>ERZ1026864.1017-NODE-1017-length-14648-cov-10.028918_pt1 | contig 14648 bp, 23 predicted proteins | sample MGYA00380162_ERZ1026864 | MGnify/ENA primary metagenome ERZ1026864 (study PRJEB33269, sample SAMEA4719798) | human gut metagenome | biome: human-associated habitat; feature: organic feature; material: feces | place: Cameroon | collected 2013-10 ... | reverse complement strand
CAGATGTGTATAAGAGACAGAATTATAATAATGAGCATTTTTTATCTTTAGATTACAATAGTTTATTTACATTAAATATTGCAATTACACAAGATTTAATGAAAGAAATTGAAGAATTAAAACTTCAAGTTAAAGAGTTAAAGGAGGAAAAAACTAATGAATAAAGAGGATTTAAATTATTTAAATGCTTTATATAATACATTAATTTGTATCTCTACAAAAGGTGAAGACACTATTTTAATGGGAGAATGTATTAAAAGCTTAAAAGAATTCATTTATCGTTAGAATAATTCACAACAAAAACCAGAGGAGGAATAATTTATGGATAAATTATATCCGCCTTATATAAGTGGAACATTACCTGCATTTGCTGGAACGGAATTAACTATTCCGTTCCAGATGAATCAAACTGTAAGTGCAGCATAGGTTAGTGGATTCGCTTATATATTTAAAACTATACAAAGTAATGTAGTAATTGCGCAAGGCTAGATTGTTTCATCTCAAGCGCAAGACGCTATTAATAGTGGTTCGATTACTTTTCAATTAAAATTTAAACAAATTAATGGTAATGCTTTCTAGTTAAATTTAGGATAGTCTTATAAAGTTCAATTAGCTTATATTGATAATAATAAAGTTATAGGATATTATTCTACAGTTGGTATCGCTAAATATACTGCAGAACCAAAAGTAGAAATTGAGGGATTAGAATCTGGCAGTATTGGTATTAACAAAACCAATTTTATTGGTCATTACAGTCAATATAAAGGCGATGTCACTGAAAGAGTTTATTCTTATCAATTTATCGTGTATGATGAATACCATAATGTATTTGTTACTTCTGGAGAATAGCTACATAATACTATTAATGATGAATAGTTATATGAATCATATGATAGTTTTGAACTAAATAAAGAATTAATTAAAGGTAAGAATTATTATATTTAGTATAAAGTTACTACAATTAATAATTATGAAGCGGCGAGTCCTGAATACCGTATTATTAATAGGGAAACGATTGACCCTGAAATCCGTGCTACTTTGCAAGCAGTTATGGATGAAAATAATGGGTTCGCGCAAATTAATTTAAAAGGTATTAAAGATGCTGCTACCAAATCAGAGATTCCTGCTACTGGAGCATTTATTCTTTTGCGCGCTAGTAGTGAAGATAATTATAGTTCTTGGAATCCTATTCTTAAATTTAAATTAACTGGTGAAGCACCGAGCCGTATATTATATAAAGATTTTACTGTTGAACATGGATTCTCTTATCAATATGCTATTCAATAGTATAGTGATGCTACTTCTTTACGCTCAAATAAAATTCTATCTAATATAATTTATAGTATATTTGAAGATAGTTTTTTATATGAGAGTGGTAGATTATTAAAAATTAGATTTAATCCTAAAGTAGAGAGTTTTAAAATTAATACTTTAGAAACTAAAATGGATACTATAGGAAGCCAATATCCTTATATTTTCCGCAATGGAAATACTTATTATCATGAATTTCCTATTGGTGGGCTAATTTCTTATTTACAAGATGAAAGTCATTTATTTATAAATAAATTAGGAAATAATGAAATAAAAGATTTTACTAGCACTGACTTAACAGATTATAATTATAATATAGAACGTCAGTTTAAAACTAAAGTTTTAGAATTTTTAACTAATGGAAAACCTAAATTATTTAAATCTCCAGCAGAAGGTAATTTTATTGTTAGACTTTTAAATGTTACATTAACTCCGCAAGATACATTAGGACGAATGTTACATTCATTTAAAGGAACGGCCTACGAAATTGATAAAGTTACTTTTGATAATCTTAATTCTTATGGATTTGTTGATGCTGATGAACCTAATAGTGAAATTCTTAAATGGAATAGCCTTTCTCTTTATGGAATTTATAAATTAAATAGTTGTCTTAAAAGTTATAATGATTGTGTTGATAGATTAGCAACTGAAACAAATGCTGAATCTATTAATAAATTAAATCAAACTAAAAAGGAATTAGAAGTTGATATTGAATCATTATTAGCTACTTACCCATTTTATAAGGTAGAAAATGATTTGTCAAATCCTGCTCATAAAAGATTATATACAGAAAATTTAATTTTTAATGGGCCTGCGGTAACGTTACGTTTATAGGGATTTAGTGCGGGAGATAAATTTAAAATTAATAATGAAGAAGTAGTTATTGGTGTTACAGGTGCTTATTTGATTGACCATTCAATGCCAGTATATACTTTAGAAATTGTAAATATTTCTGATTAGGGTATTCAGCAAGGTACTATTGAATATTCGTTTATGGGAACTCAAGAAAGCAAATTTGATATTATAGAAGATGTTAAAATCGCCGATTTGCCGTTAGAACAATGCTATAGTGTAAATGGCGGAAATATTTTAGATTAGTATTAGGATGATTTAAAATATACTGTATTAAAAATTTATTTTATGCGTTTTACCAAACGAGAATTATAGACTATTTATACTTTAGATGGAAAGAAATTTTATTTATCTCCTGGCGGTGCTCGTGAACAAAAATTAAATGATTTATTAACTTCTTTTGATAGATCGTTAATTTATAAAGTTTATAATTTATCAACAGAAATGAATAATCCTCCTGTTGATTCTGTACCTTATTTTTATGATGGTAATACTTAGAAGCCAATTACTTATAATGGTCGATTAATTACAGAAGATGAATGGGATTATAAAATTCGTTTCAATAATGATGATAAAGAATTAGTTGATATTACTCATAAAAATGAATATTTTGTTACTGATTTAAGTGATATTACTTCAGTAGAAATTGACCCCGGAATTTTATGTGAATTATCTATTCAACGTCAAGAGAAAGTATTTTCTTTTGAAAATGATAATATCACTAAATACAAAGTTTTTACTAATAATACTTATGTTGAAAAGACTATTTATTAGTTAAAGACTGAGTGGCAAAAAGCCTATAATAATTTACAAGTATATCAAGGATTAATGCGTGGAGAAAATGATAATTCAGAGGATGGAGTTTATATGTTACCATTTACTCCCAATTCAATTAACGCTTCTTTATATGAATCATAGTTAAGAACTTATAATAGTATGATAAAAACTAAGCAAGCTGATGTAGATAATAAATATAATTTATTTATTAAATATTTGAAAGAGGCTATAAATAATTATGAGACACCAATAGAATCTTGATAAAGAATTTTTAAGAAAATTAGATAGTCTTCATGAGCGTGAGGTTTATGCGCGTATTGAATTAATGACTTTTGATGAATTACCAATAGAGACAATTGAAGGTAAGATAACGACTGGATCTATTAATATTGATGGGTCATCTGCGGTCCGCAGATCTTGTTCTTTAACTATGGTAACAAATGATTAGTTATATAAGCAATATATGTGGGGATTAAAATCTAAATTTAATCTTGCTATTGGTTTAAAAAATACTATTGATTCAAATTATCCTGATATTATTTGGTTTAACGAAGGTATTTATTTAATAACTTCTTTTAATACTTCTCAAAGCGCAAATAATTATACAATTTCTATTCAAGGTAAAGATAAGATGTGCTTATTAAATGGTGACCTTGGAGGAAGCTTGCCTGCTTCTATTGATTTCGGCTAGGAAGAAGTTATCAAATATAATTATATTGTTCAAGATAGCGATTTTAGTTATAATGCTGGACATTATTGTTATAGAGTAAATAGCGAAGAAGAAGCAAAAAAACATAATAATTATTATATTGCTACTAATGGCAATGAAAAAATTTATTATGTTTTAGATGAAAATGGTACTAAGACAGAGAATAGAATTTATTATTATCGTGAACGTATTTTAGACTTAGTTAAAGTACCTATTAAAACTATTATTAAGAAAGCTTTAATGGTTTATGGCAAAGAGTTAGAATCTAATATTGTTATTAATGATTTAGATGAATATGGTTATGAATTATTACAAAATAAATGTGACGCTGATATGTATTTCTTTAAAGATACTGAGACAGGCCGTGTAGTGAATGTGGTAATTGGAGACAATCTTCCTAATTTATATGAGGAAATAAGTCATGGACAAATTCCTCTTGAATAGATTACATTTGATTAGCTAGATTCTTATAAACTATTAGGAGAAGAAAATTAGCCAACTAGAATTATTTTAACTTTAGATACAGTTAGTCCTACAGTCTATACTATTGCTAAAAAATCATATGGAGAACCAGTTGGTTATCGAATTTGTGATTTGGTATATGCTGGAGATTTAATAACTAATGTTGGTGAAACTTTAACGTCTGTTTTAGATAAAATTAAAAATATGTTAAGTTGTTTTGAATATTTTTATGACGTTGATGGTAGATTTATTTTTTAGCGTAAAAAGTTTTATGATTTTAAATCATGGAATAATATAATTAGGAAAACAAACGGAGAAAGTTATATTAAGCCTGCGGTTTATTCTTCTTCTTATACTTATTCATTTAAAGATAGTTAGATAGTAACTTAGTTCGCTAATAATCCTTAGATTAACGTATTAAGAAATGATTTTTCAATTTGGGGATAGCGCAAATCCGCCAGTGGAGAAGAACTTCCAATTCATATGCGTTATGCTATTGACACAAAACCTGTTCAATATACGACTATTACAGTTACTCAAGATGATATTAATAGGTATAAAACTTTAACTTATGATAATGAAATATTTCAAACAATGAATTTATAGTTAAAACAGCAAACATTTAAAGTTTATCCAGAAGAAGGAGATTCAACAGATATAATTTATTGCGATTGGCGTGAGATTATATATCGTATGGCTGTTGATTATTATCAATATAACTATGGGGATGACTTTCTTCATAAAGTGGCTGCCGCCAATCCTACTCTTTATCCTTCTGGAGTAACTGGATATGAAACATATTATGTTGATATTTTTTCATTTTGGCGTTAGATTTATGATTTTGAAAATCGTACATTTTATGATAATGTTAAGCAATATCCAGAAAATTTAGATTTTTGGTTTGATTTTATTGGAGAAGAAAATAGCGATATTAGCAAGTATTCAGTAAAGTTAATTGGTGATAGAACAAAAGCAGTTAATGATACTAATATAAAAGTTATAAGTTATAGAGATGTGCCTGAAGTATTATTTTTAAACCAAGGAGATTATGATCGAATTGTTGAAAATAATTATCCTCAAGAAACTGGATATGTTTGGGTAAATGTCCCTAAAAATTATGATAATTATTTTAGTATTAGTTCTATGGGGAAAAGTGCTGTTGATGAAATGGAAAATTTATTATAGACAACTGCTTATTGCACTGAAAGTAGTACAATAACTACTTTACCAGTTTATTATTTAGAGCCAAATACTAGAATTTATATTGAAGATAAAAAAAGTGGCGTAGAAGGAGAATATTTAGTTAATAAATTAACTATTCCATTAAGTTATAATGGAACAATGTCTATTAGTGCCACCAAAGCAATATCAAAAGTATATTAAGGAGGAACACTAAATGGCAAAGCGAATTAAACAAATTCGTTATTATAATGAAAATAATGCGAAAAATTATCCCGGTGGAACTTCTTTAGGTATGACTAAATTAATTAATGGTTCAGCATTTAAAATTAATGGCAATAATGTATTAATTACTTAGTTAGGTATTTAGACAATACCTGGAGTTAAGTTTTATTTAAATGAAAGTGATAATAGTGTTATGGTTGGAAGCACTGGTATTTATGAATTAGATTTAGAAGGGATTTCTTATATAACTTCTATTAAGTTTGATAAAGCTTCTATGAATTTAATTAATCAAAATACTAATGCTTATTTAATTGTGGATATTTTATACGAGGAGGGATAATATGGGTTTTTATGGTAATATAACAAATACATCAAAGACTACATTCTCCTTTGATAAAATTTATGCGAATAGATTAGAAATGGATAATGCTTGTGCGAATGGTGACGGTGTTTTTTTAGGGCGCTATGTATTAGTTGAGTATGGATATATATTTGATGCTACAGATGAAGCTTGGACCGATGAACGAGTAGGTATGTCTAATATTACTACAATTTATGACCATCCAACAGATCGTAGTAACCTCCATGTTATTTCTTGGGTGGAAAACAAATTAGTAAAAATTAAATATAATAGTACTAGATACTATAAATATAAAGCAAGTATTATTTCAGGAAAACCTGTTTGGCATCTTATGAGAGGAACATATGATATCTCAGTTAAAGATGATGATTTATATGAAGTTAATTATAAAATAGATAGAGATGTTTATCATCGAGGCTATGATTCAACAGTTTGGATTAAATAGTTCATTAATAATGAAGAAAAATATATTTAGATAGCAGAATTAAATACTGTGATTCCAGTATTTAATTTAGAGCCTATTATGCCTTATGACCCTTATTCTCCAGTAGAAATTACTATTGATACTTATCAACCAAATATTTATTATTATTTTAATGGATCAGAATATGTAATTTCAACTGATAATTATGTCGCAGGAAGATAGTATTATGTAGCTCATACTGTAGCAGATGGAGAAGGCGAAGGAAATAGATATGAGATTCCGTATGCTAAGATTAATAGTGAAGATAGTAATAATATAAGTTATAATATACAAGTTCCAACTAATTATGTTTTAAATTTAGATCCAAATAATATTAATTTTAATCTAGCAGGATTTGATCCTAATGCTCATAATTATTCATCTGAAGCTGATGAAATTAAATATATTTATGGGTCTACTGGCTATCCTTATTATAAGAATCCTGAAACTGGAATGGCTGGGAATGATTTAGAACCTAATACTTGTAATGATGTAAAAAGTTTGATTATTAATTTACCAGGATTAGGGAATGCTGCTTGCCGTGTTTATGATTTACTTTATGGTGAAGAAAGACAATTAAATTATCGTGCTGATAATGTTTCTGGAGCTTTAAATAGATTAAATAAAAAACTTAATAGTATTAATTTAGAAGCTAATAAATTATTATATACTTCTCCAGAAGTAGATAATGATACTGGAGATAAAATTATTAAATCGGCAGAAATTCTTGGAGATAGTTGGATTAATTATAAAGCTATTCCTAATGTTGATAATAAATTAACATAGTTTAAATTATTCCATACTTCCATTGAATTAGATAATAAAACAATAGCACCAAATGCGAATTAGACTCCTAAATTTGGTGAGACAATAGAAATTCCAAGCTTTACTATAGATGATTGCGGACATGTAATATCTTAGAGTGAGACTAAAAATATTACTATTCCTATTGGTTCCTACCAATCAGCTGATACTGGTAATGTAATTATTGGATTAACTTTTACTCCGAAAGATGGAAAATTTGTTGAAACAAAAGATTATTTAGGTAATTTGAAAATTGGTACTAATGATTATGAAAATACTGATTTATAGCTTAATAGCGCTTCTAGTCTAACGGATACTATTAACGCGATTTCAAATAAATTAGCTTCTAATTTAAATGCTGCTAATAAATATAGCGATAAAAATTTAGAAGCTGCTAATACTTATACTAATAATGAAATTGAAAAATTAGATTATTCTGATGAAGTGGTTAGTCAGAATTTTGTTACAGCGGTATCTGAAGAAAATGGTAAAATTAAAGTATCGAGAGCTAAATTAGTAGTAGATGATATCCCATCATTAACTCATAATAAAATTAGTGATTGGGACACAGAAGTTACTAATAAATTATCTACTTTAAAAACTGAATTAATTACTGATATTAATACTCGTGCTCTATAGAGTGATTTAGATACTCATGCGAGTAGCAACATTCATATTACTCCAGAAGAGAGAACTGCATGGAATGCGAAATTAGATTCAATTCCAAATACATATATTCAAACGACTAGTACATTTACTGTAAATAGCGATGAAAATAATAAGAGTAAAAATATTTAGTAGTTGTGTGAATATATTGATAAATTAGCAGAAAGAATTAAAATATTAGAAAGTAATTCTACAACAACTGGTTAATAATAAAGGCTTGGTCTAATAGGCCAAGCCTTTATAAATTTATTGAGATAACTTTTATAAATAAAAGGAAGAAACAATAGAAGGAGTGATTAAATTGCCAGATATTACCCAAAAATATGTTAAATTCCAAAGAGGTTCTCAAGTCGCTTATGATTCTTTAAAGATTAAGGATAATGATACCCTATATTTTATTACTAGCGTAGAAGACAATTCAGGTAAATTATATTTAGGTACTCGTTTAATTAGTAGCGGTTTAAATGCTGCTGGTAAACTTTCAGAGTTAGCTGATATAGTTATCAATAATTTAAATACTGATGATATATTAATTTATAATGGTAAAACTTGGGTTAATACTCAATTAACTAATAATGAAACTTTAATTAGTTCGTTAGTTGATAGAATTTTAACAAAAGAAAATGTTATAAAATATGTTCCTGTTTTTAATGGCATTGAAAATGGACTTGTTCCAGTTAATCCAAAAGGTATTGAGGGGAAAGTTTTAACTGATAATGGCGCATGGATGTCAGTTCCAATTATTACGGTAATGACAGGAGCTACTGAGACTGAAGATGGTACTAGTGGTTTAGTCCCTATGCCAACTAGCGGTTCTGCTGATAGATTTTTAGCAGCAGATGGCATTTGGAAAAAAGTTGTTGGAACATTATCAGAAACTACTATTAATCAAGTTAATACATTTTTAGAAACTTCCACTGATTTAACAAATCGTGTAAGTGCTCTTGAAGATACTTTAACTTGGAAAGATATTGAAGGAGAGTGAAATAATCAATGAATGAAGCAGTAAAATTTTTAAAAGGTACTCAAGAAAATTTTAATAAGCTAACAAGTTATCAGCCTGGTGCTTTTTATTTAGTAATTGATGATACAGTCGATAGTACTGGAAATCCTACAAATAATAATACTTTTGGTAAGCCAGGTAGATTATATTATGGTGTAAATAGTACGACTATTGCTCCAGTTAATCAAGGTATTACTACTGTAAAGAATACCTCTGAATTGTCAACAATGACAAGTAAGTTAGATACTGGTAAGTTTTATTATTCTGAAGCAGAAAATATTTTATGTATTTTAAATGGCGATGGTAGATGGATTCAGGTTAATGTTAATACAGCATTATCTCAAACTCTTAGTTCATTACAAGTTGGTCCTACAAATAATGATAATGAAGTTAAAGTTGTTCAACGATTAGTAGACAATAATAATAATACGATAGAATTTACTCATACATTTGTAGGCGATGATCATATTACAATTAGTAATGACGAAGGCAATAAAATTGTATTTAAATTAACAGGTATTAATTATACATTAACAGAAGGATTAAGTAATGTTGATGCTGATGGTACATAGAAGAAGTTAGATTTTACTTTATCTAATGGAGGGAAAGAACCTAGCACTGTATCTATTGTTCCTGGTCCAAAATTAAATTTTGTTGATGATGGCGGTAAATATACCTTAACTTTAGATAATGAAATTAATAAATTTGAGTCAATTCCTGTTGATGGAGCTGAAGATAAGGATACGGGATTTAATATTAAAATTGGTGGTTCTGCAGTCGTTGGCGATGAAAAATCTATAACTATTGATCCTACTATTACTATTGATAATAAAGATTATAAATTCAAGGGTGGTAATTTAGCTTTAGATGTCTATACTAAGACAGATATTGATACAAAATTACGTACTTTAAATGCCATGGTATATAGGGGTGCTATTACTGCCATTGCTGATGATGGAACATTTACGTTCTCTAACTCAAACCTTAATACTAAAAAAGAATCATTACACAATGGTGATACATTTATTTATAGCGGCAATGATGTTACTTATAATAAGAATACCGTTCGTAGTGGAGACTTATTTATTGCTTCTGGAGTGGAGAATGAGAGTGGCGATCTTCTAACGGAGAATATAGAGTGGATATATATTCCATCTGCCAATGAACCTTTAGTTGAAATTGGTGATACCCTAAATTCAGAAAATTTATAGCCTGATTTTACTATTCAACAAGGGTTAGAGAAATTATTTAGACTAGCTCTTAAGAGTGGCGCTGGAATAAATATTAGAACTGAAATAAGTGATAAAGATAAAATAATTACTATTGGTCATACAGCTTCTCATACAGCAGCTACGGAATCTACTGAGACTCAAGTGTTTGATTAGGCATTTACGATTACAGTCAATAATCCAAAAACTATAGATGTATAGGGTCATGTAACTGAGAGTTAGTCTACCACTTATACTTTAAAAGATACTCATGCTAATATCGAAAAAGAAAATTATACTTTCGTTGAAGGAACTCTTGTTCCTTAGATTAAAGTAGATGGTCTTTCTAAGGAATTGAGCCCAATTGATATTACTAGTGATACTTTAAAAATCTCTGGATCTGGTACCACCGAAGGAGCACATGCTAACATTCACGTCGAGTTAGAATGGGGTAGTTTTTAAGGCCAATATAAATTAATTTTGCTTATAATTTTTTCTTCTTATATAGAAGAATATTTTTATGGGGAAAGAAGATGTTCTTCTTTCCCCATAACTTTTTTATAGGATAGAAAGGAGTAAAATATGTCTAAAATTCATTTCCGTCCAGTACAAGGCCTAGAAGAAAAGATTAAAGATTTCCCTCAAACTGAAGGATATTTTTATGTTGCTACTGATACTGGCCGTGTTTATTTAGATACTGCCACTGAGAATAAATTACCAATTGGCTCAAGTGGTGTACAAGTAATATATGGAACTGACGATAATATAGAAGTAGAATATGATTCTGACGAAAATCCTACCAGTTATTTAATATTAACGTCTAAATTATCTACAATTGGTTATCATCCGGATGATTTAATTTTAAATTCTGATGGATGTTTTTATCGTATAATTGAACCAACAATAAATGATGAAAATGAAGAATGCGTAAGATGCGAAAAATTAACTGTTGGTGGCGGAGGAGCAGAACAAGAACATAAAGTATTAGGCACTACTTCTATGGTTCTTAATTGTACAAAAGATATTTTAAATGATGAAAAGGCTAGCGTAACTATATTAGTAAAATGTAGAACTATAAATAATGAACCTTAGACTTCTTCTGTAGAGGGAGTTTTAACAGTAAGTCAATAGAGTAAAACTGGGAGTGGGTATGAATAGATTTGGTCCTCTGATCCTTTAATTTTTGAACATAATATTCCGCAAACTATTGATTTGACTAATATATTAAGAGATTCTACAACTCATTAGATTTCATTTGATATTACGACTAATCCTGATCCTATTAATAATGCTTTTAAAGCTCCAACTAAAAGAACAGTTTTTATTACTAAGCATGCTTTGGATTTATCTTGGAAAGAAGATAACTTTTCTAATATTTATCCTTTTGATGATGGTTCAGTGAGAACAGCATGGTTGATGTCTAGTGGAGTAGAGCGCACTATAGAAATATATTTTGATGATTATTTAGTCCTAAATAGAGAATATAAAGGAGATAGTATTAATTAGGCTAATGATGATTTTACTATTACTGCTGATACAGTTATTTTAAATTCAGCTAAAGCAACTACTTTAAAAGATGTTTTTACTCATGGTGAACATACTATTAAAGCAAAATTATATTTATCTTAGAATGGAATAAAAGGTAATGGAACGCCATTCATTACTAAAGAAATTGCCATTAGAGATAGAACAAGTTCGATTCCTTTAATTTGGACTGGCAATTTTAAAACAGAATATTATACTTATGAAACAATTAGGATTCCTTTTAAAGTATTAGATCCAAATAACCAAATTGCCACAGTTTATTTATATAAAAATGGTGTATTAATTGGTACAAGACAAGTTACTTCTAATAGTGCTGAATGGGAGTATTGGGAAATTACTAATCTTGTTGTAAATGATAGTGCCTATTATACTATTAAAGTTGGTACAGCACCATATGATTATTCTCGTAATTTTACTTTTAATATTTCGATTGACCCATTGCGTGATATGAAGTTAGCGCGTGAAAGCGATTTAAAGGTTAATTTTGTTGCTACTGGACGTTCAAACTCAGAAAGTAAATTAAGCAGAGAAACTCTTGAAATTAATGGCAAGCGCGCGGAATTTAAGAATTTTAACTGGTATAATAATGGTTGGTTATTCGATGAAGATAATGTAACTTGTTTAAGAATTAGTAATGGTGCCGAAGTTTCTATTCCTATTGGTTCATTGGAATTCGATAATGGTAGTGCTACTTCTACACACACCATTGAAATTCAATTTAAAATTAGAAATCCTTAGAATTATACTAAAGTTATTACTAAATATACTCGTTATAAAGCTAGTGATGAAGCAGACTCTTCTAAATAGGATTGGACTGATGATGATGCTTGGAAAGAATTCCGAAATTAGAGTAAATATTTAAATTATGATACTTTCTTAACTTAGGAATATTTACCCAATCATCCAGAAGCTCCAACCTATGATGAATTAACTTATGATAGATTAGAGCAGATTTTTGATTTAAAAAATAATTTAATTTGTGCTTATGGTTCAGAAGAAGATCCATTAGGTATTTATTTTAGTCCGTAGGATGCTACATTTACTGCGAATGGTAAAGAAGAGACTGTATCTGTAGATTTTGTTGAAAATAAAATGTTAAATTTAACTTTTGTTTATACAAAGGCAAAAGAAGGTATGGTTGGTGGCAATTCTAAGTTATTAGAAATTTTTATGAATGGCGTTTTAACTAGCGTTGCTCGTCGCAGTGGTTCTTCAATGTGGAGTATTAATTCTGATGTAATTAAATTTATGTCTAATACTTGTGATATTGATTTATATAGTATTAGAGTATATGATACAGATTTATCTATCCATGAAGTTGTATAGAATTATGCTTTTGATAAAAAAAATATTAAGTATTGGGATTAGAAAGATTTATATGAGTCTCGTGCTGATATTCAAGATGAAGTTTTTTCTTATCAAAGAATGAAAACTTATAATAATACTCATCAAAATGAGCCTTTAATGCCATATATTATTTTACGAACTACTGCTAATAATAATGAAAATACTTAGAATAGATTGCCTTATTCTAAAGATAAAGGCGCACAAGCTGGTACTTTAGAATTTGTAAATGTGCCTTTGGATACTGCTTATGCTCGTGGTGAGTTAGACAATATAGTAAATTTAGACCCTACAAAATGGCCTCCTATTTTGGATAGTAAGACTAAAGAAGTTATCTATACTCCTGTTCAAAATTATTACATACATCATTGTCCTAGTTTTACTACCACTATTGATGGATGTACTTTTTAGGTTTAGGGAACTTCTTCTAGAAATTATCCACGTCGTAATTACAAAGCTAAATGTAAAAATGTAATGTTTATGAATAAAGGACCATTTGAAAAATTATATGAAGAAGATAAAGCTAACAATATTTTAAATAAGGATAGTAAATGCTTTATTGAATTTTTCTATATGGATAATGAGACGGTTGGTACAACTAAATTTACATTAAAAGTAGATTTTATGGAATCTTCTGGTGATTATAATCGAGGCTTTGCTAATTTGGTTAATGGAACTTATTCATAGCATCCAATTTGTGATTATAAAGAGTCATTTGATAAATTTTCTGAATATGGGGAAAATTTAAAAGATTATAGAACTTCGGTAAAAGGATTTCCTGTTTTAGCTTTCCATTGGCCTTCAGATGATAATAATCAATATAATAATGAAAGTGATATTATATATATTGGTAAATATAATATGTTATTGGATAAAGGGTCTGATGAATGTTTTGGATTTAAGCCTAGTAAAAAAGTCTTATAGAATTAGCTTGAAGGGACTCCAAGAGTAAGAGATATCGTGGAATGTTGGGAATTTTAGAATAACTCAAGAACTTATTGTTCTTTCCGTGATCCTTGGAATCGTTATAAGCTATCATTTAGACCTCCAATTATGGATGATAATAATGGAGTAACTACTAATGGTGCTCCAATGGTCGCTGATTCTTTTGAAGTTAGATATAACGCTAATGACGATTTAATTTCAAAAGCCTTATTTGAATGTAAGGATACAGCTTCAGGTAGTTATGCTGATGATCTACCTGACTGGGTTAATGGTATAGCCAATACGGCTCCAGATAGAATCAAAGTTAATAAAATTACTGATGAAACTACGGGTCAACAATCTACTGAAATAACTATTACAAATCCAGGGTAGGAATCTGTTAAATTTGATAGTACTAATGCTAATACCTCTCGTGAATTATTACTAGCATTAATGTCTAACTGGGAGGATGCTGTTAGTTGGGTTTGGAGTACTTGCTTAGATTGTAGTATTGATTTTGATGGAACTTTGTATGAGATTCCTTCTATTGGCCAATATAACTTAGTAGATGGATTAGCAGAAGCTTTATATGAAAAAGGAAAATATTATATAGTTACTGGAGTTAGTGATACGGGTAATGATATATATGAAATTTCTAATGACGAATTTAATTTTGAAATTAAATATTATAAATTAAATGGGATAGATTATAACTTAATTATCTTAACTAATGATGAAAATAAAGTTTATAAAACTGGTATATATTATACTTTACAGGATAATAAAAATAATATTTATACTATTAGTAATGATAA
>ERZ1026864.1008-NODE-1008-length-14694-cov-4.402418_pt1 | contig 14694 bp, 17 predicted proteins | sample MGYA00380162_ERZ1026864 | MGnify/ENA primary metagenome ERZ1026864 (study PRJEB33269, sample SAMEA4719798) | human gut metagenome | biome: human-associated habitat; feature: organic feature; material: feces | place: Cameroon | collected 2013-10 ... | reverse complement strand
AAATAGAGTAGTCGAGGTCGGGAAAATTTATTTAATTTTCCCTCCTACTCGATTTGAATACAAAAAAGGAGCCGTTGCTCCATAGATGATTACTCATCTATTTTGCAACAGCCCCTTTACATTTCCTGCACTCGCTGATAATACCGTCTGTCTGAATTAAAAATCGCCCAATCGTGAACACGGAGCTTTTCTATATCGTCCTCATTAACGCCCAAGCTCCGTAACTGCTTCTCCTCGGCTTCTTTCCAGAGCCGCCATTTCTTTTCTTCTCTGGCTTTGTTGTATGCCATATCGTTTCCTCCAATCTGAATTTTTTGAAAATCCAGATTGGCAGGCGGAGAACGACAACCAACAAAAAAGCAAAAAGCCGCAAAGGTACGTATAAGGTAAATAACTCGCAAATGGCATATCCTGTCCAAAGTTGAGATAATGTAAAAAGTTCAAAACGTTTTACACTTTTTCAACCTAAGGAGGATTTTGCTATGCCTGATGTTCAATCAATAAAAAAACAACTTCATATGCAGCAATGGACTGCTATCATCGAAGACCGGATTGCATCCGGGTTAAAGATCGACGAATACTGTGAAAAGAATCAGCTCAGTCGCAATTCTTATTTTTACTGGCTGCGAAAGATTCGGGAAGAGATGTCAACTTCAGTTCTTCCTGACCACAATGATTTATTACCTGCATCCGTATCCACAAAAGCTCTGGTTGAGCTGGTTCCAGGTTCAGACCATAATGATCCCATCCCCAAAATCGAGATCCCAGATGAAAAAACGGAAAGTTTTGGCTTTTCCGTTAACGGAATCAGCATTACTGTCGGTCACGATATATCGGAAGAACTGCTTTCCAAAATCATGAGGGCTGCCCGCAATGCTTAAGGATGCTGAATGCTTTACTCACATATACTTACGAACCGGCCGAACGGATATGCGGCTTGGTATTGATGGCCTGCTAACCGTTATTGGAGGGCAAATGGGACTTGATCCCACAGAACCCGGCAGTATCTTTCTCTTTTGCGGCCATAAAAAAGACCGCATCAAAGCCCTGATTTTTGAGGGAGATGGATGGTTATTGTGTTATAAACGTCTTACCGGAGACTGCTCTTATCAGTGGCCACGGGATGAAAGCGTGGCCCGGAAGCTGACAAAACAGCAGTTTCGATGGCTTATGGAAGGCCTTTCCATTGAACAGAAAAAAGTAATAAAGGATACAAAGCCGGACATCTATTAACGGTTTGTATCTAGGCACCTTGACAGCTAAATACGTTATCAAAAATCTCAAAAAATACCGGTTATATGCGGACTTTCAGCACTATTTGTGGTATACTAAAGGTATGGAAAACAAGAGAATTTCAATCGACGAACTGAATAATCTTTCAAAAGAAACCATCTCGCTTCTGTATCTCCAGACCTTCGAAATGCTGCAGAATCTTCAGGCACAGAATGCTAACCTGATTGCTCAGGTTGAGGATTTAAAGCAACAAATGGCAATCCTCATCAACCAGAGATTTGGCAAACACTCTGAGAAACTCTCTCAGCTGCCTGATCAGTTATCCTTCAACATGGATGATCCTGCTGTCTTTAATGAGATTGAAGTTATTACCGATAATGGTTTTGCAGAGGAGCCTTCAGCAGAGGAAGTGATTCCGGAACACATCCGCAGAAAACGTCCCAAGGGCAAGCGTGCTGTTGATTTATCCGGTATCGAAGTTGAGGTAGTAACTCATTATCTCCCTGAAGATATCTTAAACAGTGAAATGCCAGGGGGATGGCATCAAATGGAAGATGAAATCTACACAGAACTGGAGCGGATTCCGCCTTCCTACAAGGTGGTGGAACATCATGTGGGTGTTTATGCCAGCAATGGGAATGGCAGCAAAATCATGAGAGGCAAGGCACCGGCCCGACTCCTGAACCATAGCATTCTCACGCCTTCTCTTGCCGCATCCATTTTTACGGCAAAGTATATCAATGCAGTACCTCTTAACCGGATATCGGAAGGGTATGGCTATGATGGACTTAACATATCCCGCCAGGTCATGGCTGGATGGATGATACGGTTAAGCGATTACTACCTTGACAGCGTTCATCAGATGATGAAGGATGAATTAAAGAAAGCTCCTCTTATTCATTGCGATGAATCGCCCTTTACCATGTCCGGAGAAAAAGATGCAAATGATCCGCAGAGCAAGGATTACATGTGGGTCTATCATTTCCCCGGAATTCAGGATTCCAAAAAGATATATCTGTATGAATATGACAACGGTTCCAGATCTGCGGCAGTCATAGACAGATATCTGGAAGGATACAAAGGAATCCTTGTTTCAGACGGATATGCTTCCTACCACACCTTGGACAGAAAGCATGACGACCTGAAAGTTGCCGGCTGCTGGGTTCACTGCAAACGTAAATATGCAGAAATCGTGAAAACAGCCAAAAAAGGAGCCGCATTATCTCCTGCACAGCAAATCGCCAGGGAGGCTGCGGAAAGAATCGCCGTCATTTTCCATACAGACAATTTCAGCAAGGGCAAATCGTCACAGGAGATTCTTGATAACAGACAGCAATCAGTAAAGCCATTGGTTGATGCTTTCTTTGCGTGGGTAAAAGATATCCTGGACAATAAGGTCATATCCTCAACTGACCTGAAGAAGGCACTGGCCTATTCTGTGAACCAGGAAAAATACCTTCGTGTCTTTCTGGAATCAGCGATTATTCCGCTGGATAACAATGACGCGTTATACACACAATATTTTTATCCTCATCTTTTGCACCAAACTGCCTAAATCCTATATTTCTATGTTAAAACATGTGGATAACTATTTCAATGCTTTCGATAATAGAATCATCAAAAAATAGGAGGTGGTTCTATATGGAACAATTTGAAACAAGTGTAAGCACTGTGATGTCTTTTCTTAATGAGGAAAACTTTAGTGCATCCTCATATGTTTCGACGAACAAGAGCCACTAATCTATATCAGAATGAAGTAGAACTTGAACTTGTATCAAGAATTTTAGGACACGCATCCACTCAAACAACGAGAATATATGCTAAACCATCACTTGAAATGATCAAGAATGCAATGGATAAAAGTAATCCAGAACTAAATGCAGAAACTCAACTATGGCCAGATGATGAGGACGAATTTGCAAGGATTTGCGGTCTTCAATAAAATATGTTATCCTCATCTTTGAGTAATGAACATGCTGTAATTATGCAGCTATTATGAAAAGATGAGGATAAAAATATCCTGTGTATAACGCGTCTTATCCTTATATCAGAATAAGACGCGGAACGCAGTATCAAAAAATTCTGCGTGGGGAAACACAGCTGGCACATCATAGACTCCAAGAAAGGAGCAAAGGCAAGTGCAATCCTGTATTCTATTGCAGAAACAGCGAAAGCCAATGGGCTGAATCCTTTTGAGTATTTTAAGTTCTTGATGGAACAACTGAAAGAATATCCCCGGAATGATGTTCCAGAGGAAGAACTGAAGAAACTTATGCCATGGGCGGAAATGCTTCCTGATTGCTGCAAACAACTGAAGAAATAGAGTTAACAATGCCATCTGATTTCAGGTGGCATTCATTTTTAGTTAGTGCGGGTTATTTACCTGACACTCTCCAAAAACAAAAAAATCCCGAAGATTTCACCTCAAAAAAGAGAGGAAAATCTTCGGGATTTTTTGTAATGCTGTCAGTTCCTAATGGTCATACTTATAATATCCAATTCAAACAGTTGGGAATTAGAATTGTAGTCACCAACTTCTGCCACAATGTGGACATTCAATCCCGCATGTACGCTGTCGCCCCCTGACACATTCATATCATAGAAGCTAACATCTGTTAGGCGGAAATTTGGCCCCAAAGCATTGTTTTCATCATACTCACCAGCGCCAAGCAAAACATCCCAGCGTGTATCAAAATCGCCATGATGTTGCATATTCATTACACATCCGTCAAATTCGATAATCTGACCGTAATATTTGCTGGCAAACGTCGAAACGGAAGGATCACTTGGATCACGCAATGCTAAGAGCGCTGCAAGATCAGAACAATTCTCTACTGTAAGGTTTTCTGCCAGTTCAGTGGTGGGTTCTTTCGTGGTGTTTGGTGTTTCACTGTCAACAGGTCTGTTAGGATCATCTTCTTCTAGCATATGATATGTAATCACAATAGCTGCATCTTTCTTGAATATATCTCCCTGCGCAAATTCGGTGTTACCATCAACCGATACGCTATCTACTTCGCCTTCTTCTGTCCATCCAAGTTCAATATCATACAGAATCTCAAAAGAGATGTTGGTAAATCCGACCTTAGAAAGTTCTGCTTGCACATCCGCATAGTTTTGGTATTTGTACGAGGATGCAGACTGGGGCATAGCAGTCTCATCTTCACCGTGCTCTGAAACAGTACCTTGAATGGTTTCCACATTGATCTGTGAACTGGTGCAGGAAATTTTGTATTTAAGGGATTCGTCTTGATGAATGTCTATAGAAACCCCACCTGTTACCTCGCCATCCTCTGCGCTCACAAATTTAATCTCATAAACGCCCTTAGTCAGATTCAGACTATAGGTTTCAGTAGCCCCGTGGCTGATCGTCCCTTGCATGGAATCATCAACATACACATCAACATTGTATTTACTGAACAGCAGGTTCTCCACACACTCGATTTCCAAAGACACCGCATACTCTGGTTCATCTACAGAAATGAACATAACACCATTTCCCTGATACGAAACAGAAAGCTGGTATCCATCACTATTTTGGGCCGAATACAATTTCTCTGATTCGGAAACATCCTCAGCGAATCCCTTGTCAGCACACGCCGCCACATAAGCGTTAAATTCCTCAATCGAAGTGTTGCTTACATAAGCTGCAAACCTTTTTTCGTCATCCTGAGCAATTTCTCCTGTTGTCGATTTGGGGGCAGGCAGCATACTCGCAATTACGCTGTCAGGCCACACAAGTGTTCCATATTCCTCAGCAGCATCTACGCTGATATTCATTTTGTTGTCATTTTCATCATAATATAGTGACAATTTATATCCATCAGAATTATAGGCGTAATAGTATAGATCAGACTGCTCTGCTTCAACTGTAAATCCCTTTTCCTCGCAAGCATCAACATATTTACTGTAGTCTCCTACGCTGGTTTTATATACATACAAAGACAGGTGTTCCTCAGAGTTGGATAAAACCTCCCCCAAATGGGATTTCGTTTCGGGAATAACATCTGCAAGCAAAATATCGGACCATGCAAATTTCTCGGCATCACCATAACCCGTTCCAAACAAGCTTACATACGGCACTAAAAGCACCACGGCAAGTACAAAAGCTATTATGTGAAGCCAGCTCTTAGGCGTTTTGATTATTTGCTTCTTCATCAGTACCGCAACCACGGTTAGGGCGATTTGTAAAATTGCAATGATACCAGCCGTAGTCTTTCCAAACAAAAACGCTATAAGGCATAACAAGGCAAACGCACTCATTGCAACTGTAGTAATTTTGCCGTATGTACTCAATTCGTGCCATTTTTCAGATGCCTTGTCTTTCATTTTGTCAACCGCAGATTTGGGCGCATCTGATTTTTTAGCATCAGCTTTAACCGGCTCATTTTGAGGAATGTCGGGGATGATTTCGTCTTCCTCAATAATAGGTGGGGGCGTTGTTGCTTCAATCTTGTTTCCGCAGTATGAGCAAAACTTTGTATCATCGGACAGCTCTGCTCCGCACTTTGAACATTTCATCTCTCTTATCTCCTTTACTTTTCTGTTGTTGGGATAGGCGGTATGATTGAGAACAGATTTTTCAATTCATCAACCACTCCAGCTTTTGCCCATTGCGTCATTCCAGTTTTCCATACTAAGCTATCAGTAGTAATCTGTCCAGATGCCACCATCTGTGCCAATATAGAAATATCAAACGGACCTGTAGCCTGTCCGTTGACCGCTACATGATAAGCAACTTTCGGAATAGGGGGTGGGGTCATTCCTGCCTGTGCAGGCTGGTTGATACCACCCATCATATTGTTCATCGCTCCGGCGATATTCTGTCCAACAGCACCGCCGACAGCCATACTCGCCATCATAGCAGCCATATTGAAACCATCACCGCCATCGCCTAAATTAACATCACCTGCTCTGTTTGCTCCCATTTGACCGAGTGCATTTGCACCGGCAACACCGACCTCGGCTTGCTTCTCAACTTGGAAAGCTCTGAGATTAGCTGTCTGAGTCTGCTTATGTTGTGCATACTGACCTTCTTCACGCTGTATGCGGAGAGTGCCTTCATAGTGTTCAGCTTCGATACGTTGTTTAGCATGAATGTCTCTGATTCTTGCTTCGGCTTCTGCCTTTGCTGTTGCTCCTGCAAGTTCTTTGGTCACACCCATCAACTGACGATAGCCCTCGCTAGACTTATCAAGTTCGATCGCACCAATGTCAATTCCAGACACGGCAACGCCAAAAGTTTCTCTTAAACGCTCACCTAAATCGTACTCCACAATGTCATTGATCTGAGAAGTTTTAGTCTCAATTTGAACAAGTGGGATATTGTTTACAGCTGGTGCGTTGGCAACGGCATCTTTGACATATCGACAGACAGCATCACGAATTTGTGCTTGGAAATCTTCAAGATGGAAGCTGTTCAGTCTATGCAATTTTACAAACTGCCTATAATCGCTGATTTTGAAGCTGATAGTACCCCTCACAGCAACGGGCACGCCGAAATCCTCAAAACGGGGATCATATATATCGAAGAAAGGAACTCCAAATTTTACTTGGATGATTTGAGCGAGATTGATGTAGTAAACCTCAGCTTGGAATGGAGTGCCACCCTCATAAGCCAAACCAACAATGCTTGCTAGAATGGGAAAATTTGCTGTTTTAATAGTTTGATCATAGGGACCGACAATGAAATCCTGCATTGTGCCGTTTTTCTGCTTGTAAACAAACACAGCAACCTCACCGTCTTTAACACGGAGAGAGGAACCCCAACGAATAGAATTTTCACGGACATTTTCGCCTAATTGCGAGCCAGATGGATGCCACTTCCATATAAGGTAAGATGGATTGTCACAGCGGATTTCGTCCATAAATCCGCCTTTTCTTTTATTTCCATCAAACAAAGCCATGATTTACCCTCCTTATCGTTTTCTCGAATAGTATCGAATAATTATCGTAGAATCAATATCATACTCATCGTCTCCGTCAAACTCAGTATTGCCGGCAACGCTGATACCTTCAATAGCTCCCTCTGTATCAAGAAGCCCTTTCTTTACAGGTTTCGTAACAACATTTCTAAAGCCACGAGCTTTCAAGTATTCTGCCATATCGTCACAGTTTTCGTAATAGAACTCGTCATGGTCTTTTCCGACAGTACGGAGGGAGCTGTTGTTTTTCTTTGAAGTTCCTTTTTTCTTGTCCTTTCCTTCTTTTTTCTTTATTTCTTCAAGAACCCATGTAGGAGCAATTAAGAAATTGATGCCGATAATTGCAAACATCAAACCTCCCCAAGAAGTTCCAAAGTTTTCTTCGGGAGCACCTGCCGAAAGTAAGATTATGCCAATAACGAGCATTAAAACGCCTCCACCAATTAAGAGGGCAGTAATACACGCAACTTTATTTCTTCTAAAGATGGCAGCGACACCTCGCTCCCTTTTATTCACTTCCTTGCGGGTCTTGTTATACAGTTTCTCCAAATACTCAAATTCGGGGGTGTTACCGAAAGAAAGCCTTGCTTTATGATAAGCCTGTTCCAGTTTTGCTCTCCACGCATCATCCGTGTCGTACCATTTATCTTCCAAATTTGAAACGGCTAATATAAAGAAATCGTAAATATCCTCTTTGGTGTTGGAAATATAAAAATTCGTTATAAGTTCGATTTTATCATCCAAAGAAGAAGCCATTTCTACTTTCTTCGCAAGTGCTTCGACAGGGCTGTTTGTGGTAACACCACGAAGCTCGTAACCACAAGATGGACAAACGGTTGTGAATGATTTTAACAATTCACCACAGTTGGGACATTTATGTAATTCTCCATCGTATACGGTTTTTCTTTTTGCCCTTGGATCTTCCTTAACCTGCTCCACTTTAGACGGTTGTGTTTCCGTCTTAGGAGGTTCATGGAAGGAAGCTCCATCTACTGGCTGCTGTGCTTGTACTATGGGTTCTCCGCAATTTTTACAAAACCTTGCTCCATCATCTAACTTCGTCCCGCAATAAGGGCAGAATTGTATTTTCATATCCTGTTCCTCCAATGTGTTTTTATTGGTCAAAGTATTTCTCTGTTTCTACTCGTACAGCATCACATATATCTCCAATATTACAGTCCAAATACTCACATATACGAAGCAAGACTGATAGAGCCACTTCTTCGTTCCGCCTCAATTTTGTCATAGTACCAGTGGCAATATTCAAATCTTTTCGGAGTGTAGCCGGAGAAATTTCTAAATCCAGCTCTAAATCCACATTTTAACTCTCTCAAAATCTATTATATATGTTTTTTGCTTAGAAATCAAGATAATCCAATGATTAGTAAGCGTTTTTTCGCAACTTCTTGCGAATATTCAAAAAAAGAAACACGCCCATCCGGAGAAGATACCTCGCAGATGAGCGTGTCCTTACTATTTTCTAAAAAAAGAGCAATTAAATCATCCCAAAATGCTTCAATGCTTCCATAATCGCTTTTTCTTTCTCCGGCGGGCATTGCGGCTGCTTGGCATCCTCAGACTTCGGCTTATTATAATTCTCACGCTCAATGATACCACATTTCTGCTTTACCTGATCAATATACAGGCTGCTGACCTTCATACCGCTGTGTTCCAGCACATACGCCTTAATTTCCTCATAAGTAGCTTTACTCTCAGCAGAGGTAATATCCAACTCATCCATATCCAGTCTCACATTCACATGGTGCTTCGCTTCGTGAAGTTTGGACAAAAGGCATACCGTCTCCACATGCACTGTCATTGGGAACATATCTACTCCCACGCCCTTCTCCATCCGGTATCCACGCTTTGTCAGGAACTGCAGGTCTCTCACAAGGGTTTCTGGATTGCAGGAAACATAAATCACTTTCCTGGGAGAGAGTCTGAGCAGGGAGGTCAGAAATTCCTCGCTGCTTCCGCTTCTCGGCGGATCCATGAAGACAACATCGATTTTTTCATTCTTTTCTGCTAGCTCTGTCATGAATACTCCGGCATCATTCTGATAAAATTGAATATTGGATATCTGATTCTGTCTGGCATTGATCACAGCATCCTTTACCGCATCCCGGTTCAGTTCCACTCCGATTACCTCTTTGGCATGATCAGAAGCAATAAGTCCGATCGTACCAGTGCCGCAGTATGCATCCAGCACCTTTTCCTTTCCAGTCAGTCCTGCATACTCGATTGCCTTTCCATAAAGCTTTTCTGTCTGAACAGGATTCACCTGATAAAAGCTCTTGGGAGAAATCTTAAAGGTCTTGGCACAGAGCTTATCCAGAATAAAACCGGGACCGTAGATAACCTGTTCCTTCTTCTCTCCAAGCACCATACTGGTACGTTTATCATTCACATTGATCACTACTGTAGTGATCTCCGGATGTTCCTTCCTTAAAGCCTTCACAAAGTTGTTCTTGGATGGCAGAACCGGTGATGCCAACACAAGTATAACCATGATTTCTCCGGTGGCATGTCCGACCCGAACCAGCACATGGCGGAGAAGTCCATAATCGGTATCCTCGTCATAAGTTTTGATTTTGAAGGATTTTAACAAACTTCTGACTGTCCTGATAATGGCATCTGCCTTTTCGTTTTCCAGAAGACAGTTATCCACAGGCACCAAATAATGGGTTCCTTCCCTGTAATTTCCGGAGATGATGTTGCCCTTCTGGTCTCTGCCAAAGGTTGCCTTAACCTTATGCCGATAATGCAGTGGATTCTCCATGGCAATAAACGGTTCCAGCCTGCCAAAGCTCCGCAGCTGTTCCTGCAGCTGCTTCTCCTTTTTCTTTACCTGCTTTTCGTAAGGCACATCCAGAAGCTGACAGCCACCACATTTTTCAAATACCGGACATACAGACTTCTGTTTCTGTACAGGCTTTTTCATTTCCCCGGATTTTTTCCCCTTATTGCTGTCAGTCTGTTTCCCCCGATATTTTTTCCCGTTAAAATTTCTTTTTTCCTGCTTTTCCATAGCTTTCCTCTTATCCTTCACCCTTTTAATTCAAAAGGATCCACCGGATCCCTTTTTCATATACATGGCAGCACAAAAATACCCCGGACCAGCCGGGGCATCCTTTATTTTTCATTTGGTTCCATCTTACGTATCTTCACAGACTCAAGCCCTGTGACCAGATCCCTTGCCTTGTCTACATCCGCTTCATTGATCCGAATCGTAAAAACATTCTTTTCCTTGCTTTTATCCTTGTTCATAAGTCGCTGCCAGAGAGTCCTATCCTGCCATTCAATAAAATAGGAAATTCTGTTTTTCAGAAACAGCTTTTCCAGCTTCTCCTTGCTCTCCAGACTGTACACCTTGCAAAATGCCACTTCCCTGTCAAATACTTTATTGCTGAATGTAATTGCTGACATAGCTTCATCTCCTGTCCTGTATCGTATTTCCATACCTGCTTTATGTCAACTGCTTTTTCATTATAAAGCATTTTCGGTTAACATTTCAAGGTAAAAAACAGATTCCCTGCCAGTATTTTAAACCAGCTTTTTAGAAAGATCCCACAAAGGCTTCTGCTGCATATACTGTTCGTTCAGCCAGTCCGCTGCTTCCATCACCCCATCTGTGGAAAAATCAAATTCCATCCGCTGCTTCTTCTCTTCCGGTGTTTTGGCATAGCAGCATGGCTCCGGCCAGATCGTCACAAGAAGAACCTCCTTTTCCTCCTCGTTGTCCTCTTCCTGTACCTTTTTTTTATGCTTTTTCAGCATATATCTCATACCATCCATACTGGCACAGTACTCTTCCTTTTTTATATAGTTAAAAATGTGAAACTTATCTTTCTCTATCACAGTACCAATTCCTTTACATCAGTCTTGAAATCTGACGTTCATATAAGCTATGATCTCATCTACACATCTTTCAAATCCAAGCTTGGAACTGTCAAGACACAGATCATAGTTCCTCGCATCTGTCCACTCCAGTCCGGTATAGTACCTGTGATAATCTGCTTTGCGCTTATCTACCTTTTGAACATACTTTTCCAGTTCCTTTGGACTCATGCTCTGCTTCTTGGCTGCCTGTTCCAGGCAGTACTCCTTGGGTGCATGGATAAAAACACTCAGTACATTATCATAATCCTTCAGTACATATTCTGCACATCTGCCAACAATAATACAGGATTCGTCCTGCTCTGCCAGCTTCTTGATGATCTTTGCCTGATAATTGAACAGGTTCTCCATGGAAGTAAAATCTTCACTTTCCGGAGGGATCAGTTCTCCATGATATACACTGTGTGCAATCTTGAACAGCTTTGTATTCTTGATCTTTTCATCTGCATTCCTGAACAGATCTTCATTGATCCCGCTGTCTTCTGATGCCAGCCTTAATAATTCCTTATCATAATAATGGATCCCCAGTCTTTCTGACAGCATCTGTGCAATCGTTCTTCCTCCGCTGCCATACTGTCTGGCAATCGTGATCACAATGTTCTTATCCATAACTCTGTTCCCCCTGTCTATTCCCCTAAATACGCTTTCTTGATCGCATCATTATGCAGAAGTTCATCTGCTTTTCCTTCCAGTACGATATTTCCTGTTTCCAGTACATATGCTCTGTCAGCAATGGAAAGTGCTTTCCTGGCATTCTGTTCCACCAGAAGTACTGTTGTTCCACTGGCACTGACACTCTGGATGATATCAAAAATCTCATTTACAAAAATAGGTGACAGTCCCATGGAGGGTTCATCCATCAGTATGATCTTGGGATGGGACATCAATGCCCTTCCCATGGCAAGCATCTGCTGCTCACCACCACTCAATGTACCAGCCATCTGATTCTGACGTTCCTTCAGTCTTGGGAATCTCGTATAAACTGTTTCCAGTGTCTGCTCTATTTCATTTTTGTCCTTTCGTGTATAAGCACCCATCTTCAGATTCTGTAATACTGTAAGATTAGCAAATACTCTTCTTCCTTCCGGCACATGAGCCATACCCATTCCTACAATCTTATGAGCCGGTACTTTGGTAATTTCCTTACCTTCAAACTGCACAGTTCCCCTGTCAGCCGTGATCAGCCCGGTGATCGTATGCAGGATCGTTGTCTTTCCTGCCCCATTTGCTCCGATCAGCGCAATGACCTCTCCTTCGTTAACATCAAAGGATATCCCCTTGATCGCCTTTATTATACCATAACTTACTTCCAGATCTTTTATCTCTAATAATGCCATGCTCTTATCCCCCTATTCACCAAGATATGCTGTAATAACCTCAGGGTTATTTAACACGTCACTGGTATCTCCCTGTGCAAGCACACGGCCAAAATTCAAAACTGTCAGTTTTTCACAAATACCGGAAACAAGCTTCATATCATGTTCAATGAGCAGAATCGATACATCAAAATTATCCCTCACAAAACGGATCGTTTTCATCAGATCCTGCGTTTCATTCGGGTTCATGCCCGCTGCAGGCTCATCCAGGAGCAGAAGCTTTGGCTGTGTGGCAAGTGCTCTTGCAATCTCCAGTTCACGCTGTTTTCCATAAGGGAGATTTGATGCAAGGAAATCTGCCTGGCCATCCAGGTCAAATACCTTCAGAAGCTCCATCGCCCGCTCATTCATTTCCTTTTCTACTTTATGGTATCTGGGAAGGCGCAGTATCCCCTCCAGCGTAGAATACCGGAAATGATTATGCAGACCGACTTTAACATTATCCAGTACTGAAAGATTCTTAAACAACCTGATATTCTGAAAAGTTCTGGCAACCCCTGCCATATTTACTTCTATCGTGCTGCGGCCTGTAATATCCTGCCCATCCAGCCTGATAATCCCTTCATCGGGCTTATAAACCCCCGTCAGAAGATTAAATACCGTTGTCTTACCGGCACCGTTTGGTCCGATCAGTCCATAGAGCTGTCCCTTTTCAATTGTAATATGAAAATCATCTACTGCATGCAGCCCTCCAAAGGAGATACTCAAATTCTGTACATCTAATATTGCTGACATATTATTTTACCTCCTTTACTTTTCCGGCAAACAGCCCTTTAAGCGAGTACTTTTTACGAAGATTTAAAAGCTTAGGACTCCAGTTAAAGAGCATGATCGCTATCAGTACAATAGAATAAATCAGCATACGATAATCATTCATACCCCTGAGAAGTTCCGGAAGCAATGTCAGGATAACTGCTGAAATGATGGATCCCCTGATATTTCCAATCCCACCAAGTACAACAAATACCAGGATGGTGATCGACATATTATATCCAAAGTTCTTCGGTGTTGCCATCAGACTGTTCAGATTATGAGCATACAGGACACCTGCCACACCAGCCAGTGCCGCAGAAATGGAAAAAGCCATCAGCTTATACCTGGTAATCCTGATCCCTACTGACTCCGCTGCAATCAGATTATCCCTGATCGACATGATCGCACGTCCATCCCTGGATTTGATCAGGTTCAATACGATAAACAGTGTGATCAGTATCAGTATCGTTCCTACTATAAAATTGGAATCCTTGGGTGTTCCTGTAATTCCCTGTGCACCATTAATAATGAGATCTCCATCACTTTCCATATTCATTGATGCCGCATCCTTCATGGAAATATGGATACCGTTTGCATCCTTTCCTACATAAATAACATTGATCACATTTTTGATGATCTCACCAAATGCAAGCGTAACAATCGCAAGATAGTCTCCCTTTAACCGCAGAACAGGCATACCGATCAGAAGTCCGATCAGACCCGCACATACTGCGCCGATCAGAATTGCCAGCGTAAATCTGACAGGTGCAACAGTAATCACATTTTCCATACACCTTGAGAAAAATGCACCGGTAAATGCACCCACACACATAAATCCGGCATGTCCAAGACTCAGCTCTCCCAAAATACCAACTGTCAGATTTAAGGAAATCGCCAGGATCACATAAACACACAAAGGAACAAGAAGCCCCTTCATCAGGCTGGATATGCTCCCTGTTGCCGTCATGATCTCTACTATAATAAATGCAACGATCACAATTCCATATGTGATCAGATTCTCTTTAAAATCTTTTGTCATCTTCATCTGCTTATTCCCCCTACACCTTTTCCTGAATCTTCTTGCCAAGGATACCTGTAGGTTTTACCAACAGCACCAATATCAGCACAAGAAATACAATCGCATCTGAAAGCTGGGAAGAAATATATGCCTTACTTAAAATTTCAATGACACCAAGAATGATTCCACCGATCAGCGCTCCTGGAATAGAACCGATCCCTCCAAATACAGCTGCCACAAATGCTTTGATACCTGGCATGGATCCCGTATATGGTGTCAGTGCCGGATAAGATGAGCAGAGCAGCATACCTGCAATTGCCGCCAGTGCAGAACCAATCGCAAATGTCAGTGAGATTGTTCCATTTACATTGATACCCATCAGCTGTGCGGCTCCTCTGTCCTCGGAAACTGCCTGCATGGCCTGTCCTGCTTTTGTCTTATTTACAAATAACGTAAGTCCCACCATGATCACAATACATGAAATGATAGTTAC
>ERZ1026864.1005-NODE-1005-length-14726-cov-16.957603_pt1 | contig 14726 bp, 38 predicted proteins | sample MGYA00380162_ERZ1026864 | MGnify/ENA primary metagenome ERZ1026864 (study PRJEB33269, sample SAMEA4719798) | human gut metagenome | biome: human-associated habitat; feature: organic feature; material: feces | place: Cameroon | collected 2013-10 ... | reverse complement strand
ATCTACACAGAGTAGATCGTCGGCAGCGTCAGATGTGTATAAGAGACAGCTATTAGTCACCACTAAACGACTTGTGTACATCGTGAAGTGTATAAATGGATTTAAGCCGCGTCTTCACCGACGCATTAAATACGAAGCGATAAGGTAAGTACACAACCTTGTCGCTTTTGCTTTTTACAGACATGAAGATAAAGAGAATTATAATAAATCAGATGTATCGCAATTCTCAATTGAGAAAAGCGATAGCATTCTCTTTGTTTGTAAAAGCCCACACTCGCAATTCTATTGTTAAAAATTGGAGTATCAACAAATTACATGATATTACAGGTGTAAGCGTAAATGCTATCAAAGATAGACTGTTTATCCTTAAAAATATGGAATTGATTGAAGAAACAGGTCTTGACAACAAGCATCTTGTTTTTAAATCACTGCATAGTCATACAGCACATCGCAACATTGTTATACCTGAGTTTACATTTCAACCTAATACTAACTTAAAAAAGAATGCTTATGCACAAGAAATAAAAAACATAGAGAATACATTGACCGCTATGTTGCTTGTCGAAATACAACGTCGAAAGAATTTTGCAAAACAAATGATTCAGCAAAGACATGAACCGTGCTCGAAAAAAGAATACACGGAAGCTGTCAAGACTTGTAATCGTTTTGGTTATGGCAATAAATTCGTAGACAACGGTATTTCGTATAAATATATGGCGGCGAAAATTGGAATGTCTGTTTGCAAATCAATACAGATTGTAAAATTTGCGGTAAAATACAAAATCATAAAGAAGATACGCAATATCTGTAAGCGTATCGCAATCTGTAGCAAATACATAGAAGACATGCTTATTAACTACACGTATAGTTATCGTAATCATATATATAAAAATTACGCCAACAAATACGTCACCATATGATATGGTATATATTTAATTTTAAAAATCTAAGATTGAGTTTAACGTAAAGAATAGAACAATGAAGACAACAACAATTGACTTTGTAGATAATGCCACGACCAAGGAGGCTGGCATCTACGCAGTAAGGTACGGATGGGCATTTGTAAAGGGTGTGTGCCGTGAAGTGAACGAGTTTGTGCATCGGCTGCCATGGGTGTGCATAGGTGCTGTGCTGATAGTGGCAACGTCGGTGAGCTACGTGTGCATTGCGGACGCGAGAGCAGAACGTGACAAGGCGAACAAGGCGCAGCTGGAACTGCAAGAACGCGTTGAACAGCTCTCATGCGCTATTGAAGCGGAAAGGAGTGCAAGATGAATCACAATCCATTTATGCCTCGTGAGCAGCGCACTGCTATCCTCACCTTCGACAACGGTCAGCGAGTACGTGCCGAAGTACTTATCCCTAAAACCGACAGGGCAACGTGGCACGACGACATCGAACGGCGCTTCATAGAAGACTTCCACAAGTCGCAGCCACGGGCAGTACACAAGTTAGTGAAAGTACACATTCTACGCAACTAAAAAAATATATACAATGAATAAGAAGACAATTAAACAGAAATTCAGTAACTTAAAGAATAAGGCAGTCGCCTTGTGGTGGCTGCTTACACGTGAGTATTATTTCCTGTTAGCGTTCAACGACAAGGGAGATAAAACAATCTCGCTTGAGAGTTACAATGTTGACATACTGTCATTTATTGCCTACGTTCAGCGCAGGCATAAGATGCTGACAGCTCACGACATACTTGTGACGCTCGACGGAATAATGAAATTAGGCATTGAAGACATTCTTGTCCGCAACGAGGTCAAGGAGCTCATGGAGAAGATAAAGAAGCAGGACAGAGTTTATCTCGGCCCGGAAACGAAGTGACGATAGATATAAAGAACTATGAAGAATGACAATATAATAATTGAACGCTTCTCTAAGAAGAGATATATAACATATAAAGCTAAAGGAATACCCTTCCATGTAGTTTGCGATAGAGGTCACCTTTGTGAAGTCAAGGCTTTTGATTGTGGAGATAACCACGACAAAGTCCTTGTAGAAAGAACCTACAAATGGCGTGGAAAGAATCAAACCCATATTTATTATGCTAATCAAAAAAGCGGATGCACTGGGTATCCTCATCAAGACGGTAAGTTATTTATTTACCGAGGCCCATGGTTTGAGTATAATGACCTTGTAGTATGTACAGAAGACAATATTAGGGGACGTTACATTTTCTTATGGAACAAAATATTACCTAAAGAAGAAAGGGTTTTAGCGTGTTGGAAAATGTATATTCCTTTTGAAAATACAGATTTTACGGATTTTGCGCAATGCCTTTTGGGATGCGACTTGAAAGACGGTTATCCAAAGTCAAAACAACGCAATCTGCATTTTAGACTCGCTAACGACAAAGATATTGCCGACTATAGTGACGCACTTCGTAAACATCGTATAATATGGGCGGAAGACGGACGTTTTTATCACTATCCTCTTGTTGGCGACCATTACTACGAAATTTTCTTCAATCACGGAGTTGCGGACTTTCGAGAACGCATTTTGGAGAATGAAGACACACGTCCTGAATCATCGCGCCTTATTATGGAATGTGACATGACTGTTCATCTTGAGCTTAGGGAAAAACGAGTCAAACAACGGGTATATGATATAAACAAAGCTCTTGGGCTGAATGAATAATAATAAACAGAACTATGAAGAAGAAAATCAAGACATGGCTCATACACCTTCTGGGTGGTGTGACAGTAAGCGAGTCACAAGAGCATTACAAGAGTATCTGCTACAATAGTGCATATATATCCTTGACTATCATCAAGGAGTATGCCGAGGCGCTCTACGGCAAACCTGCCGACGAATGGTGCAAACTGATGTACGAAGAGATTTGTAAACATTTAGGCTCACTCACTGATGGAACTGACGAAGAAAGACCAACGGCACATCCGTAACCTCGCGGCGGCAGATGTATGGAAAGTGACTGACCATGCCTCCGAGTATGCCCAGCTCTATCGGATTGCATACTACAAGGAGGTGGTAAAGCACCTGCAAAACAAAATAAACATATTAGAAGAACAATATAAGAAGACGTATAACAATGAATAAATATTACTACTTCGTTGCGACTGTTCATACTGACACTGACATCAGCTTGTACTGTGGAACGTGGGAAACATCAGACGACGATTTTCCGTTGATGTATATACGAAAACGTATAGCCAAGCAGTTAAACGTACCAACGAAAAGAGTCGTAATCACTTTTTACAATGAGATAACAGAGACCAACTATAAAGCATACAACAATGAACAACAAGATTAACATAGCCGAGAAACTAAAGGATTACCCGAATGGGTTGAAGTTGTATTCACCGATATATGGTGAAGTGAAATTTTATAAAATTGATATTGATAACGAAAGTTACCCAATCGCTGTAAAAAACAGTAAAGGAATAGTATATTTTGCAGAAGATGGACGCTACAGTACAGCGTTTGATACAGCAGAATGCCTTCTTTTCCCATCCTCAAAAATGCGCGACTGGACGAAGTTCTTCAAGCGAGGCGACGTGGTGTGGAGTAAAGACAACATGTACGCTATCTTTGAAGGTTGGGCGAATGACGATTATACCAAATTCAATTCAACAATCTGTATTTATGCATTTGACGCATCGTTTGACGAGGAGGTGGTCTGCTACACGGATTGCTTTGTAAAGGCGAGAGAAGAAGAAAGAGCGACGTTTATCACTAACGCAGAAAAGCATTACAACGGCAAGTACAATCCCGACACTCTGCAAGTGGAGCCAGTAAAGCCCAAGTGCCAGTTCAAACCGTTCGACAAGGTGCTGGTAAGGGATGGTGTAGATGAACAATGGAGGATAAATATATTTTCTCACCACCAAGAAAAAGGTGGTTTCCCTTATGTTTGTATGAGCGGTGTTTACCGTGATTGCATCCCTTACAACGAGGACACCGCCCAACTTCTCAACACTACCAGCCCTTACATGGAAGGAGGCAGCGAATGAGCTGTCCCTTCTCTCTCGAAAATGTCAAGTTCCGTGAGACCGCACACATAGCCTTCGAGGACGAATACGTCACGGCATACCAGTCCACCGACATCGTCCCGAAGATATACAAGAGCGTCAATACCCCTCGCGACAAGAACGGCTTGGCATCAGGCAAACCCAAGACCTACTATCGCACACGGTACAGCGAGTGGGTCACGGAAAAGACATTTATTGCACAATATCAGAAAATCAGAGAAAAATTCTAAATTATGCTTATGATAGAAATATTGAAAATCATCGCCAGTTTCTCTATTACCATAGCACTCTTCTATACTTTCTTTAAAGTTGGCAGACTGAGTGCTTACGAAAACCTCCTCAAGCATTTTGAAGATGCCGTAAAGATTATCGGCAAACAAAACGCAATAATCCAAGCTTACGAACAAAAGCTTGAGGAAATAGAAAAGGAAGCACAGCAATGAAAGACGTATTCACAATTCATCAAGCCGACAACGGCATCATGTTGAAGTCGGACGAATATGTAGAGGTGATGGAGGACACTCACAATGCAGACGGTAAAGGCAAAGATAATCTTTACCAACGTCTCGGTAGGTATCTCTATTCCTTGGTTAAAGGCACAATGGACGAAGAAAATACAACTAACGTCCAAGTCGAACTTAACATAACAAAAATAAAATGAGATTCGGACATTGTAAAAACTGTTTTTGGCGCAAATGGGGACATTGTTTCATGCTACATGTCGATACAAGAAATGACTCATATTGCCCAGACTTCTACAGTAGAAGGACATCGAATGAAAAGAATGAAAAGTTAGAGCAAGTTATTAACCACTGGATTGCTCAAAAACAAATGTCAGTATTAGAACTGAATAATATCAAAAGTCGTTATAAGAACTCAAAACAGAAAGGAGAATAATATGATAGACGAAAAGAAAATCACAGAAGCTGTAAACGCATACATTGGCTTCCCTAAAGAATTAGGAGAAGGCTTAGAAACATCTATGAGACGTGATGCCTTCAAAGCAGGAGTTGAATGGTTTAAGAAAGCTCTTTGGCACGAACGAGACGAAGAACCTACAGAGGAAGGTGTGATAGCCAAATATATAGCTCACGACGATATTCTTGACAGCGCATGGGTAACGTGCCAAGACTGGGTGGTAGACAAGAAATATTTAGTTGAGTACGGACACAAGATAGGGGCTTCAAAAAAAGAAATTGAAGATTCGACTATGTGGATTGGAAAAGGCTTCGACAAGTGGTGCTACCTCTCCGACCTGTTGCCGAAAGGAGGTGACAAATGAACAGAAGAGAGAATATAGAATCAATCATAAATTGGTTGAAGTCTTGTAGAGAAGAAGTTAGAATGGGTAAGAAGTTGTCAATAGACACATTCAACCAAATTATTGATGAAGTTTATAAATTAAACGTTACGGGGAATGGTGTAGCAGAATCTATAGGTTCAGCATTTACTGTTAGTGATTTGCTACATACGTTAATTGATTATGTTGATGATGGGATGGGCTACATAGAAGTTTATTTTGATGACAAACCTGTAAAGGAAATTTCATTGCGTAATATCTATCCTAAAATGACAGGCACATTTGAACCATACCAAGAGCTTGTTTTATCAGACACGAAAGGAGGTGACAAATGATTAAAGCAGAAGACCTAAGAATAGGAGACGATATTAACATCGAGCCTATTCCCTTAACCCCAAAAATCCTCGAAAAGAACGGGTGGAAGCGAGATAAACTGGTGGCATACATTTATGGTCACGAAGCTCACAACATCGAAGTTATCTGCACTCCTAATAGTGAATGGATGTATGTTACTTTTAAAGGTGAAACCATACACAGGATAAAGTACGTCCACGAACTTCAGCGCATACTTTGGGCACTGAGTTTGGACGCAAACCTAAAGATTTAAAATAGAATATGAATAAGATAGAAAAAACCTGTAAGAGATGCAATTGCAAACACTTCATTGTTTGGTCATTTGGTTTTGGAGACATGTATTCATGCAAGTTGCAAGGACAGAGTGAACACATCGAGAGTGTTGCTAAAGATTGTCCATTCAAAGAACAGTTTAAGGAAATTGAGGAAATCAACGAAAATTAATTTACACAATAAACAATATGAAAATAATCAACAATCAATCCGTCTGCACCACCATCGGTGGCATCAGTGGCAAGATAACCTACAACGGCAAGACCATCAACGTCCCCTACGGCTCTCGTTTCGAGATGACCGACGGCAAGGTTCTCATCGACGGCAAGCCAATCGAAGAGTACAACCAAAACGACCGTCCAATCATTAAAATCGAAATCACAGGCTCCGTCAACACCCTCTCCACCGCGAGCGCCGATGTCACAGTCGATGGCGACGTCGGCTCTGTCAGAACAATGAGCGGCGACGTACGCTGCAATACCATCCAAGGCAGTGTCCACACTATGAATGGCGATGTCACTTGCGCCCAAATCGAAGGTGACTGCTCCACAATGAACGGCAGCATAAGTAGATAAGAATATGACAATATCACAACTAATCACGTCTTTACAATCCTTGCAAAAGCGCATAGGCGACACCGACGTACTCATCAACGGACAAGACATTCATTTTATCGAAGACGAGTGGTGGCGAGGAAAAAAAGTGGTAAATATAAAAAGGTGGTAAACTTAAAGTAACAGCTTATGAAGAAAATCATGTTCAACGACAAGTACCTCCTTACCCAAGAGGTACTTAAAGGTCGCAAGACGCAGACCAGACGTGTGCTAAATCCTACAATGTTTTTTAAAAGAATGAAAACCTATGAAGGGTGGTCAAATGAGGACATTAGCGCTTGGAAAAGGTCATGTAATAGACGGCTCTGCGAAGCTCAAGGAAATACGCTTCAGCAGATGCTTGATTACGCATTGTCGTCTTCACGTTACAAAGTCGGTGAGGTGGTAGCTGTGGCGCAAAGATATAAGGATATAGCTTTAGATTTGCCAGTAGAACTTGCTGCGGAGTTGATAAAACAACCAGGATGGACGAACAAAATGTTTACCAAAGCAGATGTTCTAACTCGCCATATACGCATAACGAATATTCGAATTGAGCGTCTACAAGACATCAACCCTATGGACTGCTTGGCAGAAGGTATATGTCCCTCAGACCAGCGCGAATCATTATGGTGTGTTGCACCAATTAATGACGATAAATGCGGTGGCTTAGAATATAACCATTCTATTTTGGGTGATGGTCCTTGGCATCTGCACCCAAATGCCAAATTAGCCTACGCCGACCTAATCGACCACATATCTGGCAAAGGCACATGGGTCTCCAACCCCTACGTCTTCGTCTACGAGTTCGAACTAATAAAATAACAAAGCTATGGATTTAGAAAGATTAAAGCAGCTCCGCAATGAATACGCAGAATACGCAGAACAGCATATTATTTCAATGGAGCAGTTCGAGAAATTCCAAGAGAATCTATACAGCCAAGAAGCAGTTGTACCCGAACCACCACAAGCCCCTCAACCAAACAGTACCTTCGACTATGCGCAAATGACACGTCAACAGCGTAGAGCATACGAAAGAAGACTTGCAAAGGAGAACAAAAGAAAATATTAACAACATAACAAATACAAATAGGAACAAAGCAATGAAATACAGAATAACAAAAAGCGCGAGAGGTTATCGTGCCTTGGTTTACAAGGAAACAAATAGTGTAGGTGCCTACTACAAGCAGCCTATATGGACAGAAATAGAAAACGACGATTTAAGTATGTCTTGTTGTGAGCGGTATTACGCTACAGAAGATGAAGCTATTGAAGCTTGTAAGCAGCATCATCTTGAAAAAGGTTATAACAAGCTGCCTAAAGTAGTCAGAGAGTTTGAACTTTAATCATCCTCTCCCTGGTGACAGCAGGGAGAGATTAAAATAGCAAAACATGAATGATATAGAACATATAAAAAACATATATAACCTTTATTACAGTATGCCTGTGCTTAGAAAAGCTTGTGATTCAATATGTACAAGCTCACCAAAAGAATATGGACAGTATCTACAAAATAAAAAACGAACTAAAAGATGATACAACATCAGATTTGGAAAGATGAAATAAGAATTTTAATTACTGATGAACAAAATCATGGTTCTGTTCAAATATCTATTCCACGTTATGAATGTAATATTTCGGGTAAAGCTGATGCACTTATATATGCGCTCTATGTAGATACTGCATATAGAAAACAAGGTGTTGCAAAGCATCTATTACAACTTGCAGAACAACAGGCTAAGCTAAATAAAATAGGAATAATTGGATTAGAATTTGATAAAGAAGAATCCGAAAGTTTTGTTTTAAACTGGTATCTGAAAAATGGTTATAAACCTTTTTCTAAAGGTAGTGTTTTATTGATAAAAAAGTTGGAGGAAGAACAATGAACGAAGATATACTAAAGGAAGTAGTAAATTTCGGAGCTACTATGGGGGACAAATGGGAAAATTTTACTATTTGTGGTAAAATCTTTTTGTTATCAAGACTTTTTGCAAAATGCAGAGAAGCTAAAAAGGAAGTTGAGAAAAATAGCGTCACTGATTTCGAGAGAGGTTCGTGGTTGTTGATACAGTCCCGAATAATACTGAAACTTGAAAGTGTAGCCACCGTCGAAATGATAAAAACCGCTAACTTTAGTAAACAAAAAATGATTGAACTTGAAAAGGATAGCGGTGGACAGTACTTGAAAGAAGTTCGAGAATTTATTAAAAACTTTATGTAGGAGAACAACAATATGACACAAGAAGAAATTAAAGAGCGTTTAAGAGCATTAGTGAACAAGAAGAAGGTTATTAACTTGGAAATAGAAAAGCTGCAAGATGAATGTCTTGCCAACTACCCAATACAACCAGGCGATAAGTGTGTAGACAAAGAAGGCAGGTTTTATTGGGTTGACAGATTGCTTTTTTGGGACACGTCAGCCACATCCCCGACGATTTTCGCGTATCGCCAAAAGAAAGATGGCACACTCCACAAACGTAGTGAACAGGTTATTACCGATAGTATTACTAAAATAAACAAATAAAGAAAATGAAGCCAATAAAGCATAATAAGCAGCCCAATCGCATAATATACTTTGGTACAGATGGCTGTGTAGGGCATTATCCTTTGGGAATCAACTTTCATCTTACACGAAAAGAGTATAAGGATTTTCAAAATATAGACAGAATCATAACAGACGAGTTTTTAAATAAGGCTACAGGAACTTTTTTCCGTTACATAACAAATGGTATTCCTTATATTGGATTCGGTGTCCCTTATTCTCCAGATGATGAACGACCAGGCAGTAAGACTATCGTGTTGGTTGAATGTGGAACTGTACAGAAAGTAATAGATGCAATCTTGCAAAACTCCTTTCTCTTGGACAAGTTCAAGAAAGTAAAAGAGAAGTATAAACTTAACATCGATTTTTTGGAGGACAAATAATGAGTAAGAAAATATTACAAACAGCGTTGGCTCTGGCGGCAGCTAATTTAGTTGCATACAAAGACATGTTCGATGAGGATTTACATATGCGGCAGTCAGATTCAGAGCCTCGCCCTATCCCCAAATCTCAACCCAAGAAAGAACATTATTTCGTTATCAAAGGCAAACAGATAATGGCTACGTCTCGCAAGGACGCAATTAAGAAGTATAACCATAAATACAAATAATATGACACGTGAAGAAACAGTAGAACGCATCAAGGTAATGCAAGCATTTGTTGATGGAAAACAGATACAATATAAGGAGAGTGACGGCAAATGGAAGGATGTCAAGGACCCTATGTGGTTCAGCGTCAACGAATACCGCATCAAGCCAAAACCCAAGTACCGCCCATTTGCTAACGCAGAAGAGTGTTGGCAGGAAATGCAGAAGCATCAGCCGTTTGGATGGATAAAGAAAACCTGTGGACATTGTAATTTTCTACACATAATGGAATTGTACTCCACAGGCATTTTAATTAATAATGTTGATAATTTTGGTAGTTTCATAAACTTGATTAAAACGTATGACTCTGCTTTTGCTGAAACAACTTTTGCCGACGGAACACCATTTGGCATAAAGGAGGAATAATTATGGATAAAAACGTTTGTGATAATACGTTAGTCTTTGGTAGCTGCTATATTAGAAGCTGTATTGAAGTGCCTTCTTTGACGGCAGGAAGGGCTAAATGGAAGGCTTTTTATAATAAGTTCCCTTGGCTTAAAGGTCAACCTTTCTATCTTAGACGTTCATGCTTCTGGGATGGAGGTGAAAGAAATTTGAAGGCAATAAAGATAAAACTTAAAAAGATATAGTTATGGCATGGTTAGCAAAAGATTATATTGGTGAATGGATATTCAACTGTAAGCCTGATATGTGGGCTGGTGATTGTGTCGAGCACAACTATTGGCTGCCACAAGATAAATATGGTGCTCACGGTTTTCAACTTCCAAAAGGTAGTATTAAGAAGCTTATCGGACGAGAGCTTAACTGGAATGATGAACCTGTAGAACTTAAGGAGGAATAATCATGATATACAAAGCAAAAGAAGGAAGCAAGGCTTTCGAGTACATCAAGAGCGTTTGCGAAGCTGAAGACAGAGAGTTCAAGTCTTATATTGAAAGAGTGGAAGAAGCTGTCGGATTTGAGTTAAATAAATTTGGTGGCTACATGCCAGACTCCACGCTAACCCGGATTTGCAAAGTCACTTCCATCTTAGTAGACAAGGAAAAATGGGAGCAGCTTGACAAAAAGTTGTGGAAAAAGAAAGAGGTTATCAAAGATTATGTACGAATAATACCCATCAAAAGAACCAAGCAAGGCAAAGCTATTAGTGCTGTCTTGTCCTCATATAACGCAGTCACAAACTGTTTCCAAATTTTCAATGAGTTAGAGCTGAATGAAGGAAGTGGAAATCGTATAACACTCCCCCAACTTTGCTACACAAATGGACATTGTTTTATCCGTTTAGGCGACAATGTTCGAGCTGACAAGGATAATCCAGACCTTGAAGAAATCACAATGTCAGAGTACGAACGTTTAATTAAAAAGGAATAAAAACTATGAGAACAATCAAATTTCGTGGCAAAGATGTCTTCACAGGCGCTTGGAGATACGGTGATTTAGTTCACAATCAGAAAGTCACAACAACTGGCTTGGAACCTCGCACTATGGTTGGTGGGTATGAGGTTGGCCCAGAGACTGTAGGACAATACACGGGACTGAAAGATAAGAACGGCAAGGAGGTATACGAGGACGACGTGTTGCGCTCCGACGAATATCCGTACAGCTGCCTTGAAGACGGTGTGCGCGACAACTATTTTGCCGTGGTGTATTATTATGAGGAGTATGCCCGTTTCGTAACAGTAACGATAAAAAATCCCGTATCTAACGTATGCGGCATTTCGGAGGGTAACCACGGAGATGTTTCGCGGGACGAAATGATGGACTTTGAGGTTGTCGGCAGCGTCTACGATAAGGAATGGCAGGAGAAGTTGAACCTAAAAAACGAATAGCTCTATGAAAGAAAGCAAAAAGTATTTATGGCTCGCTTGTGATAGCGACAATACGCTCGTGCTGTTTCCGGATAAGCCGTTCCGTGACAACTGGTTTGGATTCTGGTGGAAATTCAAGAACGGCATGTATTGCTGCAATGATGAAATCACCGTAAGAGAATATAAAAACAACAGGTTTGTCGTTCCTCGGAACTTTAGTAACTTGTCTTGGGAAGACGAACCTGTTAGGGTAACATTGAGTCTTGAACCGGAAGTAATAGCCTCAGACGAAAACAATAACAACATAACGGATTATGAGAACAATCAAATTCAAGGCAAAACGTATTGACAATGGCGAGTGGTTGGAAGGCTACTATAGGGGTAGTAGCTATGAAGACAAAGCTTTTATCTATAGAATTAAAAGACCTCCTTTGGCTTTTGAAGTTGACCCCAACACCGTCTGTCAGTTCACAGGTCTCTTCGACAAGAGCGGCAAGGAGATATATGACGGCGACATCCTCGCCCACAATGGCGAGGTTATCGGTCATGTTGTTGGTGGTGTTCGCGGTTACTGCTTCGATGTTGTGTATGCCAACCCTGTAAGCACAAGAACATGGTCGTTATATGGAGTCGTTGTTAACGATTATGAAGGCGATGTAGAGGTTGTAGGCTCTATCCACGACCCAGAATGGCAGCAGAAATTTAAACTCAAAACCGAATAGCCTTATGAAGCACCGCATTCTGAAGAAATTCGTTAAAGCCTACCGCCCTTATGGTCTCAGTCGCGAAGGCGTTCTTCTCGGCATGAAAGAGGAAGGGCATGGTAAGTACTGGCATCGTGGTTCTATTGTCAGATGGTGGACTCACGAAAGGCATAAACAGAAAAAGCATGTAAGGAAGCATCCTGAATGTGTAATTTGGATTTAACAACAATCATAAAGAATTTTAAAACATGGATATAATAGAACAGGGTTTATTTGAACGTCTTATCAATGCCGTCAAGAACAAATGCACAAGAACAGCGCGTGCAAGAATACGCGACATTGCAAATTATCGAGAGCAAACGAGAGGGGTAAGCAATATCATAACTAAACATGAACTTACTCAAAAGTATTTAGTATAACTAATTAAATAAGGTGTGGACTAACACACCTTATTTAATATTATATAAGACGTAATCTATTACTTTACGATTAGCTTCATCAACCTTGTTTAAATCTTTCTTTATATATATTTCCGTGATACGATGTGCTGATTTGTGCCCTAAGCAATCAGCAATAGTATCTGTTGGTATTCCTATTTCATAGGCTATTGTTGCAAATGTATGTCTTGCCCAATAAGAACTTATGTTAGGTAACCCTATATCTGCACAGATTTTGGTTAAGTTATCGTTAAGTGCGACTTCGTAATACCTGTAAGATACGATATTGTCGAAGACCTTCAGTAAATGCTCTTTACCTCTGTATTTTTCGATAATGAACATCGCTTCTGGTTCTACTTTTATATCATACAAAGTTCCTGTCTTAGCTCTTCGGTATGTAACTCTTCCGTTTTCTATCTTTGTCAATCGCGAAAGGTCTATCATATTAATACCCATAAGGAAAAACATAAGAAAAAACACATCTCTATGCTTACTTCTGATTTTTGTTAATTTGGCGTGATATAAAGTGCGCAACTGTTCAACAGTCAAAGACCTCTTCACTGTCTCTTCTGTCTTAATGCGATACATACTGAAAACATACTCTTTCGTAACACCTCTTTTACGGGCAAAATTCAATACCGCTCTTATACACCTAAGATGTATTGCTATAGAGTTTGTGCGGTTGTGTTCTTTCCTTAATTTTTCAACATATCCATTCAACCAATCAATATCTATTTCTTCAATACTAAGACTGTCAAAATCACAGTACTCTTTGATTCTATTCATTGTAATTCTATAGAGATTTATAGTAGTTTCGTTACTTTTGGTAGCAATGAAATCTTCGTATTGCGTTTTCAGCAATTTTTGGATGTTTTCTTCTTCTGATTCTTGATTGGTTAAATATTGTACGAGTTTCTTGTTGGAGTAAAAACGAAGCTTTCCTTCATTTTGTAACTCCATAATCTTGTCGTTAAGCAAAGCTATCTGTTTGCCTAATTTAATATTAATAATACGCCTGTCTGTGTGATTTTTGACTTTCTCGTTGCTTTCATCCCATTCTTCAGCTTTTAATTCATACCCAGTAGGTATGTATACAGCACTGTCCTTCCGGGCAATTTTATATTTCAACGGGTACTTGCCATTTTTCAATTTTCTTCGTTTATCCAACTTTATTGAAACCTTAATCATAAAATGTATCTCCTTTATTTGTTTGCACGCTTTTTGCACGTTTTGAGATAAAGAATGTGCATAATTGCGTTGGTTTGACAATCGTTCATAAGTAAATACTATCGCAAAGATAGCTTTTTTTAGCGATATTACAATGTTTCTTTCTTTTGTATGCTCTTATTTAAGAAATAACTGCATATAATTTCTTTTTACGTTGAATATCAGTGTATTACAAATACTCTTTTTTATGCCTTGCACGTTTTTTGCACGTTTTGCTGTTTAGAAAGCTACTTAACGGTAATACAGCAGCGTACCCTATACCAACCTCTGACCTCTGATGTATTCACCATAAAGTCCGCAAAGTTCGGATTCACAGAACGACATATAATTTTAGTATCATCGTCTTTGACTGGCAGGATATTCTTAATGATTGCTCCGTTTCCCGTGTCCAGTACGTATGTGCAACCCCATTCAATGAACGATTTTTCGTTGACACGTTGAACGAATACTTTAGAACCATTCGGATATTCTGGTGACATACTATCTCCGTTGACCGTTATTGCAAGACTAACATCTCTAACCGGGCAAATGATTTTCTCGCATTCATAATTCTCTACCTGACTTTCAAAATTATCAGGCGTACCACCCTGTGCTGCTATTGGCAACAACGGCACGAGATAATTGTCTATATTGACACAATTCTCTTTGTCTTGTAACATTTCTCCTTTGCCTGTTGCAAGCCAATCAATGTTTATTTCAGGATACATTTCTTCAATAGCTTTCGCAACTTTGCGCGAAATGGTTGTCGTGTTGTAAAAATGTCCTGCGCTCAACCCAAGAGTTTCTTGCCATTTAACCAAAGACATTTTGTAATGTCTTGCTGCACTTTGTGCTCTATCCTTAAGTAGACTCATAATATATTAATTTATAGTAAAATACTAATAG
>ERZ1026864.1000-NODE-1000-length-14772-cov-4.267038_pt1 | contig 14772 bp, 12 predicted proteins | sample MGYA00380162_ERZ1026864 | MGnify/ENA primary metagenome ERZ1026864 (study PRJEB33269, sample SAMEA4719798) | human gut metagenome | biome: human-associated habitat; feature: organic feature; material: feces | place: Cameroon | collected 2013-10 ... | reverse complement strand
TTGGTGGCACCAAACGTCGTTTTGAATACAAAGGAACAAAGAACGGTATCACCGTTATCGATGATTATGCCCATCATCCGACTGAAGTAGCTGCTACATTAACCGCAGCCCGGAATTATCCACACGGACGGATTATCTGCGTTTTCCAGCCACACACTTATTCCAGAACCAAGGCATTCTTAAGTGATTTTGCCCGGGTACTTTCCATGGCAGATATTGTAGTCCTTGCAGACATCTATGCAGCCAGAGAGAAAAATACGATTGGAATTTCTTCCAAAGACCTTTTGGCAGAGCTTCAGAAAAACGGTCAGGAAAGTTATTACTTCCCGTCTTTTGATGAGATTGAAAAATTTTTATCGGAAAAATGCATAAACAATGATTTGTTGATAACTATGGGGGCCGGAGACGTGTATCTTATAGGAGAACACCTGCTTCAGCAGTAGTTATCCACATTATCCACATCGTAATTCACATTTTTGTGAATTATGGATGTGGATTTTTTTGTTTACATAATGTATTTTTGAAAATCGCCATTCTATCTGCATTAACCGCCAAACTGCTTCCATTTCAGTTACCATAATGCACTTTCAAAAGAAAGTTATCCACATTATTCACAATTCTGTGCAAATGTGGGAACCCTTGATTTTACTGGATTTTTGGTTAAAATAAGACTTCTCAATTTTAGATTCATATGCTATAATGTGGTCGGTGAAAGAGGGAGTTCTTATGACAGACATAACATTACATACGAAAAGCAAATCCACGGTTACCTGCGTATCCAATACCTTTATTGATGAGTATATGGCAGATGCCAATGGAGAATTTGTAAAAATTTATTTATATTTACTCCGCTGCATCAACGCAGCTGAGAATTTTTCCATTTCTAAGATGGCTGATAAATTTGACCATACAGAAAAGGATATTAAACGTGCCTTAAAATACTGGGAGAAAAAACACTTACTCCAGTTAGAATATAATTCCGGCGAACAGCTTACCGGCATCTGCCTGTGTGAGCCTGTTTCTGCGGTTACGCAGGATTCTGAACATGTGGAAAAGCCTACGGAAGCATCTTCTGTAGATATCCGTCCATCCTATACGAAAGACCAGATTCTGTCTTTCCAGAATGATGAGGCTTCCAGCGATTTATTATTCATTATTGAACGCTATATCGGACATCCTTTGTCCATCAAAGATTATGAAACCATTCTTTACTGGTCAGACGAATTAAAATTCTCCACAGACCTGATTGAATATCTGGTAGAATCCTGTGTGGACAACGGTCATAAGAGCATCCGCTATATGGACAAGATTGCCCTTTCCTGGTCTGCTTCTTCTATCCGTACTGCGGAAGATGCCAGACGTTCTTCCAGTGCCTATAAGCAGACACATTATGGTGTCATGAAGGCATTTGGAATCAGCGGCAGAAAACTGGCTGAATACGAACTTGAACTGGTAGATAAATGGACCAGCCAGTTTGGATTTACACTGGATATCATTTCCGAGGCATGCAAACGGACACTGCAGGCGACAAATCAGCCAAGCTTCCAGTATGCCGATACCATCTTAGAGAACTGGCATAAATGCAATATCCACCATTTAGAGGATATTGCTATATTAGACACTGCTTACAAAAAAAGCAAGGCATCTTCTTCCCGCAATGTCACCGTAAACAAGACTGCCGCCAACCGGTTTAACAATTTTTCACAGCGTACCTATAATTTTGAACAGCTTGAAAAACAGCTCTTAAATAATTAAGACACTTTTTTCAGGAATACTAAAGGAGCATTTCATGTCTCTTAATAATTCACAATACGATACTTTAATCCGGCAATATAATGCCAGACAGTTTCACAATCAGCATCTTCTGGATGAACGCATTCAGGAAGTCTACGGAAAATGTCCGCGCCTTACAGAAATAGACAACGAGATTTCTTCTATCTCAGTAGCAAGTGCAAAACAGCTTTTATCTGATGATGGAGCAGAAGATTCCTCTGTTCTCTCTTCATTAAAAGAACAGCTTGCTGCTCTTCGCAGGGAGAAACGGAATCTGATTGCTTCTCTGGGCTATCCGGCTGATTATCTGGAACCGGTTTATACCTGTAAGGACTGTAAGGATACCGGTTATATTGGAAATGAACGCTGTCATTGTTTTGTACAGGCTGCCATTGATTTAGTCTATACGCAGTCTAATGTAAAAGATATTTTAGCAAAAGAGAATTTTTCGAATTTCTCTTATGCATACTATTCCAAAGAGCAGATAAATCCCACAACCGGATTATCTGCTTATGATACTGCAAAAAAAGCTGTTGCAGACTGTAAGTCCTTTATCGAGCATTTCGACACCTCTTTTGAAAATCTCTTTTTCTATGGAGCAACCGGTGTCGGTAAGACTTTTCTTTCAAACTGCGTTGCCAAAGAGCTTTTAGATAAAGGTCATTCCGTTATTTATTTTACAGCTTTCCAATTATTTGATATATTTGAAAAGGACACTTTCCAGAAGGACGCTGCAGCTTCTGCCGCCGGACAGAATATCTTCGACTGTGATCTTTTAATCATTGATGACCTTGGAACCGAGCTTGCCAACTCCTTTACGGCATCCCGGCTTTTCCTGTGTCTGAACGAACGTATGCTGCGTCAGAAATCAACATTGATTTCTACGAATTTAAGTATCGACCAGCTTGCTGATGTATATTCCGAGCGTATCTGCTCCCGCATCTTCAGCAGCTATACGATGATCAAGCTTTTTGGGGACGATATCCGTCTTAAGAAAAAGCTGCATTAATTACGCATTCAATTAGATGCTATATCTATTGAACTATATAAGATAAATTATTTCTATGGAGGAACCTATTCATGTCAAACAGTGAAAGAAACTTAGAAACCCTTCCTACTGGTTCTCTTGGAATTATTCCATTACAGAGCTGCCAGGAATTAGGAGAAAAAGTTGACAAATACCTTGTCAAATGGAGAGACGAAAGACAGCATCAGCACCAGAATGATGCAGCTTTTATGGGCTACAAACGTGATTCTTATATCATTGAAGCAGTTACCCCTCGTTTTGGTTCAGGCGAGGCAAAGGGAATGATCAAAGAAACTGTTCGTGGTTATGACCTTTATCTTATGGTTGATGTCACCAACTACAGCCTTACTTATTCTCTGTGCGGTCAGACAAACCATATGTCCCCAGACGATCATTATCAGGATTTAAAGAGAATTATTGCTGCAATTGGCGGCAAGGCAAGAAGAATTACTGTTATCATCCCATTCCTTTATGAAAGCCGCCAGCATAGAAGAAGCACCAGGGAATCTTTAGACTGTGCACTGGCTTTACAGGAACTGGTTGCCATGGGCGTTGACAACATTATTACATTTGATGCACATGACCCTCGTGTCCAGAATGCAATTCCTTTAAAGGGTGGTTTTGAAACTGTTCAGCCTGCATACCAGTTTATCAAAGGTATCTGCAAAAACGTTCCTGACTTACAGATTGATTCTGACCACATGATGATTATCAGCCCGGATGAGGGTGGTACCGGACGTGCAATTTATCTTTCCAGTGTACTTGGTCTGGATATGGGTATGTTCTACAAACGTCGTGATTACAGCAGAATTGTTGACGGACGTAACCCTATTGTCGCACATGAATTTTTAGGTTCTTCCGTAGAAGGAAAAGATGTTCTGATTATCGATGATATGATTTCTTCCGGAGAAAGCATGATTGACGTTGCAACCGAACTAAAGAAGAGAAAAGCAAACAGAATCTTTGTCGTTGCAACCTTCGGACTTTTCACCAATGGTCTGGAAAAATTCGATAAAGCTGTAGAAGATGGAACTATCTACCGTGTAGTTACCACCAACCTGACTTATCAGACTCCGGAGCTTTTAAGCCGTCCATATTATATCAACTGTGACATGAGCAAATATATTGCTTATATTATTGATACATTGAATCATGATGCTTCTATCAGCGAGCTCTTAGATCCAAACGAGCGTATCCAGAAGCTTATAAAGAAATATAAAGCTAATCAGAAAAAGAAATAAATAACAACAGCAAAAATGGCTTCGGAATTCCGAAGCCATTTTAATATCATGGGCAAAATAAAACTAGAATAAGTTAACCTTGCCTGCATATGTATCGTTTATAACATAGTATGCTGCATATTCTTCCGGTTTTAAATAAACCTTTAAAGACTTGATGCTGGATGCTCTGTGTCCGTCTGCTGTGAAAGCTTCTTTTGCTCTCTCAATCACGTTTGCAACAACATCTTCATTACCATCAAACTGAACAAATACTTCCGGTACAAGTTCTTTCTTCTCTGCCTTAGCAGTTTTTTTAGCCGCTGCTTTCTTGGTTGCTTTCTTTGCGGTAGTCTTTGCTACTGCTTTTACAGTTGTCTCTGCTTTCTTTGCTGTCTCCTCTGCCTTCTTAACTGTCTCTTCCGCTTTCTTTACTACGGTTTCTGCTTTCTTCGCTACAACTTCTTTTGCTTCTGCCTTAACCTCTTCTGCCTTAACTACTGCCTTTGTCTCTGTAGCTTTTACTGCTGCCTTTACTTCGGCTGCTTTTTCAACTGGTCTCTTCTGCATTATAATTCCCTCCCTGAAAATTAATCACACACTAAAAACTTCTCCATTGCTAATAGGGCTTCTTCTTCATCATTTCCCTCTGCAACAATGTTAACCGTCATTCCTTTGGACGGATTAAATGCCATAATTCCCATGATGCTCTTGGCATTAATTTTACGGTTATCACTTTCCAGAGTAATATTGCTGTCAAACTGGCAGGCAACCTGAACCAACTCTGCAATTGGATTATCGTGTTTTTTTGAAACGTTTGAAACTGTAACTTCTTTTCTACTCATGTTATCTTCCTCGCTTCTAAGTAGTACAATTAGTACAAAAGTTAATATATCCTACACGAACAGATTTTGCAATAGACTTTGTGAAAATACAGCACTAATACCGAAACTGCCAAAAAACTTCGGCTTTTTTTAGGCAATTTTATACGTTTTTTGCGTCTTTTTCACGCCTGTCTCTGCCTGCATCCCTATTCTGCCATTTTCATATAAGCAAAATATACATTACCTGCTGCATCAAATACATTCTGTGCATCTGTCATTGACATCTTCTCTGTTGCGCCGGTTGCCGGATTATAAACATAGACTCCTGCATTATCATAGCCTGTAATCAATACAGCTTCACTTCCACTACTCATGGCAAATACTGGTGTCCCCAGATTGACATAATATAACACTGCATCCAGATCACTTCCGGTCAAATCAATGACTACTGAGTCCTGCAGGGTATCCTTTAAAATTTGTTTTGGTGTATTTCCGGATGACATTAATTCTCCCACACCAACATTTAATCCCTGCATCGAAAGCATACCATTGATTGCTTTTGCTATCGTTGTTCCGGATGCATCTGCATCACCTATTGTAATCGTCAGTGGTGACTGGGAAGATTTTCTTGCCCTCTTCCAGATATACTGCTGTCTGCTTCCTACCACAACGCCCACATTATCATTTGCCACTGCAATGGCTTTTGCCGCATTATCCGTTGCCAGCACTACTCTTCCGGCAGAATAAGCATAATAATAATCTGTCTCTTCCGGCTCTTTCAGATTCACATTTCTCGGTGACTCCAACACAATCCGCTTCGGAGTCAGCAGACGATCCGAGCTTATCTCTTCTTCCTGTAATAATTGCAGCTGCATCTGCGTCTGTTTTCGCTCCGTTACCGTACTTTGAATGCTGACTACTTCTGCAGAATCTCCCTCTCGATTCATAATTGTATCCTGTTCCGCCGGAACATAAGCCATACCGTTATACTGTTCCCGGTTCAGATAAATAGTATAATCCACAACTTCTACAGATGCTACATAATATCCATCCTTATGATAATCTTTTAACACTCCGTGTTCTTCATCATCCGTATCTACAATATAAATATGATTCATCGGGAACTGTACATTTCCGGCAGAATCTGTATACACATCACTGTCATCCGCCTCTCCATAGATAAAATCGTCTTCCATAAATGCCAGTGGCCGGATATACGTTCCTTCTGCCGCTGTTACTTCAAAGCTTTTCGAATTCTCCAGATTCAGAACAGTAATTTTCGAACCGCTGTCACTGTTGCCATCTGCAATATAAGCAACAAACTGGTTATTCTCTGATACCGCATAATTTCCTGTTTCAAACCCGCTGACTACTTCCTTTTCTTTGGTAGTAGCAAGATTAATCTCATACAGTGTCCCACCCATCATAATATAGAACATTCCGCTTTCATTTTCATACATCAGCTGTCCCAGTTCTGATTTCAGCACTTCGAAAGAGTGGGTGGATGGTATAAACAGCTCCTCTTCTACTGTATTTGCCACGCTGTCATAATGATAAACACCTACCCCCACCTGACCTTCGTGATTCCCCCTGTTCATATAACCATATACAACAAAATCAGCACTTCCTGTTTCATCCACCTTAATAATCCGGATATCATGTTCCTTATGATTTTCCCTGGAATCAATCCCCTCATAACCACGGAAGCTGAACACCTGGGAAAGCTTTTTTTCTGCCGCATTGTAACACCAGAGTTCTCCTTCTTTTACAAAACAGAGAATACTTCCTGTCTCATTACTCTTATATTCCACGTCGGACGAACATATTCCAAGCTGTAAATAATTCTCATAAAAATCATCATTCTCTGCCCGGAAAATTTCATCCATGGTCCGCTCAAAATTCAATAGATACATCCGGTCATTGGTATAACGGACACGGTAATATTCTTCTACATTATAATATTCCAGTTCCCCATTATCTCCGGTTGCCGTCACTACATAATCCAATAGAATTACATTATAGGAATTATTGATTTCTTTGATGCTTACCGATGGGTCCGTCAGAACGGTCCCATTGAACTTATCCCATGTTACCTGTCGCAGTGTGGAATGAATACTGACATTGGCAAGTGTGGTATTATCCGCAGAAGAATCCGGTTCCATATAAGTTGCCAGAGAGCCGCTTCCATCCTCCTGAAATGTTTTTTCATGGAAATCTTTTGCAAAATCAATGCTTTCCTTCACATAACAATCCTGCGGTTCAATAATCCTTGTATAATAATTTAAAGTATCATCCCCATGCAGTAAATGTATAATCAACAGATATTCTGCATTGGAATCCAGAAGATTCTGAATCGGAAGGTCTGCTGTAATCACTCCATTCTTCTGGGAATAACTATCTACCTTCGCATCTGCAATAAGACGCTTAGTATCCATACTCCGGATCTCATAGGAAAGTTCATCCACTGCATAGCTTCCATTCTGAACGCGGATTGGAAGCAGCCTGTCCGTATCAATCGGCGTAATGCTGTCCCTCATGTAAACTGCATTCATTTCATCTACATACCCGTAGAGTTCATTGATTTTCTGCTCTTTATAATAAAGCTGGACAGTCGGCAGCGTTGCCTCCTCCAGTTCTGTTGTCATATCGGGATTTGTTTTATTTGTCAAAAAGCTAAACACTACGGTTGATACCAGAAATACACCTGCTAACACCAGTGCCCGAATCATTCCTTTATTCATCTGTATTCCTCATCTTCCTAAACTACGAAAAACACACTTTGCGAGTTCTCGAGTTATCGCGGCGCTCGTCAAATCTGCATGCAGGCATGCGATTTTTCTCGCTACTCACGTAAACAAACAATATAGCCATCAAAAAACGACAGCTATATTGTAATTCCTTTTTTGTAAAAGCTCAACCTCTATTTTATTATCTGCTACCAGCATCTGCGGCAGCGTCTGTAACGGCATCTGCGGTGAAACATCTCATGAAACAGAAGAATTTCCGGAGCATCCATGTCTTCCCGGCTTTCCCCAAGTCCCGCCTTATCACGGATTCTCTTACAAATCTGTCGCAGCATCAGCCGGTCCGGATACTCGTCAAACATGAGACTTCCCTCATATTCCATCTTATCGCATTCTTCTTCCACCAGCTCCTGTACTTTTCTTATCTCCAGCGGATACATCTCTTTCATGCGGTCTAAATCCCTCTGATATTCTAACTCCGTCATGTAAAGATTCTGGATTGGATTTGTCATGTAAAAGGGCTGTTTGCCTGGCATCTGCTGCTGTTGCATCTTAAAGAAAATATCCTGATTATAATCCAATGTTTCCTTCTCTCCTGATTCTCATCAGTATAATATATGCAGCAGAGACTGTTTGTTGACGGCAAAAATGCTGTTATCTGTTTGTTTCCAACGACATCAGAAATAATACCGCTGTCAGTTCCTTTGGGAACATGGCATGCAGTTTCAGAATTTCTTTTGACGTCAGTGTGTCCTGTTGTGCCGCATAATATGCAGCCGCAGCCACCAGCATTTCTTTTCCAAAGTTTTTAACCTCTGCAATCAGTCCTGCCGGCTCTCTTAATTTATGTGCAACGATACATTCTGTCGCCTGTCTTAACTCTGCATCAGCTAACTTCTTATGAAGTGTTTCCACAAAATGTTCCATGGAATATTCAATTGCTGCATCTGCATCAAATACCTCTCCACAGATTTCTGCCGCTGCAAGGAAATATTCCCTCGGTGACATTTTCTCCTTTTCGCTTCGTTCTGCCAGAAGTGTATGTACTTTATTAAATTCGCTTTTCTTAGCAAAACGTTTTACCGGAATTTCATCCCTGACCAGTAAATCCAGTTCTGTCATCCGATACAGAAAGCGTTCTATTGCCCTGCGGTATTTCTCTATGGATTCCTTTTCAAAGGTATATACATAGCCATAATATTTTCCATAAACCTTCATGGTATCCTGGTATCCCATTCTGGCATTTGCCATTAAAAGAGCATGGTCAAAATTCATCATGGTTCCAAGGGAGCGTCTTGGCTTGATATAAGTTACATACGGCCGCTTTGCATAGGCATCGTGTGCCGGTGATGTATGTAAATCAACAGCAATAATCTGCTGTGCTCCCATTCGGATAGCAAGGTCAATCGGAAGATTATCATAATAGCATCCATCCAGATACGTTGTCTCTCCGATTTTATGCATCGGAAATAATGGAAAAATTGCAGAAGATGCCAGAATATAATCTTTCATAAGTCCTTCCGGAATGTCACTCTTTGTCAGTTCACAGGGTTTTAAAGACGGAAATTCCACCGTAACCAATCCAAAGTCTGTCTTTGATTTCCGAATCTTATCCTCTTCTATCAGTGTTTCAATAAAAGCAGTAAAAGGTGAAATATCTGCACCTTTATTCTTTACATATTTTTTCAGGAATGGACCAATTGCCTCTCTCTGGTCATACATGCCCTCTATGGTATCCGTCAGATTGATTCCATCCTCCATCATATCTTCCATGGTTATGGTGCTCCATAGTTCATAAGCCCTGTCATAATCTCCCGTTGCCATTAAGGCTCCGTTAATGGAACCTATGGATGTTCCGGTTACAATCTGATAATCGATACCAAGTTCATTTAATGCTTTCCAGACTCCCAGTTCATAAGAGCCTTTCGTACCGCCTCCACTTAATGCAATTCCACGTTTCATATAAGTCCTCCTCCGGTTATCTCCCGGCTTCTGCCTTTCTTTTAAGAAAGCCAGACTGTCAGTTTCTCGCCATTGAATGCGAACTCATTTTTACGTCCTTTGTAACATATCACAAATTTCTTATATACTTTTTCATAACCTTTATGCAGCATCCGGACCGTTAATGTCTCATCCTTTGTGACGGTCATCTCATATTCATTATATTCACCATCCTGATATGTAAAATCTTCTCCGTCATCCTGATAATGCACATAACGGCCTTCTCCCGGATATACATCAAGAATCAGGGTATCCAGTTCAATCTCTCCCACATACTGCATCGGTTCAAAACATGGGATAATGCTTCCTGCTTTTACAAAAACCGGACATACCTCAAGAGGTGCGTCTTTTACAATATACTGCTTTCCGGTATATTTTTCCCTTGTATCATAGTCATACCAGATTCCCTCCGGCAGATACAAAAGCTTCTTCGTCATTCCCTGCTCTACTACAGGAGCTACCAGCATATGCTCTCCAAACAGGAATTCTCCATTGAGATTCCAGGTTTCTTTATCTTTCTCATAATGCAATACCAGTGGACGGATTACCGGCATACCATTCTGCTCCGTCTCATGGAATAAATCATAAAGGTATGGCAGTAATTTATAGCGAAGTTCAATATATTTCCGGTTAATATTTAATGTCTCTTCTCCGAAAAGCCACGGCTCCTGTCTGGTAGAACCCTTGGAAGAATGATTCCGGAACAACGGTGAAAAACAGCCGACCTGTACCCATCTTGACAACAGCTCCGGCGTCACATCTGCACCGAATCCACCTACATCTGTTCCGATAAATACCATACCGGATAATCCCAGATTGCACATCTGTGGAATTGCCATCCGCAGGTGCTCCCACAGGCTCTGATTATCCCCTGTCCATGCTGTGGTATACTTTTGGGAACCACTGTAACAGGCACGGGTGATTACAAATGGTCTTCTGCCGTCCTGCTTCTTCAAGCCTTCATAGGTAGCCTTTGCCATCAGATGTCCATAGACATTGTGCATCTGGCCATGGTCACATGGTCTGTCTTCGTCTGTAAATACCACATCTTCCGGCAGTTCTCCACGAAAGCTTGCCGGCTCATTCATATCATTCCATACACCGCGGACTCCTAAATCCACAAGATATTTCTGTTTCTCTCCCCACCACTGTCTTACCTTCGGATTTCCAAAGTCAGGATATACCGCATCTCCAGGCCATACTGCATTTACATAGGTATCCCCTTCCGGTGTCTTGGCAAAATATCCCTGCTCCATGCCTTCATCATACATATCATAACCTGGGTCTAATTTGACACCCGGGTCAATGATAGTAACAATTTTAAATCCTTTTTTCTTTAAATCTGCAATCACTTCACCAGGCCTGCCAAAGTCCTTTTCATTCCAGGTAAAGACCCGGTAGCCATCCATATAGTCAATATCCAGATGAATCGTATCAATCGGAATCTTTAATGCACGGTATTTATCCGCAATTGCGCGGATCTCTGCGGAAGTCTCATATCCCCAGCGCGACTGATGATAGCCTAATGTATAAAGCTGCGGAAGCGGTGTTCTTCCGGTCAGATAAGTATAATCAGCTACTACCTCCGGCATATTATCCCCAGCAATAAAATAATAATCCAGATTGCCACGGTCTGAGCCAAAGAAATAGTATTCCTTATTTTCTTTTGCCAGATCAAAATAAGTCTTACAGGTATTATCAAAAAAGATTCCGTATACACAGCTTTCACGCAATGTTATAAAGAACGGGATTGATTTATACAATGCTTTAAAGGCTTCCGTATGCGCCGCCGGATTATCCGTATTCCACATCTCATAATCATAATTCTTCTTATTTAATACCCCTGCTTTATCACCAAAGCCATAGAAGGCTTCGTCTCCTTCCATGCGTTTTACAGCCTGCACATGATAATTCTTATCTGTCGCCTGTGGCACCTCATGTCCCTCTGCTTTTAAGAATTCGATAAATTTCTCACTAATCTGTGTTGCAAATTTCCTTCCACCACGATAGTCCGCACAGAGAAGCTGTCCATTCACATCATAAAAATCCACCATAAAATTATCATATACGCGTATGATTAATCTTGCAGTCCGAACCTCAAGATAGTCAATTCCTTCCTGCACATCAAAATGTATATGCTTTGACTTTTCTCCCTCGATGGCTTTTGAACGATGTTCCTCACATTCGAACGGAACAAACACATTTACAATGTTATCTGTCAGAACCTCTAAACTTCCCTTGCCATATTCAAATGCAAAATGAATGATTCCATTCTCCACATAATAAGATTTTCTTTTTCCCAGCATACTTTTCCCTCCGCTTTTTCTTATATTAGCAGTAATGTACCTCCCACTATCATAAGTAATCCAAAGAATGCCTTTGGCTGTAGTCTTTCATTTAAAAACACAGATGAAAATACAATTGTAACTACAATGCTTAGTTTATCAATCGGCACCACTACACTGGCTTCGCCCAGCTGCAATGCCCGGTAATAACAAAGCCAGGATGCTCCGGTCGCTATTCCGGATAAAATCAGAAACATTCCATCCCGGAAGGTCATACTCCGGACCTGTTTCTGTTTCTTTGTTACAAATACTACCACCCATGCCATAACAAGTACCACTCCAGTACGATATGCCGTTCCAAGATTGGAATTCACACCATCTATTCCCACCTTGGCAAGGATGGACGTCAGACTGGCAAATACTGCCGACAGCAGTGCATAGATAAGCCATGCCCGGCTCTTTGTGCCACTGCTTTTCTTTCTGGTAATCATGAGCATCGTTCCAACGCCAATCAATACCATGGCAATGATTTTCTTCTCGTTCAGTCCTTCATTTAAGAAAATGACTGCCAGAATCATCGTCAGGATTGTACTGGATTTATCAATCGGTGTTACTTTATTTACATCGCCTAGCTGCAATGCCCGAAAATAGCAAAGCCAGGATGCTCCGGTCGCTATTCCGGATAATGTAAGATAAATTAACGTCCGCGTTCCTATACTTCCGATTGGAGTATAAGATCCGGTAAGCCGTACCATAATCCATGCAAAAATCAATACTACAACCGTCCGGATTGCTGTTGCAAGATTCGAGTCTATTTTCTTAATTCCAACTTTTGCCAATATTGCCGTAATACCTGCAAAAAAAGCAGAGCCACATGCATATGCAAGCCACATATTTATTCCTCTTTTCTATTGTCCCGGGAAAATTCTGTCTTAGTCTGAACTACAGCAGACTTTATTTTTACCACCTACTTTTGCATCGTTCAAATACAGATGCCACTTCACTTAATATCCATACCCGTCATAATGTTTCAAATATTATCTTATTCCATTCTTCCGCCTCTTTCGGTATTCCTCTTCTCTTGTTTGTTCTTTCCTGCACCCTTCATTTCCCCATACATATCCTATTTCAGAAATCCATTTACAATCTGCTCCTCTGCCTCTTTTTCAGACAGTCCCAGTGTCATCAGCTTAATCAGCTGTTCTCCTGCTATTTTTCCAATTGCTGCCTCATGAATCAATGCTGCATCGATATCATTCGCTGCAAGAGACGGAATTGCCTCCACCTTTCCATTGTCCATGATGATGGCATCACATTCTGTATGTCCGCTGCATGCATTATTACCACGAATATAAGAAACAAACTTCTGGTGGGAATCTCCCTTTGCTACCGAACGCGATACCACATTTGCACTGGAATGTGCTCCATTTAAATCTACCGTAAAATCTGTCTCTGCTTTCTGCTGTCCATGAGTCATAATACGTTCATGAATCACAAGGGACGCATCTTCTTTAAGGTCTGCTTCGGTTGTACGGATTGTGGAGTCTACTCCTTTAATCTGAACACTGTCCATATCCATGAATCCGCCTTCTTCCATGTGGATCACGGTAGTTGGATTTAAGACTCTGGCTCCATTTCCATCCCCTTCACCATAATGCTTTTCTACATATTTTACTTTTGCATTCTTTCCTATATAAAAGGTGTGGATTCCATCATGCTGTGACGTCTGGTCTCCACAGTTGTGGATACCGCATCCCGCAATGATTGTCACATCTGCGCCTTCCCCGATATAAAAATCATTATACACCAGGTCCTTTAAGCCGCTTTCACTTAAGATAACCGGAATATGCATACTCTCATTCTTTGTTCCCGGTTTTACATAGATATCAATTCCCGGCTTGTCCTTCTTAGTTACAATATCAATATTTGCAGTTGTATTTCTTGCCTCCAGTTTTCCGTTGTTGCGGATGTTATATGCGCCTTCCGGCACGCTGTGCAAATCTGATATCTCTGCTAAAAGATTCTTTTCTATACTGTCCATTTTCTCACCTTTTCCTAGACTAATTTTTCCATCAAAGTAGAGCAGGCTTCACTGCTGCCTAACAGCTTTGGAAGCACTTCTTCCCTGCTTCCGGCTGCGCTTACTTCTCCATCTGCAATTACAATAATCCGGTCTGCAATGTTTAAGATTCTCTCCTGATGTGAAATAATCAGAATCGAGCCATTGATTTTCCGATACATATTCTCAAATACCTGAATCAGATTGTTAAAACTCCAAAGGTCAATTCCTGCCTCCGGCTCATCAAATATGGATAATTTGGTTCCTCTTGCAATTATCATTGCAATTTCGATACGCTTTAGCTCCCCACCGGAAAGGCTGTCATTTACCTCCCTGTCAATATAATCCTTTGCACAAAGTCCTACTTCTGAAAGATAGGAACATGCCTGGCTGATGGAAATATCTTTTCCCGATGCCAGTGTAATCAAATCCTTTACGGTCAATCCCTTAAATCTTACCGGCTGCTGAAACGCAAAGCTGATTCCCTTTCTTGCCCGTTCGGTAATGGATAGTCCTGTAATATCCTCTCCATCCAATAAAATCTGTCCGGAAGTTGGTGTTACTATTCCGGCAATCAGCTTCGCCAGAGTGGATTTACCTCCACCGTTTGGTCCGGTAATTGCCACAAACCGGTCTTCTATCTTCAGATTGATATTTTTTAATATTTCCTTGTCTGCTGTTTCATCATTTACCTGAAAACTAATGTCTTTTAATTCCAGCATTTCTCTTTCCTCACCTTACTGTCAGATTCACCCGTCTGCCTCTCTGTGAACCTGGTTTTTATAAAAAAAGGATAGCACAAAATGGCTTTTTTGCCAACTTCTTTCCCTTCTATTATACAT
>ERZ1026864.993-NODE-993-length-14842-cov-4.763982_pt1 | contig 14842 bp, 30 predicted proteins | sample MGYA00380162_ERZ1026864 | MGnify/ENA primary metagenome ERZ1026864 (study PRJEB33269, sample SAMEA4719798) | human gut metagenome | biome: human-associated habitat; feature: organic feature; material: feces | place: Cameroon | collected 2013-10 ... | reverse complement strand
GTATTGAACAGCAAATGGCTGTGGAAACTAATGCTGAAAAAGTTCTGGTTATTAGCTGTGCTGGTGCTGGTAAAACTCGTACTTTGACTGAGCGTGCAAAATATTTGCTTCTTAATGGAGTTAAGCCATCAGAACTGATTCTTATTACATATACGAATAATGCAGCACAGGAAATGAAAGATCGTTTATCTGACTGTCCCGGCTTTGATAAGGTATCTATTGGCACGATTCATAGTTATGCCGCACAGTTGCTTTCAATGAATAAAATTGGATTGGATAATATTCTTGAGCGTGCGCGCGAGGATGATGATTTTGATAGCCTTTTCCGCGAAGTGAAAAAGCATTTGAGTACGATGTTCATTCCTACTATTGATCACTTGCTTATTGACGAATTTCAAGATGTAGCGCCGCAGGAATATGAGTTCATCAAAACGATTCTGAAGCCGAAGCATTTCTTCGCGGTTGGCGACCCTCGTCAGATGATTTACTCTTTTAAGGGTAGTTCAAAAGAAGTATTCAATAGCCTATACAATGACCCGCAGACAAAGATTTTTGAGTTGACTGAGAATTATCGTTCTCGTTCTGGCATCCTCAAAGTTGCGCAACAAGCTATTAAGGATCTTGACGAAGCTGCAATTACAGATGTTGTTCCAATGAAGCGAGGAATGGCAGAAGTTACTTCTATGGCTTTTGATATTCCCGCAGTTGCATATATGCTTAAAGAACGCGGTGATTATAAAGATTGGTTTGTTCTCGCTCGTTCAAATAAACTCATCGCAGAAATTGCGGTAGAATTTGAAGCATTAGGTGTTCCTTATGTTAATTTCCGTCAAGCAGAAAAGACAACTGAAGAAATTCATCAGTTAATGAACGAAAATGTCGTTAAGTTACTTACTATCCATTCGGCCAAGGGACTCGAATCTAAGAACGTCGTTCTATTTGAGAATTTCTTGGGCAACAATCGTTATTCTCAAGAAGCAAGAGACGAAGAGCGCCGTATTCGTTATGTTGGTATTACTCGCGCGGAAGATAAACTTGTACTTGTTAAGCAAAAGCGAGCAGGTCGCGCGAGAGCACAAAGACCAACAAATTTTAATTATGCACGAGGTTTTGGATTTTGAATTACGCAGGAATAAAGTATTTTGATACTGCAAATGCGCCGGGTGTTGGAGTGAGTCTTTTTGTGTCGGGATGTCCACTCCATTGCAAAGGATGCTTTAATCCCGAAGCGCAAGATTATAATTTTGGAGAGCCTTATACAAACAAAACTACTTCTTCTATTGTAGAGTTTTATAAGGAGCATCCACAAGTGAAGAGTTTTTCTCTTCTCGGCGGCGAGCCTTTTGCGCAGGATGTTAATGGGCGTTCTCATATAGCTCATCTTGTGCAGAGGTTAAGGGATGAAACTCAATGTGAAAATTATTGGGTTTGGTCTGGACAATATTTTGAAGATTTAATTCGGAGACCAGAAGGCAAATTGCTTTTAATGTTTGATGTATTGGTAGATGGTCCTTTTGAACTCGATAAAAAAGACCCCAGCTTGGCTCATATGGGTTCTTCAAATCAACGGATATTTGATTTGAAACACTTCTTTAAAACAGGCGAGGTCAAATTATGGAGTGAATCTTAATGACTTACACTTGTATCATATATTATTTGCACGATAGTTTCGTTAATTTGGCATTGAATCGTTTTGGCAAAGAGATTGGAAAGAATCTTGATATGCCATTGAGTGCAGCAATAGATAATGCTACATTTGCGCTTGATGACAATAAAAGAATTGTCGTTTAGACAATCAAAGGTTTATCGCGTGGCTCAATGGCGAGCCGCGAATTAACTTATGCCATTGTCGAAGGTGCGCTTATAACGCCAGAAACGGTGGATATTTACAATCAATTAGCCCAAACAACGGGCGAAGTATTTCTTTGGGAAGAAAGAGAGCTGCAGGAGTAATGACGTAAATGGGAATTTTGTTCTTTGTGATAGGAGCACTCGTTGGTGCGATTATAGTTTATATTATAATGCGCGGGCACCAAGAGGAAGTTAAATAGATTAACCGTGAGCAATTAACAGCTTATGAAAAAGAAGTTGAAAGTAAAAGACTTGAATCAGAGCGTAAGATAAAAGAATACGAAGATTCATGTCAACGCGCGATAGAAATGAGTAATGCTCAACTTGACGAAACTAGGGCGTAGAGCTAGAAGCAGTTGTAGCAAGTTTGGGAAGATTACCACACAGAAGTTTAGAATTACACTCTTAAAACAGAAGAACAAAAGACCTTTCTAAATAAGGATATTGCTGAACTTCAAGCCAAGATTGCCGCTCTTGAAAAAGACTATGACCATAAAATTGCTGACTTTGATAGGCAATGGCAGGCTTTAATGAAAGAACGCCGCGAAGCAATGGATAAATTAGAAGAAGAGAATTTAGATGATTACCTTGATCAGCAGATGTCTCTTGAATCTCAATTCCAAAAGGACAAACTAAAACTTTAGTCTGAGATTGATAATTTGTCTGCTTTGCGCGCGAGTCTTATTGAAGCGCAAATCCGAGAACAAAAACTTAAAGATGAACAAGACTTCTATCGTATTCATCTTTCTATTGACGCTCAAGAGGACATTGATAAATTGCTTCGTTTTGCTAAAGAGTGCCATAGCCAGCAACCTTTGCGCAAGTTGATTTGGAGTGAATACTTCTTAAAGCCTTTTGGTGAAATGGCTGGACGCATTCTCGGCAAGGACAAAATTTCTGGTATTTATAAGATTACTAATATTAAAGATGGTAAAATATATATTGGACAGAGTACTGATATAAAGACTCGTTGGTCTAATCATATTAAAGCCGCGCTCAAAATAGATTCAATAGCTCATTCAAGAGTCCACGATGCGATGGGCGAGGAAGGTATTTGGAACTTTACTTTTGAATTATTAGAGCAATGCCCGAAGGAGAAATTAAATGAGCGAGAGAAATACTATATAGAGTTCTATCAATCAAACACTTATGGATACAACAAAACAGCTGGTGGAGCCTAATGAGTGATTTTCCTACTATTGATTAGATGACTTGCACTGGTGCGTACCTCATCCCGCGTAATAATGGCACTTATGATGCAATTCTTAAATACGATACTGATGATGGCAGAAAAGTAACAATCGAAGGAATTGTTAGTCATTTTAAACCTCAATTTGAAATTTATAATGACTCTGCTTCTGGGACTGTTGATTTTATTTTTGAAAAGAATATTGATAAAGACAATAATTTATTTACCATGAGGATAGAAGATAAATGACTTATTCTGACATATTGAAAGAAATGGAACGCCATGGCATGGATGAGTTCTGTATTGAGCGTTATGAAGTTGAGACTGTTGCGCCGAACAAATACCTTATCCATATCGTCTTTGACGGCAAAAAGAAAAAGATGTATTTGACTGCGCGGGCGACTGATGTAATTGAATCTCATACTTTTGAAACAGTTTCTGCTTTTGGTGGAATCAATGCTCAAAAAGTGATTGAATATAAAGATCCGATTGTTAAAGTTGGACTAAATACTTCTATTGATTTTAATAAAGACAACCCCGTTACGATTTATTTCGTTGACAAGGAGAGAAAAGACTAATGCAATTTGATAACACAAGAACTTTTAACTGGGAAGGTGCTTTTCATGGTATGAGAGCACCTCTTGAATCTTGGGCAAAATCAGACAGTGCTTTTGGTTATTGTTATGAAGATGTCGAAGAAGATTTTGAGACTTTAAATACTTGGCGCGAGCATGATAAATATAATGAAATGACTGAAGCTGAAAGGATGAAATATGACGAAGAAAAGTTGGCTTGGCTGGATAACAATGGTTGTATCTATTATGACGTTGGTTCTCGTGTTATGGAATATGCTTTTCTTGGACCGGCGGACTTGGATCTCGCTCAGCGATTGATTAAGGCTGGACCGGAGCATAGAAAATTTTTGCGCCAGATTTTTGTTTCAGCTTATATTAGTTTGCCTTTGTCGATATGGAAACAGCTTGATACATATAAAATTGGTACTGTAACTAATTCTACTTCTACCATGCACAAAATTCAGTCTAAGCCGCTCACAAGAGAAAGCTTCGAGATTGAGCAGATTCCTTATGAAGAGCAGGAAGAAATGGAACAACGTGATGGTATTTACTGTGCGGGCGAATTGAGCGATTTGTTCGATGAAACGATTCAGACTTGTGAAGATTTGCGCAGAGCATTTAATCAGACAAAAGATAAGCGTTATTGGCGTAAGTTGATTGAATTACTTCCTGAGTCTTATATTCAGGCGCGTGAGTATACCTTAAACTATGAAGTTCTTCGTTCTATTGTTCATCAGCGCAAAGGACATAAGCTAGGTGAATGGCAGAAATTTATTCATTGGGTTCATACTTTACCTTATGCGGAGGAGTTAATTTTCTATGATGGAGACAAGTAATATGAATTATGAGAAGCGTTCTTTGAATACTTCTAAAGCTGTTGGACAGTGCGTTGATTAGATTTCACTGCTCGATCCTATTCAAGAGGACCCAGGTGCTGAACTCCATGAAGTCCCTAATGATATGGTAGACCATCCTAATCATTACCAAGCTGGCGGGCTTGAGTGTATTGATGTCATGGAGCAACTTTATGGACGTGAAGCAGTAGAGTCTTGGATTAAACTAACTATCTTTAAGTATGTTTGGCGTGCGGATAAAAAGGATGGCGCACAAGATATTGATAAGATTCGTTGGTATTCTGAGAAACTGGTTGAAATGTTGAAAGAGGATGGGGAATATTGACTCGAAAAAGATTTATAAAGTCTATGATGGCAAATGGATGGCAAAGAAATGAAGCTAACGACTGTGCTCGCTTAAAACCGAGTTACCTTTCTTATTCTCGCTATTGGAGTATCTATTGTCAATGGATCAAAAAGATGAGATATGCACTCGAGAATGATTCAACTGAAGAATTTATAAAAGAGTATTATCTTGTCACAGACTGAATTTTATTTTTTTGAAAGGACGAACAATGACTAGAAAGAGATTTACTAAACTATTAATGGGCCTCGGCTTTCAACGAAATATAGTAGAAGTATTTGCCTATTGGAAACGTAAATGGCATAAACCTTATGCTAAGGCATGGAGTGATTATGTAGCAGCGACCCTTTCGTGCAATCCTCAGTCTTGGCGGCATTTTGAAGTAGATGAAGAAACTGTTCTCAGAAATCTAAACTATTTGGAGTTACATAAAGATGAAAGATAATGGTTCTATGAATAATTTAATTGATTTATTTTTTGATCCAGATTACGCTAAAGCTATGTCTCAGCTTAATACTGCTGATGTAGACAAATTAAGTGATTCTGAATTGGCTAAAATGATTGATCTACTTTGCGGTGGAGCAAAAACAGAATAAATTATTTAATTGCGTCGGATTTTATATCCGGCGCATTTTTATTTAATACTTATAATTAATGCCCAAAAATCTTACTTTACCATTAGAAAACTTCAATAGGAGGGAGAGGTATGCTTTCTACACAAGGAACAAACATTACAATCACTCGTGGAGATAGTGCTTATATCACAGTTTCCATTACTGATTCTAAAGGCAACCCCTATACTCCAGGTCCCGACGATAAGATTCGCGCGCAAGTTAGACAGGATGCTTCTGCCACAAAGATATTGTTTGAAAGTCAAATTCCTTACGATACTCTTGTTTGGCATATAAAACCAGAAGACACCGCTCAAGCGCAAATGGGCAAATCTTATGTTTATGACATGGAGATTGAGACTGCTGAAGGCGATGTTTTTACTTTTATTCCTTTGTCTAGTTTCACCGTAAGCAAGGAAGTGACTAGAATTGGAACAGAATGAAATTTTATATGGCGCGATAAAGAATTAGTCTTCTCTTGAAGGTGTACTCGATGCTGGTGCGTTGAGCGGTGACATTGCTTGTTATTCAACACTTTCTGGTGCGCTTGCTGCTGATGGCAGTATATCGGGTGCATTATCCAATCCTATTTTGCGCGGCTACTCTGCTTATGCTATTGCAGTTATGCATGGCTTCAAGGGCACAGAAAAAGAATGGTTAGATAGCCTAAAGCCCGTAAATGGAGTCGATTACTTCATAGATGAAGATAAAATCGTCGAAACAGTTAAAGCCGATTTGAAAGATACATTTGTTGTGAGACGAGATGGTTATTCTTTAATTTCTTTAACTGATATTGCAAAATTAACTAATATATCCGATAGAGCAACCCGTGTAGAACCATCTACCATTAATGGTAACATTATCATTGATGGAAAAGAAACAAAGGTTTATCGTGGGCTTCCTCTTGACGATTCCGAATATATAAAGAACCAAGATGAGGTTCGATTGTGCTCTGGCGGCGCCGCGGATGATTATGGCTTCGGTAAAGAGGACGATACATTCATTTTTGAGGGGTGAGATAAATGCCAGGTAAAACATTAAAAACTAGAATCCAAAATAAGGTTGACTCATTAGCTAACTTGCAAACTAACAATCCCTATATTCTTGCGGGCGAGCTTGTAACTGCTTATACTACTGTCGGAGTTAAGCAAGAGACCGGCGATGTAGTACAAAAAAGAGTCGCTTATATCTATGTAGGTCCAGGTAACTTTAATGACTTATATCCTATTGTCGGACCATCTGCCGATGTTAAGGCTTGGGCTAAGGTTGATAATTTCGTCGATGTTGTTATTGAAAAATTAACCAAGACTGACGAGAAAGGCGACATTGCCGAGAATGATACAGTTAATACAATGATTAACCGTATCAATAATAATTTCGCGCAAATTAGAACTGACATGCCATCTAAGACTTCTGATTTAACTAATGATGGCGAAGGTGCAGAAATTCCTATTAAGGATTTCATTACTGGTTATGAGTCTTATCAGTTTGTAAGTCGAGATTCAGTTAAGAATTACATTGATACTTTTGGTTTGCAAGATTTAGAAGAAATCAAAAAGAAACTTGCTGAACTTGAAAAGAAAGTCGATGATAATTTAAAGGCGATCGACGAACGCTTTAAGTTATATTATACCAAGACTGAAATTAATGATTTACTTGCTGGGTATCTTAAAGGCGTTCAGATTGGTGATAAAGACGGAGGAGTTGTACTTAGTCCCGCGTCTACAGTAGTTACTTCTGAACAAATTTGGACTTAGGTTAAAGATGCTTCTCAAAAGGATATTGAGAAGATTGCTGATGCTGCGGCTTCTACCGCTCTTAGTCAAGCTAAGACTTATACCGATACTAAGTTAAGTGAATTTATCACTATTTCTTATAAAGGTCCTTATGATTCTTACGCGGCTTTACTTGCAGACAATGTTGATGGTGGTAAAGCTGGTGTTATCTATCTTGTAAATCATAATCATAATGATAATGATAGTTATGATTCAACAGATAACGATATTTTTGATGAGTACATTTGGGTTACACGTCAAGATGGCGGACAACCTGGCTTTGAGAAAGTTGGTAACACAGATGTTAAGTTAAGCAACTACCTCCAGGCCGCGCTCAAAGAAGATAAGACTGGCGTGCTTGCTGGTGACGAAGGTTCCGTTTCTAAGATTGAGGTTGTTGAAGATCCAGTTGGTAGTGGTAATAAATTCTTCAAGGTAACTTACAAGACTCTAATCAAGAGTGAGACATTTGATGCTGGTAAGGTTGCTGTTGGTTTTGGCAATGGAGCATTAAAATCGTCTGCTTTAGTCAATATTCCTTTGGCTGGTATCATAGCGGGTAGCGCAGAATCTGACATTGACGAGACCACTACGTTGGGTGGCGCGATCAGAAACTTAGAAACTAAGATTGCTGATGCAAAAGCTGATGGCGTTAAAGAAGTTGATATTGCTACTGATGGCGGCGTTGATGTTAGTGGCGGCCCAATTACTAATAAGGGCACATTAAAGGTTAGCCACTCTTTAAGAGCAACTGCTACTTCTGCGATTAGTGACACTGTTGGTTCTGCGGACGAACGTACTTATGTTAAAGAGATTGCTCTTGATAAGTATGGCCATATTGTTAGTGTTACTACTGGTAAGGAAACCAATGTTGATAGTTATGCCACTGGTGGTTCATTTGCCGCAGATAATACAAAGATTGAATTAACTGTCACTGGTACTGGTCCTAACTTTAAGACATTTAAAGCGGGACTTGATAAATTACCTGCTATGTTGTTATCTCAAACAGACGCCGAGGATGATTTCTTGGTATTTTATTGCGGCACTAGCAGCGTTTTAGCTTCAACAGAACAAGTCAATTATACCTAATAAGGTGGTGAGTTGATGCTCAAAGCTAGAATACGACTTAAAAAAGACACCAGCGAGGCTTGGCGCATCAATAACCCTGTCCTATTAGATGGCGAAGCTGGTTATGAATCAGATACAAACCTAATGAAAGTTGGCGATGGAGTCCATCGCTGGCTTGAATTAGATTATACAAACTCTGGCGCAACTGCAATAGCAAGTACAGCTAACTACGCTATTAACGCAGGCGCGCTAGGTGGAACTTCTGCGGCTGATTGGGCTAAGAAGTTCGATAATTATGTTTTAAATACTCGAATTGAAGCCGTTATGTCAACTGCTTCAGCCGCGGACAAAATACCAACCTCAATAGCAGTCACCAATTGGGTTAAGGCACAAAATTTCGCGAGTGCTGGTGATATTACTACTTGGGAGGACTTTTAATGGCTAATAAATTATTAAAACCAAAGAGAGGTAGAGTAGAGAACCTACCTAAATTGGCTGTTGAAGATGGTTCTCTTATTTTTGCCTATGATACCAAGTCTCCCACTAGTACTGTTTTAGTTGATGTTGGAGAAACTAGATATGAATTATCTGCTGCGATAGCAAAGAAAGCAGATGATTCTAATGCGCTTGGTGGCAGTAGCCTTCAAAATATTGTTGATAAGATTAACAATGCAACTGGTGATGGCACTGCTTTTACTGGTTTAGATACAACTGAGAACAATAAAGTTAAATTAACTAGAGCTAATGGTGGTACAGTTGAAAAGACAATTAATAATGTGTCTAATGCTTCGACCGCAGATTATGCCAAGACTGCTGCGGCTGGTACTGCTGATTATCTTTATCGTAATCCGGCTTCTCGTTCAACTTCTGCTAATTTAGCTGTCACTGGTTTAGGTGGATTAAGAACTTTTAAAGCAACTGGTAACATGACTGAGGGTAAACCACCTGTTGGTGACGCTCATATTATTCATTTAGATTGGGACAATATTGGTGGTTTTGATGCTCAAATTGCTGTTTAGAATAGTTCTGGACAGATGGCTGTCAGAGGAATGTCAAATAAAATTTGGCAAGATTGGAGAACTGTCCTTGATAGCGTCAACTATACTGATTATGCTGCTAAGAAAAATGCTTATAATAGTGCATCAATTTCTAATGCAACTATTACCTTTGGTCGTTCAGATGGCTCAACGGGCACAACCTTAACTGTTGACAATGTATCTCATGCATCAACTGCTAACCTAGCTAAGGACTCTAATGCTCTTGGTGGCAGTTCATTAAGCCAAGTCCTCGCTTCCGCTGGCGGCGGCAATGCCTTTACAGGTTTAGATACAACTATTAACAACAAAGTTAAACTCACTCGCGCGAATGGCGGAACAGTAGAAAAGACCATCAACAATGTTTCCAATGCATCTTCTGCCAGTTTTGCTTCAACAGCAACTCTAGCTGCTTATCCTCAAGGTTTTGAATCTCGCATGACTTCTGCGACTTGGGGTAATACAACAGGTACTTTTCTAACTGGTTGGCATACTTCATCTGGCGGCGATGTCGCATTTATGAACGATAATCCATCAAATGGGAAACTCTCCATGAAACTTGATGGCTATTTCTATCAGAATGAAGGTGCTAATAGAGTTCTCGACACAAGTGACGCGGCTAATTATGTCAAGAAAACTGGCGACACAATGACGGGTCTTTTAACTCTTAAAACGGGCAGTTAGCAAGGCATTAAGCTTGGTTCAGCATATATTTCAAATCATGATGCAACTAATGGAGAAATAGTTCTTCAAGGTGGACATTTAAGATTTGGAGCATCAGATTGGGATTATGACAAATGGGCTGGATTAAAATACGATGCTGATAACAAATATGTTTATCTTGGCATTGCAGATGGCACAGTTTTTACTGCCGATAACCCGCAAAGCGGAGGGCTTCTATTTACTCCAGGTATTAGCGGCATTTATATTGGAGGCACGACTACTACTCGTGTTGTTACTTCTTCTGATTTAAGTAGCTATGTTGCTAAATCTGGTGATACCATGACTGGTACACTGCAAGTTAATGCTCCTATTTTTGGTTATCGTTATAGCTCAAATAATGATTCTCCGGCTTTTGTTTTTGATAAACCCGGCGATCATTATACCGGTATTGGTGCGCATGGAACCGATACGATTTATTTCAGCGCAGTAAATACTTCTGGCTTAACTTGGAATCATGATTATAAATAGAAATGGATTTTCAATGGTTCCGTTTCTGCAACTACGGTAACAGCTGATTGTTTCGATGGCACTATTGCCAACGCAACTAGCGCAGAAAATGCTTCTCATTTGGGTGGCAAAGTTGCATCTGATTATGCTCTAAAAGCTGATTTGTCTGGTGACATTAACGCTTTATCTGCCAAGCGTTTACCGTCTTATCAATCAGTCTCCGTAGCTAATTCTTTCTTCTATCGCTATGGTGTAGTTGGTAATACTTCTGATGGCGGCGCTTGGACTGGATTCCCGTCAGCGACTCTTTATAATGCCGCTTCAACTGTTAATGGTTTTGGCAATGCACTTTTTCAGAAAAAAGTTGGCGTCCTTCACCTCGCTTCTGGCTCATCTGCTCATGACCTTGTATTCCAAGCAGGTGGCACAAATGGCGGTATCGCCTATGTTGCAACTGGGCGTGATCCAGCTTATATTCTCGACACTCTAAACTACAAAGACAAAGCATATACATTCAACAAATTAACTGCATCAAGCACTTTCACTGCGACTTCTGGTGTAGTTATCGACGGAGGAAGTTATTAATGGCTTTACAATTAATGGGCGCAGCGCCTACGGCAAAAGAAATCGGAAGCTATTTGGACTTCCATGTAGATGAAAATAAAGGCAAGAAGGATTATGATGTAAGGCTTTAGGCTTATGCTAATAGATTAGATATAATCGGTTAGACAGCATCTTCAACTACTGTAATGGTAGGACCAAAAATAAAATTCTATCAAGATGGCGATGGCGGTAATCTTGCTTTTTGGGATGCAACTGGCAGACGTAATATAATGTATTCAAATACTTCTAGTGGGTGGATTGTAAGAAGAGACGGCGGCAATGACTCATCTATTACTTTACTTGACAATAATGGCTACTCAACATTTAACCGCGCTTATAATGCAGTCTACAACGACTATGCTGAATTTTTCCCGCGCGGAGAGGATACAGAGCCTGGCGACATTATTGCTCTTGATGATTCGGTTGATCAAGAGCAATATGTCAAGGCTACTGTTGATTCTTGTCGAGTCGTTGGAGTTCACTCTAACGAATATGCCTTTCTAATCGGCGGTGAGAATCCGCCCGATGACCAAGACTTTTACTCCTACAACATTTCCAAGTACATTCCAGTTGGCTTGGCGGGACGCTGTAGAGTGAAAGTTCTCGGTCCTATTCGCAAAGGCTAGGATATAATTCCTACTTCTGTCCCAGGTGTTGGGCGCGCATTCAATAGAGAAAAAGACGACCCATCACTTCTTTATCTGTCTGTTGGTTTTGCAGTTGAAAATTCAACAGATGATTCAATCAAATTAGTCCGCGCAAAATTAAAGTGAGGTGAAGTTCAATGGCTATTCAAATGAAACGCCAAGGTGGTGGGCAATCAAATAACGCAACCGCTGCCATGCCTTCTACTCTTGCTTATGGTGAGATTGGTATTGATAGCGCGGGCAACATTTATTGCGGCAATGGTAAAACGCAAGTCACCTCGTAGGTTAAAAATGCGGCCAATGTTCTTTTCTTATATAAAGGAACATATAAATCAGATGGTTGGACATACAGTTCATCTACTGCTACTTGGACTCAATCTGCGGCGGTTACTGCTCAAGATGGTGGCCCCGCAATCAAAGCAGATTTCACATTATCTGAGCCTAAAGCCGCGCAAACTGAAAATCGCGTAACAAATGAGTAGCGTTAGGATGCTCTTGGCATGATTGCGGCAGGTAAATGTACTCCAAATGACAGTGGTCAAATTACTTGTTTAGTATTTGAAAAACCATCAATAGATATTGATGTTTATTGGTATGCACGGTTGTCTGGCGGCTATGATTCAATGGTTAGTGCGCAAGGTGTTGGCACTATCGTTGATTCCGCAGTAAATAAAGCAATAGACGATTTGAAAGACAACATCACTTCTATTGTTAATGATGCAATTAATGATAGCAACATCTACACCAAAATCAATGGTGTTTGTGCAGTTTATCGTGCGAAGTATTTAGCTTCAGATTGGACAGCAGTGTCTTCTGATGGTTATAGTTATTATCAAGCAGTAACTACTTCAAAAGTGTCTGACGGCAATGCTAATTTAAATGCGTCGAGTGTGTTTTTGACTCCTGGTTTCTTTTTGCCAAGTGGCACGGCGTCAACTGATGCAGCTTATGCACAGGCAATGGGTATTATTAATGATGGTTATTCAACAAGCAGCACAAATAAAATTATGACCTATACTACAACTAAACCAACAAGTGATATATGGGTCTATTGGGTGGTTAGAGAAACAGTATGATTTATGATGAATTAACTGGCGAGGTAATTGAGAATCCAGACCTTACAAAAGGTAAAGTTTATACTGAAGAAAAAGTTATTGGGCATAAAGAAGCTCAACGAATTTTACTTGAAGGTAGTATAACTGATTTTGACCCAGAAGGCTGCTGGATGGAAGTACCAGCCGAAGATGTAACTGAGACTGTTGAGAAGTATCATAAATATACCATCGACGAATTGATTGCATAGCAGCAAGCTGCGATTAAGCCAAATGATACTTCAATTTCTCAAGAAAAAAAACTTGAGCTGTTGCTTAATGCCATACCCACTGCCGCTTATCCAACCGAATTACCTAAGGTAGGCTATAAATGGTCTCCAATGTATAATAATAAAGCGGGATTTGGCTGGGAAATGGTAGCTGATCCAGACGCTTTTGGCACTCAAGAAAGACCTTTATATTGGAAAGAAGGTATGGAAGTTAAAGCTGGGTTTTATTATAAGGACGAAAGTGGGCGATTGATGCTTGCTGTTGAGAATGGAGTGCCTGATTATTTTGGTCAGTACACTTTTATGGAAGAAATATTTAGTTAAGGAGTATAATATTATGGCATCTTTAGCACGGGGGGGGGCTAGATTTAGATAAAATCTGGCCTATTGGTTCAGTCTACATAAGTGTAAATTCGACTGACCCTAGTAATTTATTTGGCGGGAAATGGGAGCAATTAAAAGATAGATTTTTGCTTGGTTGTGGGACTAAAACTAACGGGACAACTGGTGGAGAGGAATTTCATACTTTAAATACAAACGAAATGCCTTGGCACAATCATTGTTACATGGCTTCAACAGACTGGGGTTCAGGTGAGGGTTCTCCATAGATAACTTTTCCAGCTTGGAGTTGGAGATGCCGGCCAGGGCAAGATTTTATTTAGATTTCTTCTCAACAAACTCATTTAGGTGAAGGTTCAACTGGTGCTGGTGGAAATCAACCACATCAGAATATGCCTCCCTATCTCGCGGTTTATATGTGGAAAAGAGTGTCGTAATATGTTCTAAGGAGCATTATTATGTCAAATGTAGGAAAGATGAGTCAAGTGCTTAATGCTTATCCAGTTGGCTCGATTTATATGAGTGTAAATAGTACGAATCCTGGAAATTTGTTTGTCGGTACTTGGGAACAGATTCAAGGCAGATTTTTGCTAGGATAGGGTTCGGGTTATTCTGCGGGCGCAACTGGCGGAGAAGCAAATCATGTTTTGAGTGTAAATGAAATGCCAGAGCATAATCACTGGGTTCGTATCCTTGCTAAAGGTTATAGTGGATGGGGCAGCGATGGTTATGCAGATAGCGAATATTCAACAACTAGCTGGAGTAACCCGCCAGCCTATGGTGGTTCTCATACAAATACTACCCATGTTTTAATGGGACAAACTGGGAAAGATGGCGGTAGTCAATCTCATAACAATATGCCGCCATATCTTGTCGTATATATCTGGAAGCGAACTGCTTAACCATCAATTTGACTTTTCTTTCTATTGATGATATAATAAAATAGTAATCAAAATGAATAGGTGATTTCATGGGGCAAATTCCTAATTTTGGTGCCCCCCCCCCAGATAGCAGCTTAACAGTATCTGGTAAGGCAGCTGATGCCAAAGTGGTGGGCGATAAAATCAACACAATTAATGAAGCACTCTCTGCGTTAAAAACAACAAAAACTACATTAGGAGATTGGACTTGCTTAACTCTTGATTGTGGTATTAAAATGTGTTTTTTCAAAGGACGATATGGAAATACTGCTATTACAAGTTCTGAGGGTTCTCTTTATTGGGGTTCCTTTTCAAAAGCGTTACCAGCTGGATTTTTTACAGCTTATCCTTGCGTCCAATGTCAATGTGAAGTTGAGTCTGGCTGGGCTTTATAGTTAGTTTTAAATCCTAATAGCTCAGCTAATACATTAAATGGTTGGTTTTATACAAATCAGTCTAAAACGGTTAATCCTTATATTCATATTTTTTGTATAGGAGTTTAAATATGGGGTATATTCCTTCGATTGGTACCCCCCCCCCCC
>ERZ1026864.990-NODE-990-length-14876-cov-5.156737_pt1 | contig 14876 bp, 19 predicted proteins | sample MGYA00380162_ERZ1026864 | MGnify/ENA primary metagenome ERZ1026864 (study PRJEB33269, sample SAMEA4719798) | human gut metagenome | biome: human-associated habitat; feature: organic feature; material: feces | place: Cameroon | collected 2013-10 ... | reverse complement strand
TGAAAATGTCAAGACTTTTTTCAAAAAATTTTTGAAAAGATTTTTTAGACGAAATTCGTCTAAATAGAAAAATAGAAAAGAAACGGCGCGAAATGCGCCGTCTCAAATTACTTTTGGAAAAATTTTGCGGGAAAGTTTTTCAAGTCTTTAATTGTAATAATTTCATTTTTAAATGGTGCGGACTTAAATTCTTTCCCTTCTCGAAGAAGTCTAATGGAATAATCTTTGGTCACTTTTTCATCTTTATAAAAAAGCCTTTCAAATTTAAGTGCGGTTTTCGGTGTCATATAATAATTATATAACCATCCGTTATAACCAATATCCACTTTTCCAAAGAACTGATAAAGGTCATATTTTCGACTATTCCAAAGTTTCAGATGTTTCCATACCAAACCAAAAAGAGCGATAAAGGGGATAAGAACACAACAAGCCGTTCTCATGACAATAGTTTCATTTTCATTGGTAAGAACATCTACCAATACAATGATAAATTGCCAAAGGATAATACCAAGAATCATTCCCTTAATTACATACATAGTCATAGAATCATTTCCTTTCTTTATTGTACTTAAAGTATATCATATAAAACTTGATTTGTCAATATTTTTTTTAGAGAGAATATTTTTTAGACGAATTTCGTCTAAATAGAAATGTGGGATTTCTCCCACATTTTTTTAATTAAAGATTTCCACCTTTTCAGTCGGGGGGAACATCTGAAGCACATTAGACGCAAGGGCAATTTCCTGTCTGTCATAACCATTTCCGCAAGTGTCGCCCACATACTCGCAGTCATTTTCAGCGATGATGTCATACAGTTCATTGAGAATGTCATAGGCATCGCGCAGGGTTTTTCGTTCTTCCTCTGTCAGTTTGACATAGATGGGAGCTTTGATAATTTCCATTTTGTTTACCTCCTTAATCCTTATTCATTAAGCAGTTAGTCTCGATAGTCCAGCCACAGTTTTGACAAGTGTAATAAAATGTTTCACTTCCCATGCAAGTTTTTGTTGCGCCGCTCATGCGGTATTCACCGCCGCACTGAACACATATACCATTATTAAAAGAATTATAGTCGTTAATCTGTTCTTGTCCTAACATAGCACCAATACCGAAAGAAATAGAACAGCAGATAATGAATGATAACACCTTACCCCACCATGTATCCCGTCCCATGGCAATAATCAAACCGACAGGCAAACCAAGAATACCACCCATAAGCAACCCAGCAGTAATTATATCAGACATTTTTGTTTTCCCCCTTTCTTTTGATGGCTTTATTATAACAGATATTTTCTAAAAAGTCAAGAGGAATGTTTTTTAGACGAAAATCGTCTAAAAAAGTGAAAAAGAAAGGGCACAAAATGTGCCATTCCTTTCACTTTCCCGATTTCGGAACGAAGCCACGGCAATACTGACTTGCCCACGTCCAGTCTTTCATTCTCTTGGCACATCGGCTCTCACACTGAGAGTTCAGCACCTTACCGCAGTTAAAGCCCCAGTATTTGCAATGATAACAGCAGACATTGCGAATTTCTAAATTGTATCGGTTTGCCAATTCCTCTCTAATTTCAAACGCAGTCATCCTTTGCTCCCCCTTATTTTTGTTATATTCATTATAATATATTTCTTGATTATTGTCAAGTATAAAATTATTTAGACGAAATTCGTCTAAATTTTTCTTTGGAGAAAAAAGGGAATTTCTTCCCTTTATCTCGCCAAAACTTTCAAAACGTTTTCCATTGCGTCAGGATGAAAACCACCCATCCCCCATTCCATCAAATTTTCCGTTTCATCATCAAACAGAATATCATCAGAGGAAGATCGGAAACTCATTTTCTTTGTGCCATATTCTACGATATGAATTTCATCAAAGGAAACGCTTCTCAAATGCTGACGCAACCAGCGCGTTTTTTCAGCTTTTACAGCTTCAAGAAAAGCAGGACTTTTATCCTTACTTCCCCACGAAATCACACCAATCTTTACACCCTTTCGCTGAATTTTGTTCAGCTTGCGGGCCAGCGTATTCATATTACAAAGAGGTCGAGCTTCCGCATAAACTTTTGCATCATAGGCCCGCAAGCGAGACAACCAGTCTTTTGCGCCATACAGGTCGGCGATTGTACCATCCATATCAAAATAAATAGTCATAAAATAAATTCCTTTCTTTTATTGTGATTAAAGTATAACACAATTTTTCTTATTTGTCAAGAAAAAGATTTTTTAGACGAATTTCGTCTAAATTTTCTTGTAAAGAAAAGGTGGGATTCCTCCCACCTATTTCATTTAAACGAAAATTTCTTTAAGTTTTTCTTCCACTTCTGCCTGAAGTTCCAAAACCAAGTTTCTCATACGGAAATCGCCTTCATCTTCTGCAAAATCGGCCAGGCTTTGAAAAGCGTTCGAAACTCTCGTAATTTCATTTGATTGATATTTGCTGAAACAAACACATTCATTCTCAATGAAAATTTCCAGAGGGTCGCCTTCACGAATACCAAGGTTCCGTCGAATCTCTTTAGGGATAACGACACGCCCCAAATCATCCATTCTACGAATAATACCTGTTGCTTTCATTTTTTTTATTACTTCCTTTCTTTTGATGATTTTATTATAACAGATATTTTCTAAAAAGTCAAGAGAAATATTTTTTAGACGATATTCGTCTAAATTTTATTTTCTGAAAAAATAGCGCCGAAGCGCTATCTTTTTAACCGAAAGTGATGAAATTTTTATCTCCGCTTGCTTTCCAAGGGCGATTGATTCCAAGTCTTTTCAGAAAAAAATAAGTTTTGATTCTCTTAAAAATTTTCATAACTTTTCTCCTTTCTTTACCAGTTCATAGCCAAAACCCAGCCGATAAAAAATACAGCTCCCAGCGCGTAGAGTCCAGCTCCCACAGCATAATGCCAATCGTGGCTTTTTAGGAACGAATAGACGCCTGCAAGAGACATACCAGCGCACCCCAGCCCAGCGAACAGAACGCCCAACACAGCGACAACAATCATTTTAGAAGCCTCTTTTCTTTTAGTATACCTAAAGTATATACCAATTTTCAAAAAAAGTCAAGAAAAATATTCTTCAGACGAAAATCGTCTAAATTTTTTGTGAAAAAATTCACAAGTAATCGTTCGTCTAAATTTTTTGCGAATTTTTTCACAAACTTTTTCTGAAAAAAAGAGGGGAAGAACTCCCCTCTTTTCAGTCATACAGCGAGAAATTTTCTTCATAAGGCTCGCCAGCATAGAAAAATTCAATATTACTGAATGATATACCATTATAGCGTGTTTCTCCGCGCTGGAGTCTTTCATTCATATCGGCTACCACGTTATTCACATTCATTTTATTGCACATAGAATACAGATAATCTTTGCCATTTTGACGGTACATACAAGGATAAATTGTCATTTTAATAACTCCTTTCCTTTTTATTTTATGGGGATTTTACAGTTCCCCAATATAATCTTTCGCAAATTCTTTTGCTGTCACTTTCTCAATACTAATCATTTCACAATCTGGATTTTTACTTAACCAAGAGCGGGCCTCTGCGATGCTTGTGAAGTAGGTTGTATTTTCATAACCGCCGTCAGCCCAGCCCCGGCAATGTACAAAGAATTTTAATTTAATCATATTTCATTCCTTTCTGCCCGTCTGGCCGATAGCACAGCGTTTTTTGTTATTGGCGGGCCAGTTCTTCCCGGAGAGCCGATAAAAACAAATCACGATAGTTATTGTCCCAAAGCTCTGTAATTTCTTCAGAAAGCTTTTTGTCGCCTTGCTCCCACGCGATATCAGCGGCCATATTTGCCATACCATAAGATACTGAATAGCAATATTCAGCTTGAAAACCGTTATTCGGCGTTTTGGCATATTTAAGCCAAGTATCGAAACGCTGTTTCACAAAGTCAAGTGTCATATCAATTCCTTTCTCTGGTGGGCCGGACCTATATAGGTCCGGCCCTTTGTTTATAGCTTACAGCGCCAACCCTTCAAAATCGGCGCTTGTATAGTCCCGTGTACGGTCATATTCGACAGGCCATTGTAAAAGCCTTTTGTACAGCTTTTGGGAACTAACTTGAATCCCCAGGCCGTCATACTCGCCGTGTTTGTTTACTGTCTTTATAGCGTTGACTTCTTGCAAGCAATTCAAGAAAAGCCCCGTCGGGATAATAAGCGGGCCGACTATCCGCCGCTCTTCCCAAGCCTCTGTCTTTTTCCCAGCTTTATGACGTTGGGTATAATCCATTACATAGATAACAAACTTGCTTTTGTTCGTGCCGTCAATAAGACTGTCAACACGTCCGCCATTCGTCTTGACCTCTGCGGGGATATATCGTCCATTATACTTGATATGAACATCAGCTTTCCCCGCAGAACTAACCGACTTTTTACGGCTTTTGGGCCTTGCACATTGATTTTCAGTGATACGCCCAAAATAACCGGAATCAATGGCCGGATTGTACCGCGCGGAATCTTGCGCGCGTATGGCGTCCTCTTTTGTCAAAATGGTAAAGTCTTTCATGATATAAAATTCCTTTCTTTTGATTTTGTGGTTTTCAGTTTTCAAGATACACACCGCATTCAAGCAGTCGGCCCGCTCCGTTTGTGTTATCCTCTTTACATTATGGAGTATAGCACACGGGGGGCACCCTTGTCAGTTGCAAATGCAACAGTTTGAAAATTTTTTAGACGGTTCAGCATTATGCACAAAAAATACCCCGGGGTATTTTCTAAAATTAGGCAATTTTACCAATGCCTCCCAAAACGGGTCTGGAACATTTTCTCACTGAAATAAAAAATCGAAATCAATTAAGGAACACTTTCTCACCGAAACAAATTTTCTCACCGAAATAAATTTTCATTCTCTCTAAAACCGAAATTTAGCTTCGCCGAAATTTGACCTCAACCTTCCTCCTATGGTATAATAAAAATAGAGAATAAACTAAATCGCCCTTTGGCGTATACATAAGGAGCACATATGAATCGTCTAAATCTCGACTTCTCACTTTCAAGTGATGAAGCCCGCGCCGAATACGTCCAAACCTATATCCAAAACTTCGACGCAGAAAAACCCCTTACAAATTCCGAATTAGAAAAAATCGCTGATTATCTTCTCTGGGGTAAAAACTCCGAAGGTCTCTCCTCAGACAAAAGTGCTGGAATTGAGTTGAAATCTACGTGGTCATCTCGCCCAATTATCTCTCTCGATGAGCTACGCGAGAGTCCCGCCTTCAACGAAGACTCAATCCATCCCATAAGTGAAACCCCAACTAAAACCACAAAACAAAAATTTTCGCGTTCTCTCGCCCGAAAAAACGCCCCACCCCATATCCTAGCTTTATTAGAGCCTCTCTGGCGCGAAATTGACGAAATCGACTTCCAACTTTCGACTTATGAAGTCCAAACAGGTAAAAAAGAAAAAGTTAGAGATGACTTGCGCGCCCAATTCACCCCTTCTGAACTCCAAAGCCTTGAAGAAAAATCAAAACTTCTAAATCCCTACTCCTACCTAAAACAAAAACGCCTCCTAATCGAAAAACGACGCGAACAATTCACTCTCCAAGACTTTTACCAAACAAAACTTCAGCGCTTTATCCCTCATACCTATAATCCACTCGAAACTCCAACTTTTGATACTGATATTCCTATCTACCCACTCGGTCTCAAAGGAACTTCGAACTTAGCGCAGACCCTCTTCCCCGAAGGACGCTTCCCAATCCCCTCAGATCTAAAAAGTGAAAAAGACCAACGCGCCCTTTCAACCCAAATATGGACCCCGCGCACAACTAAACGTTTTTTTGACTTTGAAGATTTATCACATATTCAAAGTTTAGTAAAAATTTGGGATTCCTTAGAAGAGGGACTTGACTCCTTACCCCTCGAAAGCACATTGCACGCGCTCTTCGAAACATTTGAATGGTACAAGTCCCTAGCCGACTTAACCCCTCTCGAAGAAGACGTATTCAATCTAAAAATGGCCCACCAGCAAAACCAACCCATCGTCGAATACATCAACAAAAAATACAACAAAACCTATAACTCAAACTATGTCTCCACCATCTTTCATCAGAAAGCTCTCCTAAAAATTTGCGCAACTGCCACCACTCACCGTGAGTATGCCGAAAACTTATTTTTCCCTGAAAACTTCAAACGTTGTAAGGATTGTGGAAAGATTTTACTTTTGGATACCAAGTATTTTATGAGGAGGCAAAGTTCTCGTGATGGATATTCTTGTCGGTGTAAGAAATGCGACCGACTATTACGATATAAAAGAGAAGGGCGTGAAGTCCCTCTCACTTAAAGGAGAAGACTATGGAGAAAAATAATCGTATAAAAACTTTTATGGAATTATTGGTAGGCTTGGAGGCCGTTGAGTTTGTGGGACTTTGCAAGTTTTTAGGGGTTCGGCTCATTGAAAACTCCGAAGATATGCCCTCTTTACCAGATAATAGCAAAGAAGAAAAACCTCCGGCTCGTGATTTTTCAGACCTTTTTAGTGATTTACTCGAAAAATTTTCTAAGTTATCTCGGCCTCGTCAGCGCGAACTCATAAAAATCCTCAAAAAAGTCAATAAATAAAAAGGAGGATTAGTAGTAATGCCACTACAACCAAATATACCAAAAATAAAGCGTTCGTTCCTCACAAAAGAGTGCCCGCGCTGTAAACAACAGCAGCTAGAAGAAGACTTCACAAAAACTCATTCAATTTTTTATCCAGACGGTGTACTCCCCATCTGTAATGATTGTATTACTCACTATCTCAAACAGAATGGATTTAGTTGGCACGCGGTCGATAAAATTTGTCAATGGGCCGATCTCCCCTTTATAGTCAAAGAATTCGAGAGATTAAGGGAATTGAATTCAGACGATACTGTCTGGGGTGTCTATGCGAAGGTCTTTGCAACAGAAGAATATAAGAATTTAGGATGGGATAGTTATAACTCTCAATATCTTGAATTGAAAAAAGTTGGACTCCTTGAAGATGAGATTCCACTAGTAAAAGAAAAACATTTTGAGGAATTGCGCCGGCGCTGGGGAGGTAATTACGACGATGATGAGCTCTATTACTTAGAAGACCTCTACAAAGGGCTGCTTCTTTCTCAGAATGTATCTGGCGCGCTAGCTATCGACCAAGCTCAAAAGCTTTGTAAGCTTTCACTTGAAATAGATAAACGAATTCGCGCTGGCGACAAAGATGTCGACAAATTCTTATCATCCTATGATAAAATTGTTAAGACAGCAGACTTTACCCCTAAATCTGCCAAAAACGCAACTGACTTTGATAGTATTGGGGAGCTAATGTTCTGGCTTGAAAAGCGCGGACACCAAAATAAATTCTACGATAACACTACAAGAGATGTAATCGACGAAACTTTGAAGAATATTGAAGCTTGGAACCAGCGTCTGTACATAAACGAAGGTGGCCTCGGGGATGAGGTGACCGCGCGTCTCCAAGCACTTCAAAATGTCGCTCAATCAGATAATTTTTATGACCTCCAAGCAGACAATTTTGATGCCGACGTCTATGAAGCTGAAGCTTTCAAAGAAGATGAAAGTGAGGAGTTTGATGCGGGAGGAACGCTCTAATGGCCGTAATCACTTTGCGCGACCCCACTTCAATTTATAACTCCCAAAATCGTCTTTTTAGAGAGGGGGTCGAATTAGAAAAAGGAGTCGTTATAACCGAGGACTTTTTGGAGAGGAATGAGAGGTTTTTGGAAGAACAGCTTCAACTTTATACTGTTTATCCCGACATCTATCTAGATACAATAAAACCAACCGACTCCCAGTTTGATTTGTTTCCTTATCAGCGCTTATTTTTGCGCGCTCTCATGCGTTATAATCAAATCTATATTACCGCAACTCGTGCTGCCTCAAAGTCATTCCTAAGCGTTCTCGGACTCTATCTTCAATGTGTCTTTATCCCTAACCACAAATGTTCAATAGTCGCGCCCGTCAAAACCCAAGGTGTAAAGATTATGAGACAAAAAGTAGAAGAAATCCTAAAAATTTGGCCTTTACTAGAAAAAGAGCTCGAAGTCTTTATGGGGAAACCTCATATGAACTTTTCAAAGGACGTGGCAGAACTCTACTTCAAGAACGGTTCTAAATTTACTTGCGAGGGTGCTACGGATAGCTCCCGCGGATTAAGATTACACGCAACATTCCTCGACGAGGTGCGTGATGCCGATGGTGACATTATCTCCGAAGTAATACTCCCTCAGCTAAACGTATCTCGGCGTGATGCTAATGGTTTGGTAAATCCTTATGAGGTTTGCAATCAACAAGTCATCGCTGGAACATCAGCAGGTATGAAATCTTCTTATGCGTATTCGCTTCTGATAGAAACAATGATACAAGCAATAATTGACCCAAAAAGAGCTTTTGTTATGGGCCTAGATTATCGTATTCCTGCTCAACATGGACTAGTTGATAAGAAACATGTCGAGAAATTGAGGATGTCTTCGGCATATAATGAAATGACATTCGCATCAGAGTTCATGGGGACTTGGGCCGGAGGAAGTGAGGAATCTTGGTTTGATTTTGAGAAGCTTTCTAAATATCGGACAAAGAAAAATCCAGAATTTACTCAGAAATTTAGAAATCAACAGAATTGTTTCTACTTTATCAGTGTAGACGTAGGACGCTTACAAGATTCAACAATCGCTTGTATCTTTCGAGTAAATATCAAGAATGGCAAATATTACTCAACTCTCGTCAATATTGAAGTTCTCGGAAGACAAGCAGAAACAAAAACCTTTACACAACAAGCAATTGATTTGAAACTTCTGATTGAGAGATATAATCCCAGAGAAGTTTTGATTGACTGTAATGGCTTGGGTAAATTAATCCTATGCTCAAGTAAAATTTCTCTAATTGCTGGAAACTCTTAACGTAAAGACGAAGACAATCAGCAGCGAAGATTCAACAAAAACACCTTTTTTGGAGGAGTATATATGGAAATGAAATTAGTTTCAATTTGCAAGTATCCTTTGAAATTTGATTACTATGTAACCGATGATGGAAGAGTTTGGAGTGGGAAATCTAAAAAATTTTTAGCACAATCAGAAGATAAAAATGGCTATATGAAAGTAGGTTTATGTTCAACTGATTTACCACCAAAAAAAGTTCATCGCTACTCTGTTCATAGATTAATCATGGAAAACTTCTGCCCAGTTGAAGGGATGGAAAATTTGCAAGTAAATCATATAGATGGAAATAAAAAAAATAATTGTTTATCAAATCTTGAATGGACTACTTGTGAAGAAAATATCCATCATGCAATGGCATATGGGCTTCGGGCAAAGTAAATGGTGCTTCTAAACTAACTCCTGGACAAGTTCTTGAAATTTATCATAGAAGTTGGGATGGAGAAAGTAATGTTTCTTTGAGTAAAGAATTTGGAGTTCATCCAGATACTATTGGACAAATAAGAAACAAGAAAACTTGGAAAGAAATTCTATATAATGTTGAATAACGTTCAACGACTATCTCAAAAGAGAGTAGGGCGAAGTCGCTCGAAACGGGAAACATTCGTAAGAATGAAGATATAGTCTTAACTATATGGAAACATATAGCAGTTCATAAGAGAACGCGTATAAATTAACGACTTATACGGAAAACAATGCTAGGCTTAGCAGATGAGATGATAAAAACCCATACAGATGCGCGAGGTCGTGAGCTTCCTGCATACGGCTTTTTCAATAACGATGATTACAAAAAAATCCAACCCAAAGATTCTATTCCTATCCTATATTCTATGAAAGCAAATGGCCCCCTAAAATCAAAAATCAATGGGAATGCCTATTCTCGTCTAAATGGCGGACTGGTTCGATTCTTGATTAGTGAACAGGAGGCGCGCAATGCTCTTCTTGGAACTAAAATAGGTCAAAAAATGACGATGCGCGAACGAGTCCAACGTTTACTCCCCCATGAACAGACAACAAAACTTTTCGAAGAAATGGGAAATCTTCGCGTCAAAAATGTAGGTATGGATATAGTCCTTGAAGCAATAAATAAACGCTTCCATGACGACCGCTATTATGCTTTTGCCTATGGCCTATGGCGCATCAAAGAAATTGAAGAAGCACAAATGAAAAAACAACGAAGACGGGGCGCCGGAAAACGCAATCTAATATTCTTTACGGGAGGGGCATAATTTGGAACAACAAGATATCGAATTCAAAAGAAATTTTGACCTTGCCTCCTTCAAAAGAGCATCAAGCGGAATGGTTTCTAAAAATGACGAAGTTTATGGAGACTATGATTATCTTTCTTGGCGCTCTCGATCCCGCATTTTAAAAGATTATAAGCCTGAAGAAATTGATAATATTATCAATTCAGGTTCTCTATCAGAACAAAGGGAACTTTCAAGAAACTATTTCTTAAAAGACGGGCTGTATCGTGCTATTATTCTATATTATGCAAATCTTTTAAAGTGCGCGAACCTTTTGATTCCAAAAGTAAGTTTTGGGAAAAAACTTTCTGATAAAGCTATTCAGAAAAGATATTATAAAGCTTTAGACTATTTAGATGAAGTAAGCCCTTCAATTTTATATAATAAAATTGTGACGCGGGCGCTGACTGATGGTGCTTACTACGGATTAATTTCTTTTTTAGATAAGGGGTCCTTTGTTTTAGTTGACCTACCTGCCTCTTATTGTCAATCTCGATTTAGAGATATTTATGGAAGAGATATTATTGAGTTCAATGTCAATTATTTTGATCACTTTACTGATGAAGATACTCGAAGTCAAGTATTAGAAATTTATCCCAAAGAAGTTATAAGTTTCTATCGTCGATATCAAAAGGGCAAAATTAAAACTTCTTGGATAAAGTTGTCTACTGATATTAGTCTTTATTTCAGCATTCTTGAAGAAGGAAATCCAACTTTTTTGAATGTCATCCCTGCTACAATTCAATATGATGAAGCAGTAGATACAGAAAGAGAAAGAGATTTAGAAGAAATCCGAAAGATCCTTATTCAAAAGATACCCCACTTACAAGACGGAGCCCTTCTTTTTGAGCCAGACGAAGCCCTTGAAATGCATACCGGTGCGGTAGGCATGATGAAAGGAAACAAAAATCTTTCTGTTTTGACTACTTATGCTGATGTCGATAGTATCGTCTCAAAAACTTCTTCTGATGCTGTGTCAAACAATTTGGAAAAGATGCTTCAAAATGTTTATGCTGAGGCTAGTGTCAGCGGGCAATTATTCGCACCGACTGGTTCTCAAGCTTTATCTACTTCTATCCTAAATGATATAAGCTTTATGATGCCAATTACTAATAAAATTTCAAAATTTATTAGTGAACTTTTGACCCAACTTTTTGGTAATTCTAATATAAAATTTACTTATAAAATTTTACCGGTTTCTATTTATAACCAAAGTGATTATCTAACTGATGCTTTTAAATTGGCTCAGAGTGGATATAGTTTCTTCTTACCAAGTGCTGTTATGGACTTGAACCAGCGAGAGCTTTTGAGTATGAAAGAACTCGAGAATGAAGTCGAAAAACTTCAAGAAAAGCTGGTGCCTCTAAATTCTGCCTATACTCAAAGTGGCGCTTCTGGTGACCCAGGGCGTCCACAGATGAAAACAGAAGAAAAAGCACAAACTACCATTGAGCAAGAAGCATCAACCGATAAACAAGGAGGCTTGAATATAGATGAATAAATTTGAGTTTCCAGTCGCTGTTTATGGCAACATAGAAAAATATAATGATGTATTGTCGAAAGCGCGGTGCCGAATTTTCTATAAATATGGTAATAGAAACGGTACTTATATAACGGATGAGTTTGCAGAAAAACTTCTTCAAACTCTTCCTTACGCGCCGGTCAAAGGCATCTATGAATATGATGACTATACCGACCATGGAAGTCGAAGAAGCGAGGGAAGAATTTATGGAATTGTTCCCGAAAATCCTAATATTAGCTGGGAGTCCCATCTTGATGAGGATGGAGTAGAGAGAACTTATGCTTGCGCAGATGTTCTAATTTTTACTGCGCTCTACGCTGAAGCTGGAGATATCGTAGGAAAATCTCAATCAATGGAACTTTATGAACCGTCTTTGAAATATCATCGAGCAATTTATGACGGGCAAAAGTTTATTGTATTTGATGAGGGGTGTTTCTTAGGTCTCCAAGTTTTAGGAGATGACGTTGAGCCCTGCTTTGAGGGTGCAAGCTTCTTCGAGCTTCAAACTAGTATTGATAAAGTTATAAAGAGGATTCAAGAAATTGAAGCTGTTTATACTAAAAATGGAGGAACAGAGACGATGGAAATAAATTTCAAACTTTCCGACAGCCAAAAGTACGACGCTCTTTGGTCTCTCTTGAACACTGAGTATAATGAGGAAGGAAACTGGACAGTTGGCTATGCTATTTGCGAAGTTTTTGATGACTATGCTCTAGCTTATAACTATGAAAATGGTAGCTATGAGCGAGTTCATTATACGAAGAATGACGAGACTGATAGTGTTGAGCTAGGCGAACGTACCCAAGTTTATATTATTGATGTAACTGAAAACGAAAAGCAAACTGTTGACACCTTGCGTCAATTGAATGGTGGTACATATGAACTTGTAAATGAAGATTTGGCAAATGCTGAAACCTTAAAAGAAGAAAATTCTAATTTTAGTTCCAAAATTGAAGAACTAAATGGTGAGATTTCCACTTTACAAGCAGAGAAGGCTGGTATTGAGGCTCAATATACTGAGGCTCAGACCCAGGTCCAAACACTAACAGAAGAAAACAGTTCTCTAAATGAGTATAAAGCTCAGATTGAAAAAGAACAGAAAGAGGCTGTATTTGCTGAGTATGAAGGGCATCTAAGCGAAGAGGTTCTAAATGCTTATCGTGAAAATAGCGCTAACTATTCTGTATCTGATTTGGATAAAGAGCTAGCTTATGAATTGAAGAAAACTGGTTTTTCTGCTTTTTCTAAAAACGACCGTCAAGGTCTAATTCCTAAGGACGTGCCTCTACAAGGTCTAGATGCCGTCTTAGCTAAATATGTCAAGTAATTGGAGGAAATAAAATGGCTACAAAAAGACTAGTAATTAGTGGCTATGGTCAAGTTGAGCTAAATAATGTTGCCTTCCGCCGTGATGGTCGTATTGAAGCTCAGTGTGCTCCTAATGCTACTGATTTCGCAAATATCCCTGTTGAAAATGGTATGCTTTTGGCTGTTGACGATGTTAATCGTTGTGTAAAGCTACCTACTGATGGCTCTCTTCCTATTGCTCTAGTTTATTCTACCGAGCATATGTATGATGAGCGCACTCCTGGTCTAAAGAACTTTAAGCTAAATGGTTCTGATGACTTCTTCCCTCGTCTAGGCTATCTATCTATTGGCGATAAGTATCGTACCAATTGCATTTGCTATGATGATACTGAGTTTTCTACTGAGGAAGCTCTAATTACCGCTCTAAAGGCTTGCGCTACTACTCCTGTATATGGCATGGCCGATGCTTCTGGTGCTACTAAGCTATCCGCTACTGCTGGCACTTTCGGTCCTAAGCTAAAGGTTGTCGCTTTTGATACTATGCCTGATGGTCAAAAGGGTATCAAGCTACAAGTACTAGCTGACTAATAAAAGGAGGGTAAATTATAATGACTATTAAAGAACTACAAGAAATTGCCCTTCATTGCGCTAAGGGTACTGTTCCTGCCACCTATGCTAATCAGAATGTAGATATGGATTCTGCTTTTCTAGATGGTCTAAAAGAGCTAGCTGGTTCCGTAAATCAGTTTATGAAGAATCGTTATGATATCTATGATATCATAATCAAAACTGCCGATGAAATTATGCCTAAGAAGGTAATTGATGCTATCGGTATGTTCGCTGAGGTTCAGTCTGTTCCTCAGGGTCAGAAGGCCATCTTTAAGCGTCGTCTAGGTAAGATGCGCGCCAAGAAGTTCCTAACTCAGGTTGGTTTATCTGGTGTGTATGAAACCTTCCGTCTAGATAGCGATACCTTTGAACTAGCTGGTCATGCCGTTGGCGGAGGCGCTACCATTGACTTTGAGCGTATGCTAGATGGCGCAGAGACTATGGCCGAAGTAATGCAGGTTCTAACTGAGGGCCTAACTGATGCCGTATTCTATGAGGTTCATAAGGCTCTTCGGGCCGCCGTAAATGCTTCTGCTCGTCCTGATGCTAATAAGGTAGTTTCTAATACTTTTGAAGCTGATAAGATGGTAAAGGTAATCAATACTGTTCGTGCTTATGGCAATGGTGTTGTAATCTTTGCTCCTCCTGAATTCGTCGGAGCTATGGGTCCCGATGCCATTGTAAGTGGTATTGCTAATACTACTAATGGTATTTATCATCCCCAGGATATTGATGCTATCCATAACACTGGTTATATCAATATTTTCCGTGGCACTCCTGTTGTTCAGATTCCTCAATCCTTTATTGATGAAACTAACACCAAGACTTGGATTGACCCTCAGCTAGCCTACATTCTACCTACCGGTGGAGAGAAGGTAGTAAAGGTTGTTCTAGAAGGCAATACTCAAATTAACGACTTCAAGAACCGCGATAATTCTCTAGAAGTTTATGCTTATAAAAAGATGGGTTGTGCCATTCTGGCTCATCATAACTGGGGTATTTATCAGAATACATCTATAACTCAAACTTTTGAAAATCCCTATGGATTTTAATTTATAAAATAGAACAAAGCTGCCACGATAGGAGTCATGACCTGTCGTCATTAGTTTCCCTCCAGAAGCGAGGTAGCTTTGTTTTTTCTAAAATGGAGGTTTTAGAATGAATTATATCTATCTTATTACCAATAAAATCAATGGTAAACAGTATGTCGGTCAAACTATTCGAACGATAGAAGAAAGATGGAAAGGCCATATTTCTGCTAGCAAG
>ERZ1026864.984-NODE-984-length-14947-cov-6.776457_pt1 | contig 14947 bp, 15 predicted proteins | sample MGYA00380162_ERZ1026864 | MGnify/ENA primary metagenome ERZ1026864 (study PRJEB33269, sample SAMEA4719798) | human gut metagenome | biome: human-associated habitat; feature: organic feature; material: feces | place: Cameroon | collected 2013-10 ... | reverse complement strand
CCCGACGACGGCACGGACGGGCAGGGCGGGGAGGACGGTCAGCAGCCGGACGACACCCAGCAGCCCACCGGCAATAAGACGCTGGACACCATCACCACCGACGCCACGCCCTACCAGTCCGGCGGCGTGTATATGGTGGGCGATACCGGCTTCGAGATGTACAACTATGTGGACAGTCTGGCCAAGAGCTATGCGGATATCGTGACCTCCGTGGCTGACCAGCTCGCCGGTGTCAGCACCGTGTACGCCATGGCTGTGCCGCTGTCCAGCGGCATCACGCTGCCGGACGCGCTGTACAGTGACATCCCCGGCAGCGATCAGGCTCAGGCGGAGAAGGATATTCTGGCCGCCATGGGGAACAATGTAAAGACGGTACCTCTCCACGATACGCTGATGGCCCACCGCGGCGAGTATATCTACTTCCGCACCGACCACCACTGGACGGGACTGGGCGCGTACTACGCCTATGTGCAGTTCTGCGCCGCCAAGGGCATCACGCCCCACAGCCTGTCGGAGTATGAGGTCAGCCAGTACGACGGCTTCCTCGGCTCGTTCTACAACGACGGCGGAAAGCCCGACGCCATGAAGAACCACCCCGATACGGTGACGGCGTACCACCCCATCAGCACCGAGGCGCGGATGCAGTACGGCAAGACGGCGGACAGCCTGACGCCCGGCAAGGTGATCTACGACGAGTCCGACGCAGCTGCCGGACTGAAGTACGGCACGTTCATCATGGGTGACAACCCCTACACCGTCATTGAGAACCCCGACCTGTCCGACGGATCCAAGTGCATCGTGGTGAAGGAGTCCTTCGGCAATGCCTTCGTGCCGTTTTTGGTGGATCACTATCAGACGGTCTACGTCATCGACTACCGCTATTACAGCGGCAGCGTCTCCGCCCTCGCCAAGGCCAACGGCGTCACGGATGTGATCTTCGCCAACAACCTGTCCGCCATCCGCGGCAGCTATCAGGTAGGCAAGCTGGCGGGCGTCAAGTAACCGCATACCAACAGAATGGGGCAGGCGAGCCTGCCCCATTTTCCGGTTATTGCATATATAACGATTCAAGCAAAGGAGCCGACCCATGGTTTTCAGCAGCACCACATTCCTGCTGGCATTTCTGCCGCTGGTGGGGATCCTCTACTTTATCTGCCCCAAGAAGCTGCGCAACGCGCTGCTCCTTGTGTTCAGCCTGCTGTTTTACGGCTGGGGTGAGCCGAAATATATCCTCATCATGCTGTTCTCCACCGTATTCGACTACTGCAACGGTCTGGCCATCGGACACTTCCGCACCGCGGGGAAGCCCAAGGGCGCCAAGGCGGTGCTGGTGGTGTCCGTGGTGGGCAACCTGAGCATTCTGGGGTTCTTCAAGTATACGGATTTCGCCATCACCAACCTCAACGGCCTGCTGGGGACGGCCATTCCCGCGCTGGGACTGCTGCTGCCCATCGGCATCTCGTTCTACACCTTCCAGACCATGAGCTACACCATCGATGTGTACCGGGGTGTGGTACCGCCCCAGCGGAACATCATTGACTTCAGCGCCTATGTGACGCTGTTCCCCCAGCTCATCGCCGGGCCTATCGTCCAGTACAAGACGGTGGCGGCGGATCTGGAGAACCGGAGCCGGGAGTCACTGGCGGACGCCAGCGCCGGTATGCAGCGGTTCGTCATCGGCCTTGGCAAGAAGGTGCTGCTGGCCAACCAGATGGGCGCCGTGTGGGAGGAGATCGCCGCCATGTCCGCGCCCTCCGTGGTCACGGCATGGCTGGGCGCGCTGGCCTTTACCTTCCAGATCTACTTTGACTTCTCCGGCTACTCCGACATGGCCATCGGCCTTGGACGGCTGTTCGGCTTCCGGTTTCTGGAGAACTTCAACTATCCCTACGAGTCCCGCACCGTTACGGAGTTCTGGCGGCGCTGGCACATCAGCCTGTCCACATGGTTCCGGGAGTATGTGTATATCCCGCTGGGCGGCAACCGCAAGGGGCTGGGCCGCCAGCTGCTGAACATCGCCATCGTCTGGTTCCTCACCGGACTGTGGCACGGCGCCAGCTGGAACTTTGTGCTGTGGGGCGTGTACTACGCCGTGCTGCTGCTGCTGGAAAAGACGTTCCTGCTGCAATGGCTGGACCGTGTACCCGCCGTGGTGGGGCATATCTATACCTGTCTGTGCTTTATCATGGGCTGGGTGCTGTTCGCCATCACCGACTTCACGCAGTTGGGGGCGTATCTGGGGAATATGTTCTCCGGCACGCTGTTCGACGGCACCGCCGCCTACCTGCTGCGCAGCTTCTGGCTGGTGCTGGTGCTGGCGGTCATCGGCTGCACGTCCCTGCCCAAGCGGCTTTGGAGCCGGTGGGAGGGCGGCATGGCCCCCGCCGCGTCCGACGCGCTGCGCACCGTCTGGATGGTGCTGGTGCTGCTGGTGTCCGTGGCCTTTCTGGTGGGCGACAGCTACAACCCGTTTTTGTATTTCCGATTCTGAGGAGGCTGCACGATGAAACGAAATATGCTGGCGCCGCTGATCGCCATCTGCGTGATCCTGCTGGGCCTGTCCGTGGGCAGCTTCTTCTTTACGCCGGATCGGACTTTTTCCGAGAATGAGAACCGCTATCTCCAGACCACGCCGGAGCTGACGGCGGACAGCGTGCTGTCCGGCAGATTCATGACCGAGGTGGAGAACTACACCAGCGACCAGATCCTGCTGCGGGACCTCTGGACCGGCGCCCGCTCCGCCCTGCAAAGAGCGGAGGGGCGGCAGGATATCAGCGGCACCTATCTGGGTGCGGAGGGGCGCTACTTTGCCAAGGTCACCGATGATACCTTCAACTGGAGCAACTACGAAAAGAACCTGACGGCGGTGGAGCAGTTCTTCGCCGCCAACAGCGGCAAACGCTGCACGGCGCTGATCGCGCCCAGCCCCGCCGGGGTGTTGGGTGAATACCTGCCGAAAAACGCCCCCTACTACGACGAGGACAAAGCGTTTTCCCTGCTGACGGACAAGCTGGGCGGGACGTTCGCCGACACCCGCACGGCGCTGGCGGGGGTGGAGGATCCCTACTACCACACCGACCACCACTGGACGACAGCGGGCGCGCAGAGTGCCTACCATGTCTGGGCGGCGGCCACCGGGCACGCCGCCCGGGACTATGCGTTGGTGCAGGCTACCAACAGCTTCCGGGGGACGCTGTACTCCAAGGTGCTGCTGCCGGACAGCGTATATGACGCGGTGGACTACTGCCCGGACATCTCCATCGTCTCCGCCGACTGCGACGGCACGGAGCGGGACAGCCTGTACGACATGACGGCGCTGGAGAAGAAGGACAAGTACGAGCTGTTTCTGGGCGGCAACTACGCCAAGGCGGTGCTGCGCACCGGCACGGAGAACGGAAAGCACCTGCTGGTCGTCAAGGACTCCTTTGCCAACTGCTTCGTACCGTTCCTCACCGGGGACTATGAGACCATCACCATGGTGGATCTGCGGTACTGCCGGGAGAAGCTACAGCCGCTGGCTGATGCCGCCGACGATATCCTGGTGCTGTACGAGATCACCAACTTTGCCGCCGACAGCAACCTGTTCAAGCTGAACCTGCAATAAACGCAAAAAAAGATGACCGCTTTCGCGGTCATCTTTTTTGCTGTCTCAGAAATCCACGGTGCCCTCCAGCACCCGGAGGTCGTAGGGCTCGAACACCACCTTGCGGTAGGCGTCCACGTCCATCTTCACACCGGTCCAATCGCTGTGGATCTCGCCGTTCTGCTTGATGAGGATGTCGTACAGGATATCGTAGGTCACGCCGTCCGGCCCATCCTCCACAATGGTGGAGTAGGGCAGGGTCTTGTGGTACGTCATGTGCAGTCCCTTGTACTCGAAGTGGAAGCCGTTGCGCATCCGGCAGCCGTCCAGCCCCTTGTAGGTGAACAGCCGCTTCAGATCCCGCAGGATCTTGTCGTTGTCCTGTTCGTACAGGTTCTCCGGCGTCGTCTCCGTGTAGTCGTAGCGGAACTGAATGGGGATGTTGTAGGGCAGGAATCGCTCCACATAGGCGATGAGCTTGTCCGCCGGGTAGTTCTTGTACAGCACGCAGTTGATGCGGGTGGGGCAGGCGATCTTCCCCAGGATCTCGTCGGGGCTCTCCTCCACATAGTGTACCAGATGGCGGGAGATGTTCATGCAGGTGATCTTCCCTTTGTTCCGCTCCGTAAAGGCCAGCATCTCCTCAAAGCTGGTGGTCTCCTGCGCGGGGAAGGTGGTGTTGATATACACCTTGTGGGTGGTGGGGATGGCGTCCAGCATCCGCTGAAGTGCGTCCAGATCGGCCAGCGGCTCGCCGCCGGTGAACACAAAGTCACAATAGGGTGTGACAGCGTCCATGGTGCGGATGCTGGCGATGATCTTCTCTAGACTGAAGCCGGTGCAGTCTGCGTATTCTTTTTTGTTGATGCAGAAGGGGCAGTGGTTCTGGCAGTCGTAGGGAACAAAGACTGTGACAGTAGCGCCGCCCTCCCGTGTTTTATAGGGATGGGTCATGTTGTTGATAACCTCTCATGTAAATGTACCGCAATAGTATATATCAAATAATGGGGAAAAGCAAGGAAAACATATGGAAATGTCTTGTTTTCTTATTAACGAAGTGCGTCAATCGCCGCCGCGCCGCAGCTCATCGCGGATCTGGGCGAAAGCGGCGTCCTCGCCCTGCTCCTTCAGCAGCAGGAGCCAGCGGTCCAGCAGCGCCGCCGTGTCCGCGTGCATGAAGCGGCTGGCGTCGGTGCGGCTGAGATCCTTGGAGCGCTGGTAGTAGTCGTAGGGCGAGGCGTCGGTGTACTGGTCGCCCTGATAGACGCGGCAGGCGGCGATGCGGTCGCAGAACATCTCCGCCACATATTTCTTCGGCATTTTGCAGCCGCCTATGTAGATGGTGCCATCCTCCCGGCGGCAGTAGTCGATCCAGTATTCAAAGTGGTGGCGATTGCGGCCCTTGTGGTGGAGCCACGCCAGACTGACCCCGTTTTCCAAACGCTCCTGATCGTTGGGACTGCGCCAGCCCTGATAGTATTTGCAGCCCCGCCAGAATTCAACGGGGCTGAATTTGGACAGGTCGTGGGTCAGACCCTGCCATACGAGGCCCAGCTTCAGGCAGTAGCTGCGGACCAGCCGGCGGTGCCGGGTCACGGTATGAAGATGGGCGCGGAATTGCATGGGACGGCCTCCTTTGAAGAATCGTATTCCCAGTATACCACAGCGCGGCGAAAAAGCACAGAAAAAAATCGCCGGAATAAGTTTTTCCCTCCATGGCAGACTAAATGGGAGGTGAAGCCTATGGCGGCGTGCGGTTTTTATCGCGGCAGCGGTGCGGCGTGGCAGCAGGCGCTGCCGCCGGCGCTGGAAAAAATCGAAGACGGCGGCGCGGTGCGGCAGCGGTGCTGGGAGCTGCTGGTGCTGGATCGGGAAGGGGCGCGGCGTCTGTCCGGTCAGGGGCGGATGCCGCTGTGCCGGACGCTGCTGCTGCCGCAGGACGCATGGCGGGAGCCGCTGCGCGCCTGTCAGGTGGTGTCCTGCGGCCTGTCGCCCCGGAGCAGCCTGACGCTGTCCAGCCTGGCACAGCGTCGGGTGCTGTGTGTCCAGCGGCAGCTGACGGCGCTGGATGATACGCTCATCGAGCCGCAGGACATCCCGCTGCCTGCGGCGTGGGACTGCTGGGAGACGGAACCCTTGCTGCTGCTGGCGGGGGCATATCTGCTGCTGGGACGGCTGTAAGGATCGTGCAGAGCGCGTGAAAAGGAAAACCCCGCCTTTTCGGCGGGGTCCTCCTCTTTGAGAGAGAAAAAGCTCAGGAAGCGGAATGGAGTTTTGATGTCAGGCGGTGCGGGCGCTGCGCTGCGCCTTGCGGTCCCCACAGTCCATTTCCAGGAAACTGGCCTTGGCGGCAGCCCAGGTAGCTACGGCACCGAAGATGATGGGCAGGTACATACCGGCCTGGCGGACGGGCTCGTCGGCGGCGGTCATCAGGAAAGCGGTGGCGACGACCATGACAAGAGAGACGATGACGATCAGGATGTAGGTATTGATGTTCTTCATGATAGTTTCCTCCTTGAAGATGAATTTTTATTCAGTATGTTGCGTTGTCTTGCTGTTGTGACTACATAGTAGGATAATTAACGTGAAAAGTAAAGCTATGGAACGTTATAATAGATGTAAGTATAACTGATAAGTAAAAAGGGAGCGCCCGGCCGACAGGCCGGACGCTCCTCCGCAGGAGAAGTTACAGATTCTTCTCGTAGGACTCGATCATCTTCTTGACCATCTGGCCGCCGACAGAGCCTGCCTCGCGGCTGGTCAGGTCGCCGTTGTAGCCGTTTTTCAGGTTGACGCCCACCTCATGCGGTGTGTATTCACCTCAAAGATTTGATGATTTTAACGGCAAAAAGCCGAAACTTCGAAAAGAAAACGAAATATGACATAAAAAAGAAAATTCGGTCGGAACCACTCATTTACATCGTGAAAACAGAAAAACAACATAAAATAGCGGGAGGGATACATGAATTGCGAAGCCAGGAGCGGTCATCGTAATTGACAGTTGCGTTTTTTTGGCAGCGGCAGATATAATAATAGTAACAAGGGTAACGAGGAGGTGTCGCTATGGGCACGCTGGCACTTGATGAGATCAAAAGATTTGCTAAGCTTTGTCAAGAGTAAATATTCAAAAGTTTTAAGTGAGCGGAAAAAACCACACCAAACCAAGCCGCTTTGCATCTCAAAATGAGACGGCGGCCAGCCAATGCTTTATGGCGAGATCAGGCGGTGTGTTCCAACGACTCCCAATAGGCTTTTATCCAAGTACTCCGTGGAGCGTGGTTTCCGGACTGCGTCACCGGCTGGTACACGATAATGACGGTATCAACTGGTCGCTGATCGCGGATGTGATCTTCGATGACATGGATCCATTCGTGATGCAGGTCAGAGATATACTGAGGAAGCAGTTTGGTTTGCGGGATGAATAAGCTGCTGGCCATTCTGGAGGCCGCAGATGAAATGAATATGATGAAGAAAGCACTTCCTATCTGCAAGGACAGATGGGGGAGTGCTTTACTTGTTGTCAAATATATTTTTGGGAAAGGAGGACGAACCCATGGCTGTATTCAGGATGGAAAAGACCCGGAACTACACCGTCATGTCAAACCATCATTTGCGGGATAAGTCGCTGTCGCTAAAGGCCAAGGGGCTGCTGTCCCTGATGCTGTCACTGCCGGAGGATTGGGACTACACCACCAGAGGGCTGGCCTACATCTGTAAGGACGGTGTGGACAGCATCTGCGCCACGGTGCGGGAGCTGGAGGGCGCGGGGTACATCGTGCGGGAGCGGGAACGCCACGCGGACGGTACGCTGGGCGGCATCGAATATACCATTTTGGAGCAGCCCAGAGAGCCGGAAGCACCTAAACGGGAAAATCCCGTTCAGGTGGAAAATGCCGGTGACGCACCTAAACGGGCTTTTCCTGAACAGGTAAAACCTATCTTGGGAAAACCTGAACAGGAAAATCCCGCGCAATTAAATATAAAAGAACAAAGTAAAGAAATACTAAGTACGAATTCTACTAAGTCCTTCCCTTCCTTTCCTCATAAGGGCAAGCCTATACAGGAGAGCGGAATGGAGCGACGGGAGACGTACCGAGAGCAGATCATGACCAATGTGAACTACGATTATCTCGTCGGCTATACAGCGGTAGATCGCGAACGGCTGGACGAACTGGTGGGGCTGATGCTGGATACCGTGTGTTCCACAAAGCCTACACTCCGCGTGGCGGGAGAGGAGCTGCCAGCGGAGGTGGTGCGGTCAAGGCTGCTGAGGCTGACCGACGCACACCTGCTGTATGTGCTGGACCGTGTTAGAGAGAACACCACCGAGGTGCGCCATGTGAAACCATATCTGCTGACCGCGCTGTATAACGCGCCGTTGACCATGGATAACCACTACGCGCTGATGGTGGGCCATGACCTCAGCGGCGGGAGTGGGTAAGGGAATAGCTGAACTTGTGGGGCAGTGCTCTCTCGAAAACGTTAAGTGGGAAAAAATATGTAGAAACGCGATTTTTTCCCACTTAAAAATGAAACGACAGTAAAGTACAAGAGCCGGAAGGCTCTTTTTTGTTGCACGAAATGGAGGTGTGCTTTTGAAAACCATCGCACTGGCAAATCAGAAGGGCGGCGTGGGAAAAACCACCACAGCTGCCAGCTTGGGTGTCGGCCTTGCCCAGCAGGGGAAGAAAGTCCTGTTGGTGGACGCCGACGCCCAGGGCAATCTCACCCAAATGCTGGGCTGGCGGCAGCCGGACGAGCTTTCCCCCACACTGTCCGACCTGATGACAAAGACCGTCAACGAGGAACCCATCGCGCCCGGCGAGGGGATCCTGCGCCATGCGTCCGGTGTCGATCTTGTTCCCGCCAACATTGAGCTATCGGGACTGGAGGTAACGCTGGTGAACATCATGAGCCGGGAGACGGTGCTGCGGCAGTACTTATCCACGCTGGCATCGGTCTATGACTACGCCATCATCGACTGTATGCCCTCGCTGGGAATCTTGACCATCAACGCACTGACAGCAGCGGACAGCGTTATCATTCCGGTTCAGGGGCAGTATTTGGCCGCCAAGGGGCTGGAACAGCTCATGCGTACCATTGCCCGCGTCAAACGGCAGATCAATCCCCACCTGACGGTGGACGGTATCCTGCTGACCATGATGGACAGCCGTACCACGCTGGCTAAGGAAATTAGTGAGCAGTTACGCAGGAACTACGGCAGCCGGGTATTCGCCAGCGAGATACCCCGTTCTATCCGCGTGGCGGAGATCAGCGTCACAGGAACCAGCATTTATGAGCATGACCCGGAGGGGAAAGCGGCGAAGGCGTATGCCGCGCTGACAAAGGAGGTGTTGCAGCTTGACCCGCAAATTAAACGGCATAGAGCTGACCCGGTACGATGACCTGTTCAAAAAAGACGCAGAGCGGGAAGCCGACCAGCAGGAGCGGGTACAGATCGTGCCGGCGGAGCAGGTATTTCCCTATGCGCGGCAGCCGTATTCCGTAGACCGGCCCAGTGCCGATCTGGTGCGGCTGATGGACAGCATCGAGCGCACCGGCATTGCCGAGCCGCTAATCGTCCGCCCCCGCAGCGAGGGCGGGTATGAGATCATCTCCGGCCACCGGCGCGACTACTGCGCCAAGGTGGTGGGACTGGACACCCGCCCGGTCATCGTGCGCAATTACAGTGACGAGGACGCGGATATTCTGGTGGTGGACTACAACATCAACCGGGAAAACCTGCTGCCCAGCGAGAAAGCAAAGGCATACAAGCTGAAGCTGGACGCCATGAGAAGAACCGCAGGACGCCCCGCGAAAAATTCTGGCCAACTTGGCCAGAATTTTCAAGGCCGCGCATCTGTTGACATTTTGGCAGAGCAGGCAGAGGAAAGCAGAAAGCAAATCCAGCGGTATATCCGCCTGACAAACCTCATTCCGCCGCTGATGGAGGCGGTGGACGCGGGAAAGCTGAAATTCGTTCCGGCAGCCGACTACATCTCCCACCTGACCGAAAAGGAACAGACCTATCTCCAGTTTCTCATGGAGCGGGACGAGGTATCGCCGTCCGTGGATCAGGCCCAGCGGCTCAAGCAGATCAGCGCGGAGGGTAAGCTGGAAAACAACATCATCGACCTCATCATGCGGGAGGAAAAGCCGCTGGAGCGCAAGGTGACGCTGCGGAACGACCGCCTGCAAAAGTACTTCCCTGCCAGCTATACCCCCAAGCAGATGGAGGAGGTCATCGTCAAGCTGCTGGAGGGCTGGCACCGGAGACGTCAACAGGAGCAGGGACGATGAGGAGGCCCATGATGAGAAGAACTGAATTGCCCGATTTCTGTCTCTCCACGATACCATCTACAGGGCAGCTTATCATTCTCAAGAAGGGTGAGCGTGGATACTATGCTTCTGAGTGGGACACCGGAAATCGGGAGGAAAACCGAAACATTGCCCAAGCGCATAACCGGCGGCGGGGCATTTCTGACATACAGGAGGCCGCCATGAGCGCAGGTTCCATGTTCGGCTGGAATCTGCCGGGGGCAGACCCACAGTGGTATTTGGACAACGCCAGATATGTGAACGCGATGATGGCGAAGGGCCATATCAAAGACCCTGTTATGAGCATCTACTATCCGGTGGACAATTTTCTGCTGCGGTATGAGATTTTGGGGGAAGCGAAAATGTATCTGCCGATATCGGCGCTTCCGAAGGAGGTGCTGGGCGCACGGTCACAGTTTGTCATGCAGCCGGATCTGGTCTGCGGTGTACCTGCCATGCCGGTGAAGGCGCAGCAGGCACAGAACGGCAGCTACACCGTGGAGCTGGAAAGCGGCAGCTACGTTATTGGTGAGATCATCAATGCGGACTATAAGATCACGGCGCGGGTGCGTGTGGGAAACGCCGAATTTGCTTTGGGTGAACACCCCAAAGCGCCTGCCCCGTTTGTTACCTGGCAGCGTAATTGGAAGAACGACGGGGATGGGCCGCCTAACTTCTTCTGGGGACATTACGGCGCAGACCGTGCGGCGATGATCGAGGACTTCTGTGAAAGGACAGGCAGCGAGTATCAGGAACAAAAAGAGCGGCGAGTACAACGGGAGCAAAGCCGTACCGCGCCGAAAAAGGAACGGGGTGAAGAAAGGTGAGCTATGACGCGAAGCAAGCGACCTATCAGGAGGTCACAATTTTGGGAAAGCCTGCACTGTTTACGGAGTGCCGCCTTGACAGAACGACTGTGCCGGAGGGCGTGTACCGTTATGAGCTGCGCCACGCCGACGAGGACTGGGGTGAGCCGGCAACACTGTCACGGAGCATCGTGGTCAACTACTATGGCAGCGTTCTGACCCGTGAGCCATTCCAGCTTCCGGTTGAGGGCTGGATTCCTTTGGAGGGCGGTAGCCTTTCCTTTCGGGATGGCGGCTGCCGAACCCTTGCGGAGTTTCGGGAAAAATACCCCGGCAGCAAAAAGGACGTCATCGACTTTTACAGCGTCAATGATGAATCGCTGCATGATCTCTACTTTTCCCGTAGTGAGGAACAGGACAAGGTCGTGGGCTGTGTCGGACATCTGCGGGGCGATTTTGGCAGCGGAAAGCAGTTTTTCACGACGTGGTGGCCCCATCAGAACGATGTGCTGAATACGCCGAAGTTCAAAGCGGATATTGACCGCGCTGTGAACTGGCTGCGGGAGCAGCCGGATTCTCCACTGCGGGATTTTGATACCATGAAACGCTGCTGTGACCGTTATGGAAGGGTTTGTGCCATCAAGGGCGCGTTGCTTCCGTCATACGGTTTCATGGCAAAAACGAAGCAGTATGTGTATATGATCCGCTGTACGCCGGTCAAGGGCGATTACCATTTTTACTGTTTATGTGCTTAAGCACATAACAGATAATATGTAACGAGTTTTCGTTGTGGTCTACTGCTACTGAAAGGTATTGCAAATAGCTCATTTTTCATCAAATCACCTCACATAATAATTTAAACTTGATATAGGCGTTCTGTTCCAGAATAATACGGGTGGACGCATATGCCACAACATATATCGAAAGGAGAACTTATGGAACAGAACAACGAACTTGAATTGTTAGTTGCTGGGGTAACTAAGAAAATGGGTGAGCGGGGTAACGCCCTAAATACAATTGAGCGACATCGGAGAGTATACTCTCAGCTGATTGCCTTCGCTGAAAAAAACGGAATAAAGAACTACTCGGATGAGTTGATTGCCATTTTTCTTGAGGATAGGCACGCAATTGCAATAAATCATAGTCAGAGGTTTATGGAGCAATACAGCATTGCATTGAACAAATTGGCAGATGAAGCTGCTGGCAGAGAAATTCAATTAAATCATCGATGCTTTCCAAGTGAACCGAAACTCACTCATTTTTCTTGGGTGCTGCCTCAAATGGAGAATCGCTTAAAAAATCGGCTCAAAAATCAGCAGGACATGCGTGACCGTATGCGAGAACTCCGTAAATTTCTTGCTTATCTCGAGTCGGAAGGAATTTGCGTGTTAAGCGAAGTCAATATCAACCATTTAGCAGAAGCATTTCGGCGTTCCAGAAACAAGTCGCGGTTTCACAGCGTGGTGTGCGAGTTTTTACGTTTTTCTTCTAAACAGGATTGGATTTCCAGAGATTTAAGCTGTTTTGTTCCGCAGATTCGAGCTCATAAACCTACTCCTTCTATTTACAGTGCTGAAGAAGTCGAACAGGTATTGAACTGTATTGACGCTTTAACGATCAGCGGCAAGCGCAAACGCGCTGTGTTTCTTATTGTAGCGAGGCTGGGACTTCGCAACTCTGATGTCTGTGAACTACAATTTTCAAATATTGACTGGGGTAAGAAGATGATTTCGCTTGTGCAGAAAAAAACAGGCACACCGATAGCCTTGCCATTGCTTCCTGAAATTGAGGAAGCGATTAGAGAATATATTGCTGTTCGACCTGAAAGTGACCTTCCCTACGTCTTTTTGCGGAACAGAGCACCGTTCTTGCCCCTGAGAAATACTACAGTGGTCTATGAACTGCGGAGTTTATTTGTTGAGGCCGGCATAAACACGCAAGGCAAAAGGTGCAGTCCTCATACACTGCGATCCAGTTTGGCAAGTGCTCTTTTGAGAGAAGGCATTAGCTATCCGATTATCCAGAAAGTACTGGGACACAGCAGTCCGACCGCAACAAAATACTACGCCAAGGTTGATATTGCGCGATTGAGAGACTGTGCCCTTGAAGTACCTATAGCATCCGGAAAGTTTTCCAAGCTGATTGGGGGCGATTCCAATGCGTAATCCTGTTCAGTGCAATTTTCATAGTATCTTAGCTCCAGAATTATATGGATTTTTAGATTACAGGGAAGCTAATGGACATACCGGCAGTGACGAAAGATATGTTCTCAGAAAACTGGATAAATATCTTGTAGATGCAGGGGTGTCCGAAAAAAGGCTGGATGCTGAAATATTGGATGCGTGGATTACTTCGGCTCCTGTTGGAAGAAACACCAAATGCCACTACATAAGCGTCTCACGAAAGCTGGCTATTTATCTCTGTGGACTGGGAATTGCGTCTTTCTGCCCAATGTCGATGCACACAAAGCGAAACTATACGCCCTATGTTCTAAGTCATGAAGAAGTACAGCGTCTCTTTGATGCCTGCGATAATTTGGAAGCCAAGAGTTTAACAAATGTAACCCTTTGGCTCCCTGTTATGGCGAGAATGTTATATGGTTGTGGACTACGGATCGGTGAGGCAGTGTCACTTCAGAACAAAGATATTGATTGGGAGCATAATATTCTAACGATTCGCTCTGCCAAGGGGAACAAAGATCGGTTGGTTCCGATGAGCGCTTCTCTAAGTAAGATTTGTGCTGCTTATTATGCTATTTTTCATCCATCGCCTGTCCCAGAAGACTACTTTTTTCACAACCATAAGGGACAGCGCTTTCCTACTTTGAGGCCGTATCTTTGGCTGCGACGGGTTTATGATCTGGCGGGTATTGACCGATATCCAGATCCCTCTCAATCCCGCGGGGTCTGTGTGCATACATTAAGGCATACTTTCGCCGTCCACACTTTGCAGAATCAGAGCAATGCAGGCATTGATCGTTTTTACGCCGTTCCCATTCTCTCGACTTACATGGGGCATAACGATATATATGGAACAGAGCTCTACTTGCAGTTGACACCTGAATACCATGAATCTGTGGTAAAACGCACAGAAAGCTATGTCGGTAATATTTTCCCGGAGGTACATGAATGAAAGTTGCTTCTTTTTCTAAACATCTCTGTACCTACATAGAAGAATACTTGCCAAATGTACGAAATTACAGTGATAATACGATTCTTTCTTACCAAGATGCCTTCCGCTTGTTGGAAGAATATATGCTTGAGAAACACGGTGTAAAGCCATATTTACTGGATTATAAACACCTTACTGAGTCAAGAGTTCTGGACTTTCTGAGGTGGTTGGAAGTAGAACGCAACTGTTGTGCTTCGACCTGTAACCAGCGTCTCTCGGCATTGTCTGCTTTTCTAAAATATGCATCTATGCGTAGCACCCCTGCACTACAGGCTTGTATAACCGTTGCAAGTATTCCACAGAAGAAAGTTACAAGAAAGCCCTTTTCCTATTTCTCTGTTGAAGAACTTGGATTGCTGTTTCAAATGCCTAACATTAGGAAGAAATTAGGATGCCGGGATCTCGTTCTTCTTTGCGTCCTGTATGATAGTGGCGCACGAGCGCAAGAACTGTGTGATCTCACAGTAATGGATGTCCACTTTTCTAAGCAGCCTTATCTGGTTTTGCATGGGAAAGGCGGAAAAACGCGCTCTATCCCGTTGATGGAGCGTCCGGCTAAAATGCTCAAAGACTACATTGCCCAAAATAAAACTATAATTACAGCAAAAAACACATCCATATTTTTCAACCAACGTGGCGAACCGATAACTCCCGCATGCATTAGAAATCTAATACAAAAATATGTCAGGGAGGCACGAAATTCCCGCCCAGATATGTTCCAAGCCGACGCATATTCCCCTCATAGTATGCGGCACAGTAAAGCGGTGCATATGTTGGAGGCCGGAGTTGATATGGTATTTATTCGAGATTTTCTTGGACATGCATCCATTCAAACGACAGAGATATATGCAACAGTAAGCCAGGCTTTGCTGAATAAGACACTTCGCGAAAGAAACCTTCCGTCATTATGTCCCAATGGAGAAACAAAGCACGATCCGGACTTAATTCCAGATTATCTGAAACGAAAACGAAGAGTCTAATTATTATGTGAGGTGATTTGATGAAAAATGAGCTATTTGCAATACCTTTCAGTAGCAGTAGACCACAACGAAAACTCGTTACATATTAC
>ERZ1026864.980-NODE-980-length-15009-cov-15.778053_pt1 | contig 15009 bp, 8 predicted proteins | sample MGYA00380162_ERZ1026864 | MGnify/ENA primary metagenome ERZ1026864 (study PRJEB33269, sample SAMEA4719798) | human gut metagenome | biome: human-associated habitat; feature: organic feature; material: feces | place: Cameroon | collected 2013-10 ... | reverse complement strand
CTTCATTCTGATAACAAGTTGGCTAACCTCGACTAATCTTCGAGATTTTACAACAAAAGATATGAGCGGGAATCCGAAAGGGTTCCCGCTTTTTGTTTGACTAGCATGTGTGTTGTCTAATGGGTGCAAGTCCCTAACGAGCCCTAGTAGTGGGAATCGTCCAGCCAGAGAGACAAGGGTGTCCGTGGTGACGCGGAATCTGAAAGAAGTCAGCGGCAAATATCTGACCCAACGCACAGAAACTTGATATAAGGCTGCTTGCAGGGATAAGGCTGCAAAAAGAGTCAAAGTCCAATAACTACTCGGAACTGCAAGTAGTAAATCAAGTGGGTATAAGATGGAAAGACAACATGCTTAACTAGTGAGGTCTCACGGACATGTCGATTAGTTGCTTTTACGAAAGTCATGGAGTAAAGCTTGCCGTGAGAAGTCAGCAGACGCCATAGTAGTGGGGTATTCGATAACGCTCCACGAAGGGCAGAACCTATAAATTAAACGATAGTAATTGAAACATACCTTATGAAGGAAAGAATGCAGAAAACATTGGCAGAAGTCAAGGGCTGCCCACAGAAAGATAGGACGGAATCCGAAGGATATGTGGGAGCGCAGACCTTCATGTGGATATGTGAAGACAACATCGTGGAAGTACCATTCGACAAGGAACACCTGTTGGAGCGCATCCTCAGTCCCGAAAATCTGCTCAACGCCTACAAGGCAGTTCAGCGTAATAAGGGGTGTGGCGGTATCGACAAGATGTCATGTGAGCAAATGCTTCCATGGCTCTTGGCTAATAAGGATGCTCTGATACGTTCCTTGCAGGACGGCTCATACCGTCCGAACCCAGTAAAAAGGGTAGAGATACCCAAGGACAATGGCAAGATGCGCCTATTGGGCATTCCCACGGTAATCGACCGTATGGTGCAACAAGCCATCAACCAAACCTTGACTCCCATCTATGAACGCCAATTCTCCCCGAGAAGCTTCGGCTTCCGTCCGAGAAGAGGATGCCATGATGCCCTGCGAGGAGCACAGAAAATAATCGACGCCGGCTACGTGTATGTAGTTGACCTTGATTTGGAACGCTTCTTCGACACGGTGTGCCATAGCAAGCTCATAGAAATCCTCAGCCGTACGATAAAGGACGGCAGGGTGGTGAGTCTAATACACAAATATCTTCGAAGTGGTGTAATGAACAAAGGAGTCTTTGAAGTTAGTGAGGAGGGCACGCCGCAAGGTGGTCCGCTGAGTCCGTTGCTGAGCAACGTCATGCTCAACGAGTTGGATAAGGAACTCGAGCGTCGAGGACTCCCATTTGTGCGCTACGCCGATGACTCGATGATATTTTGCAAGTCCAAGCGTGCAGCCATGCGTGTAAAGGAGTCCATAACCCGATTCATTGAAGGTGAACTTTATCTGAAAGTGAATAAGGAAAAGACAGTCGTGTCATATGTGAGAGGAGTGAAATACTTGGGCTATTCCTTTTATGTAAGTAAGGGCAAATGCCAGCTTGCGGTACACCCGAAAGCCAAAGCCAAGATGAAAGCCAAACTCAAGGAGTTGACTTCACGAAGTAATGGGTGGGGGTATGCTAAGAGAAAGCAGAAACTCGAAGAGTACATAAGAGGATGGGTAGGTTATTATCACCTAGCCAATATGAAACGCTTGCTTACAGATACCGACAAATGGCTGCGGCGACGGATACGCATGTGTATATGGAAAGCTTGGAAACTCCCGAAGACAAGAATAAAGAACCTTATCCGCTGTGGCATCAACAAACATGATGCAAGAAGATGGGGGTATGTTAAGGGATATTGGAGGGTCAGCGGCTCACCGATAATGCATCTTGCGGCTTCATCACAGAAACTGCACCAAGCAGGCTATCCAACGCTGATGGGTTCATATCTCGAATGGTATCCAAAATAGGAACCGCCGTATGCGGAACCGCATGTACGGTGGTGTGAGAGGTCGGTAAACACGAAAGTAGGAGATAAACACCTATAATTAGTGTTTACCTCCTACTCGATTCAACTTCGACTCATCTCGACATTCCAACAATCACCATCATATAAGCAATTTATCCATTCTCGCGCAGTACCAGACGATACGCTTGACTTCAAATCTATGTTATTAACTACACCAATATTCTTATTCGCACTTATCAGAGTAACGGTTTTACCCTTCTTGATGATTCTATAAAATGTGCCTACAACGGCATCGGAAGGCAGATAGATGGATATATCATTAGCCGTGTTATTGCAAACAATGGTGCTATCTGTCTTTTTTAACGTGTAATCACTATTGTAAATCTTCGTCACATTGTCACGATGCACACCGATGAACGCACCATTCTCAGCTCTAAAGTCACCATTCTGCACTCGTATATCACCATTGATTGCATCAACCGCATAATTCTCTTTACCACCATAAGCGTTAGCTTCAAGTGCCGTAGCCTTACCACTTGCATTACTAGCAGCTTTAAGTTTAGCTGCATAAGCAGATTGTCCAGTAACGGATGCGGTTGTAAACATACTAACCTCGAAGAAATATCCATAACTCAGCTCTTTCTTATCACCTGACGATACTACCATAATATCGGCCTTTCCAACTCGGAAATAACCGCCCATAGCACTATCTCCATAACCTACATAGAAACCTCTATCCCTCATATTAACTACATGCTGAGGCATATATCCATCTGCATCAATCTGGTATCTTAGTCCTTTGCGGTTGAATGATGTACCTTCTATCTCGTATGAATCATCATAGATTTCACAACCTCCGATATAACCGCTTGTAGCAGTTACTTTTCCTTTGAATACACCATTACCATATTCGTCTGCACTAAATGTCTCTTCTCCTTTATTATTATAGAGAGTGAAATTGTTGGCAGTCATAGCAATACTATGATTGGTGATGTCGATTCCTGTTGCTGCCAGACCATCACTTGTAGCAGATACTTTGATACTGATTTTATCAACGTTTTGCTCAATAGTGGTGAATTTCTCATTAACTACCTTGTTATTCTCATCGTAGTATGTCAGAGATACCTTTAAAGCAATATTTTTCGCATTCTGAGAGATATTGGATTCCATTTTCGATAATCGACCATTTTCACCAACAAGCTCTCCGTATGTAGATGATAATTGTTCTGTATTCCATGCCGTATCGCCATACAGCTGGACGAACGATATTTCAATGGAAATTATCTTAGTGTAGGTGATGCCATTATAGGTAATCAATATCTTAACAGAGCAACTGCTTGCAGGGTAATCCACATTCTGTTCTTTCCCGTTGACGGATGCGTTAAAAGTGTATTCCTTCATCGCAATACCAACAGAATAGAAGGAAATATTATAGGTATATCCATCAGATGCTCCCTCTGCTCTGATATTCTTATCGTTACTGCCTTTATCGTAGTTTTCTATAGCTTGAAAGGTGACGTTGTAGTCATTGGTAGCGATTTTCTTGTTACCTTGCTTAACAACAAGAGTAATATCCTTATATGCTGCATCATATTGTTGCTTTTCGTTATTCCAACTGAACAGAATCTTATCCGTTGACAAATCAATATTCAAAGCATCCTCGCCATCTTCACCTGGCTCACCAGGAGCACCTTGTATATTGCCCACATTTACCCATTCTGTAGTGTTGGCTACCCACAGATTACCTTCTATGATATATGCGTCACCGACCTCTGCTTTTGCAGACTTTATTCCATCTGTCGTAATCTTATAGGTCATAGGATAACCGCCATTCGCACCATCTACGAGATAGATGGAGTTCCAAGCGAATGGTGATGGCTTCACCCATGTCTTCATGTGCCCTGCTGCCGTACCAAGCAAGTTAAAGCTCGTTCCGTTCGTGCCGTTAGTTCCATCCTTCGGGAAGTAGTTCACGCAACGTTTGTTAAGATACTTAATGTTATTATTGCTATAAATCACCTTAACGCAACTCCAAAGATACTTTCCTTTAACTACTTTGTAGGATGAACTAAAATCTACATCATTTGGCTCTTTAGTAGAGCTATCACTCAATGCGTACAATTCCTCAACTCTCGCAAAGTCATAGCAATCGCCAAGGCAGTATGCGCCTGTATAGTACGATGTTCCATTCGTCAGAGTAGTCTTAGTACAAGTCCATACATACTTGCCATCTTCAAGCGTAAGTCCACCGAAATTGGTAATCCAACCTGTAGTTGGTGCGGTCGTTTTACTATCACCAATAGCAAACATAACATCGGATGATTGCACGCTATCAGCTTCTCTTCTAACCGTGAACATCTTAGTCGCAAGTATCTTGATGCCGAGTTCTGTCGGTGGAATGCCGTCTAACTCGCTCCATATCTTCTCAAATATGGCATCATCGTCTGGCAGATTCTTGTCATACCATATATACTTCATGCCATAGCAATCAGCATCATCACCTACATTCATCTGCATGGTATTATAAATGTCAGTCACACCTTCATTAGACGAATATGTGATAGCCTTATATTCCATGACTTGTTTACCATCGCTGCCTAACACTTCGTTGCCCTTATCATCCTTTTTTGGCTCGTAGCCATAATAAAGGATGATGTAGGAATATGTTTCAATGATTCTACTTGTCATATCTTCCGTATAGCTACCTTGGCGATAAATAAAGTGAACATCACCCAATTTGTGCGTCTCAAACTTCTTTGTATCACTTTTAAGTACCACGGAGTCAGTATCAAGCAGGATATCGTAACTAACGGCATCTTTGCCGTCCTCTGGTGCTCGCTGAATCCAAGCTGAACCCCTCGCAACAAAATCTATTTTTGTCATTTTCCCACCCTTTAAATTAGACAATCATTGATACTACCTCTTTGGCTACACTCTTAGCCTTAGCTCTCCAATCTTGCATTTCTGCAAACTCTGCTTGATGTTCCTTGCTCTCGCTTTCGAGCAGATGGTTGTTGATGATAGCCTGCATCTTATCAGCAGGGTAGTGGTCGCACACGATAGCATTAACAATACCATCATAGGTGCGAGTACCAAATACATCAACATTCTCCATTGTACACATACCATCTGGTACAATCACTTCGCCATTCTTTGATGTCTCTGCCTTCTGCTTCTCAATATCAAAGAACACACGTACAATATCACCTTCCTCACGAACAATAATGCCATTAGATGGCACATTTTCCAATACCTGATTAACCTTCATAAAATTACATTTTTAAAAATCAACAATAAATCTATTCTATATCATAAGTGTACCGACCACCAGCCTTGAAGACTTGTGTAATGAATGTTTCTTCGGGGAGTACGTTCATTTCCCTTGCCTTCATCAGTTTTCCGATTATCAAATCGGATGTGGTGCAGAACTTCTTCTTATTACAATCCTCATCAGCATCACGTGCATCACGATATAGTACAAAACATCTGCCACCCTTGCCCTTGACAAAACAATCGGTTTCAAAGTCATGTATGACTATATTTGTGCGCCTTTGTGCCAAATTAGCAATCTTTTCCTCCTCTACATTGAAAATACGCTTTCCATTTTTATCTGTGCTGACAATATCTGTAGTAATGCCATGCTCCTTAAAACTCATATTATTCTCAACTAAAATCTTATGCCAAAGATTCTTGCATTTTCCCCACTTCATGATGCCATTATAAGCACCATAGAGTTCCTGCCTTCTCTTTCGTGACTTAACACGATGGAATGCTTTCGCACACTTGACTTTCGTACGCTTTCTTACTCGCATATTATGCTTAGAAAAAGCATATCCTACGAAATCCAAGCATCTTCCATCAATGCCTTTTTCTTCATCTTTCAGTAGTGCAATATAGCTACTTGCCTTTATGCACAAACCGTATTCATTACATTTTTCGTCTAATTTATTCAGAAGATACGTAGCTCTTTCCTTAGTCTCAGCAAATTGGGAATCATCGTCACAATGTCTATGATACCCCTTTGAATGCACTGTTTGCGTCATATATCTGTCTATCATGTGCCATACAAGATTGCCTATCAACTGACTATTGCAGCCACCGATTGTTATTCCTCGTTTGCTGCCTACATAGTTTCTCGGCTTTTTGCTAGCCCATTTGCAGTAGCGCATCTTACACTGATACTCTTCTTCCAATAAAGGCTCAACATCTGATTCATAATCAAGAATTGTCTTGTCTATCAGTTTCAAGAATAAATCATCATTAATGAAACGACCTAAGACGAGCAATACCACATCATGAGGTATAGATGGATAGAACTTGCGCAAATCCGACTGAATGATATATTTGAATTTCTTATATCTTCTAATCGTTCGCTTGGTTCTGATAGCACCGAAAGTCTGACCCTTATTCGGTCTGCCTGCACTGGAATCATATATGAGCACTCGCTCTACGATAGGCTCTAATACTATCTTTATTGCATGAAAGAGAATGCTCCAAGGCTCAAAATACAAAGGAAATATTTCTCTCTTCTTTCCCTTAGAATCAATCTCCGTAGGCTTATATTCCTTTGTCGGATATTCACCTAGAATTATCATGTTCTGTATAGCATCCAAGCTTTCTTCTCTGTGAGCACGGAAATCATTTGCATACCACACATTTTTATCATCCAATGCATCAAGCGCATCATCAGCAGCTTGATTTAATACTTCTCTTGACGCTACCTTATCTATCAGATTTCTTACCTTCTTTGTCATAAATTCAAAAATCGCTTATCTTCCTAGCCCAAGGTTTTGGTCTTGCGACTACTTAGCCTTGCTTGCTCATAAGAGCCTTTCCGCTGATATGTTTTGGCTGATTCAGTATTCATTATACTCTACAACCAAGGTTTGAGGGACTCGCAGAGGTGACTTAGCCTACACGAAGCAGTTCCACGTCCACGATGATTAAGTTAGACGAGCCCCGTAGTTCGCATTCGCATTCGAAAAAGCGTTGTTCGAATTGACGTAAGCGAGACCGCTATTCGAACCGTTATTAGCGTTCCCACCGAACAAACAGAGCTTTGCCCCTCGCCACCTATTATATTGTCACGAAATTGTTTCTTGCAAAAATCCTGAACTATTAATAAATTACATTTAACTATTTTGATACCACGGATGCAGTCTTGCGTGCGATGGAGGGGCAAGCCCTCCATGTTCGGGTATCGCTGACCTTTTAGAGGTCAGCTCCGTTTACGTATTGCGTTTTTCCGTAATAAGCGAGACGAGCCCCGAAGGACGCATACGCAGACGAAAAAGCGTAGTTCGAATGGACGGAAGCGAGACCGCTATTCGAACCGTTATAAGCGCTCCCACCGAACAAACAGAGCTGTCCTGTAGCTAAGTTTCGCCAGAAATAATCACACCAATAGTTGTTTGAGCCGCCACCTGTTGTGCTCTGTGCGATAAGGTCAAAGTACTCACCAAGAACCATCTTGCTTACATATCCTTCTACGTCCATTCGCTCCAACTTGCGATAATCACCAGCAGGCTTAGTTGTAAGCTCGGCATCTGTAGGCATTCTGTTGCCGTCATAGATGAATACTTCCTTGCCAGTCTGTCCTGTATTCTCGCTCTTGCCGAAGTAAATACCTTGCGTCATTTCATGTTGCCAGTTCCAGGAATCCTCAATACCGAACAATGATACTCGGCTGCTGTTTACACTTGCAGGTTTGCTAGCAGTATCATCGGCAAGAGCTTCAATAGGAATACTACCGCATGAATCACCGAGAGTAGCCGTTGCACCAGTCTTCAACTTAGAAGCAGCATTCCAAAAAGAACCACTCACAGAACCACCTACACCATAGCCAATCTTTGCTTGGCAGTTTGGACTACCATACTCAGATAACTGAAGCATCATCATAAGTCTGCGATGGTCATAGCAAGAAAGACCATAGTCATTACCATTCGCTCTAGCCTTTGCCCAGAACTGAGAAATTGTAAGACCGCCCTTTGGAACACGACCGCTACGAGAAACCAACTTATCGGAAATTACATCTGCCTTGTAAGCACCAAAGCAAGGTGACTCGATGTAATGTCCGCCGATAGGGAGTAATGATAACCACAGATACGGAATACCTGTAACCGCATCAGTCTTTACGAGATAGTACAGACGAGGAGAATGGAACATGATATTACCTTTAGTTTCGTCAACTACAGTACCATCAGCAAAATAGTTACTATTAGTCTTAGACAACTTAGCCAAACGACCATCCTGTGTAAGGAGATAGCGACCCGTTGTATCTTTGTACTGCGCCCACATGTCCAAGTTACCGACACGACCCCACTCTGGGCTTGTCTTAGATGATGGTGACTGATAGATAGGAATACCCCATGCGTATTGCGAGAGGTTGAGCGACCCTGCTTGAATAGCATTCATAAAGTCCTTTACTGAAATTCTCTTGATAGAACCTCCAATCTCAACCATAACATAATTAGATGCAAGTATTGAGTTCACCGCATCAGCCTTTGCTATATCTTTTGCTGCCATAATTATAATCTTTTATCTATTTACAAATTAATTAAACATATAAGTTTCGCCATCGGAATTTGTATATACGTTCCCATCCTTATCCGTGGCATCTTGCAACGCACCCTTGAATGATACATCATACATGACATGAATACCATCATTAATTGTTTTGCCCACTCCTGTTTCCTCGATGTTGTACATAACAGTACTTCCTACATTCCAATGCTTCTCTGTAGTGGCATTGTTCTTAACATCTGTAGCTACTGTAAACCAACGAATATCAAGAACAGACTCAGGGCATTCAAGTTCATTCTTATCAATGAGAATGAGAGCCTTGTGAGATTTCGTTTTCTCATCGTGATATATTGCCGTCAGATTAAGGACTTCCGCAACATAATCTTGATAAGTTCGGCTGAATGAAATCTGCTTCTGTGCTACAACATTGTTCTTAACGAGCACTCTTATCACGTAATCAGCAGCATTAATTGCTCTTAGGTCAAACTTAACCTCGCTTGTCGTTACTTCGATAACCTCAGAGAATCCGCTAGATACATCAATAAGCGAAGCGGCACTTGCTACCTTGAATACCTTGATAGTGAATCCTGTCTTAACCTCTTTTGTGCCCTTGAACACATGAAGAGGAATGGAACGTTCATACTGATTACCATCATAGCAGGCATTTCGTTCATCATTGCTGAATGCTATCAACTCATGTGCTACCTTGTAGTCGTACAGAGCAAGCTTGTCGATGAATGGGTTGTATGAAATCTTATCAGCATTACCGAACGAAAGACCATAGGTGTCTTCTGTCTTGTTGTATGTACTTAGCACCAATTCCTCGGTATTGACCTTCAATCTTGCTTGCAGACGATGGTCTGGAATGACTGCCGAGAAAGTCAATGAGCATTTTTCCTCACGTGTAAGGTTGCGCTTGACTTTCAAAGCACCTCTCATGCTTCCGTCTTGCAGAATCTCATACTTGCCTCTCCATGACGCAATGGTGGTAATATCAACACCATTAACCTTCCACACCATTTCGTCAAGAATGCTGTTGCATTGCTTGTTAGCCCATGAGTTATCTGATGCCCAACCCGTGATGTCGGGATAAATCACCGTAGGTGTAATCTCTCGGTTTGGCTCATACTCACCTGTATCGGTATTATAGACCTGAGTAGCAGGGCTATTATCCGTAATACAAGTAAGCTTCTGGCTCACATCAAGTGGCGCATACTGTCTTGGTATAAAATTATCTTTACTTCTCATGACTTATCTAATTAATGTTAGTATCATCACCAGTCTCAGAAGCAGTTACTGGATTCTCTGTACAAGTAACAGTTCCTTCGATATGCCCATCTTTTTTATCCTCGAAATAAGAAGCTTCTATTACTGCTTTCTCTGTATCAAAGGTATGTAACTTCTTCGTGTAATCGTGATTGTAAAGGACGTGACTCCATGTACATTGGTAATTCGCAAGATTGAGGGCTGCCGCCGTCCTGTTATTGATGATAGATGGAGTAGCCGTAACATTTCCCGTTCTGCCAAGAGAACCAGAAATAGAATATACAATCTTATAGATGTCACCCGTATCAGAGATGGATATTGCTGCCGCAGAACAAGAGCTAGAAGCAACAACACCATTTGTTACCTGATAGAACTCTGCCAAGAACAACTCCTCGCTATCAATATCAGCACGTGTTACATCCAATGTCTTTCCATCCTTACCAGTCATATACACGCCATTCTTGTACCACTTACAAGTATAGCCGTCAATCCATGAAGAACCATTTGATAACTGCGTGGTAATCGTTGTTTTTGTAACGCTCTCACTAAGCTGACCTGGATATGCACGAACGACTCCTTGGAATGCCGATGCGGAAGAACGCTGAATGAGAATATCAATAGCCTTTTTCTGAGGATAGTTAACTCCATCAAGGTCTGCTACACCCTCGTATCTCAATATATCATTCGATACATTGTTTACACTCGCCAAGTTCTTCACAATCTTAATTGTGCCATCAGAAACATTATACTTGAATCGTTCAAGTGTCTGCTCTGTAGCCCAACCATTATTAGCAGCCCCGAAGATGATGAGAGAACCATTGTAATACCACTTATGCTCTGTAAGATTCAGCTCTCCATTCATTGCGCTTGAGCAAACTGGCTTGACAGTTGGCTGACTACTTTCGTTTGTCTCCCAATTAGGGAACACATTGCTAGGGTTGTCTGGGTCAATAGACTGATACAGAGGGTTATCACCTAGCTCCAAGTAAAAATAAAGAGTATCACCATTGATGATACGTGAGATTACATTCGAACCTCTTGCTACAAAACCACCCATATTGTGTTATTTATAAATTGTTAATAAAATCCTTTACTCCATCTTCGGTCATGATGTTACCTTTGATGTTTGCCGCTTTCTCCTCCAAACTATTGCCTTCAATGGCAGTACAGAAAGTTACTTCTTTCTCGTTCAGAATAATTAACGCTCCTAACACTCTGTGTGTGATAGGGTCGAATCCATAGTTGCTTGCTACAACTTTATCACAAATGATATATTTCATAATCTTGTCATTTAAATTATTATTACTATGTGAAAGTAAGATTCTCTTGTGCGAGCTGTTTCTTATCATCGCCTATAGCCGTCACCGTGAAGATTACCTTTCTTCCTTTACCGAAATCATCAACAGAAACATCTTGCGAGCAGATAAGTGAAATCGTACCATTAAAGTTCTTGACCTTATCTCTCAACGCCCAAGCAGAATCACTAACGGAATCATCGCTTTTACGCTCGATTTTCCATTTCTTTACGCATGATGTCAAGTCTTCGATACCCCGATATACCTTGCATCTGATTTCTCCTTCCCTGCCGTAAGCAAAGCCTTGCTGAAAGTCATGCTCGAAATAAATCTCTACAGGAATTATCTCTGTCATAGCTTTCCAATAGCTAGAATCAGCAGTAGGTTCTTCCGTTGTGGTCTGACCGTCTGAAACGATACATAGCCACATCGTGCCATGCCAGCTTACTTGGTCGTAGTAGTCGTATTCCGTACCTTCTTTCCAATCTCCCCGATAGAGAGGTGTCCAAATCTTCTCGCCGTCAACGGTCGTCAAGTGGTAATATTTCGACACGATGTTGATGCCGTTGAATCCTACATCGAAGATGGATTTACCTTTGAGGGAGTATGAGTTTATACCTCTGTACATTGTGAACTTCGGTGCGGAATCTCCTTCGGTCTCCATCATCAGCAGATGTTGGCGGCTTGTATTGGTCTTGTTGCCCATGAGGACGATTGTATCACCTGCGGCAGGGTTATCCGAGCCTTCCATGCTGTTGTCTTTGGCTATCTGAATCCAAGCGAACTTCTTGCCGTCATAGAGTTCGTGACCTTCATCATCGGTAATTGCCTCGTTCTCGGTTGATACATTTGTGACAAGTCTCCAATAGTCCTTGTTGCTGACGTTCTGATAGACACCCGATGCAATATTGAATGTCTTGCACCTGACTTGGTCGTCCACCTTGAATGAGTTGATTGTGGCGGTCGTTCCATCATCAGCGAGGAGATAGCACTTCCATCCAATCAGCTCATTCGTTGTCTCGCTAAATACCTCCTTGATGTAGCTTATCTTACCAGCAGCAGGGGAGAGGACAATGTTACCGCCAACGTAGGACAATTCACGAATGGATAGCGTATTGAATATCGCCTTACCCCAAACGATTAAATCCGTGAGCAACATCTGGAACTTGCCATCACTTCGCTGCTTGATTGCGAAACCGCTCTGCTCTGCTTCGTTAAAGTCGAGTGACTTCAAGAGATTCACCAACACACTAGAGAGGATAGCGTTGCCGTTGCCGTCTATGCTGTAGTTGTTTCCGTTGCCAAGGAATAAGCCTTGCACGAACTTCTGAACCTTCTGAAAGGTGATAGTGCCGTTAGCTATATCATCTGTCAGCTTAGAGAGATACATCTTATCGGTTATACTAGCATTAAAGTTGTTAGTATTATTACCACCAACCATGTTAGATAGAGACTTAACCGCTTCTCCCTTTACTGCATCAATAATCTGCTTCGTATCACTCTTTGTGACTTCCAACGAATTTACAAGCTCAATTTCAACTTCTGCAAGTTCATCATTATCAACCTTTACTGAGTAGTTGCTAACGAAAACTTCGTGACTAATAAGATTTCCATCGTTATCATAATCACCTTGTATCTGTATTGACAGTTTTGCATTTTCGTTCAACTTACTTGCAAAGTCAGGATTCTCTTGCAAGAATATGCGAGAAAACTTAACAGAGTAATTGAATTGGTCTGTATTGTTTTCGCTCATGTGCTTAATAAGAGCATCATCGAGTCGCTTCTCTGCTGCCGTTACAAGAACTTTTGGAGGTTTAACGCCTGTGATAACAAACAAATCTCCCTTTTGCGGTTTAAATCCAGCACTTGCATTTGGCATCACGATACCTAATGTTGATGTGTCCTTCTGAACGCAAATCCAAAGTTCTTCTTTCGTTGAATCTTGGTTTGATTTGTTATCCTCAACGTATGTGTTGTTAAGGATATAATCACCATTGCTATTCATTTTACCACTTTCTGACATCAAATTTCCGTTTCCGTCAGTAAGTACATTGTTATAGCATTTGTTTTTTGTGCTATTCCAATAACAACCAATAGTAAATGAACATGAAGGGCATCCATTACTCTTAATGAGATTTATCTTTGCTGATTCACTAGCCAAAGCGTGAGCAAACAAGTCAAATCCAAAATCACCATTAAACTTATGCAACTTTATATAGAAATAGCTATGAATATAATTTCCATCGCTATCCTTTACGTCACTATCTTCTTTATCAAAAGCAACATCCGCAATCTCTCCAAACAACTGTCCTTCTGCATTTACAATTCCGTTGATAGTTGGTTTTATATCATCAAAAGTAACAGTTCCTTGATGAGGATTTCCTTTCTTATACAAGTTTACAAACTCGTAATATCCACTGCCACTAGGCAATTTATGGGTGTTATTCAAAGCGTAGAAAAAACGCTCTGCACCTTTCGTGTTGCGGTATATCGAAGGCATAAGTACCGATGATGGGGCTATCCATACTCTATCAGTAACAACTACCTTTGTTGCATTATCATCAGTTCCACTATAAACCTTATTGAATCCGTATCTGTTATCGTCTTTGAAGAATTGATAATCGTATTCAACGCAATTTGCTTCACTGATTTCTCTTATATTGATACCAGACTCACCATAAGGTATATATTTGTCTCCATTTTTCCATTCATATTCTGATGTAGGCTCATACAACAATCCTATATTGCCACTAAATGATGCATTCCAACTATTTGCGCCATAATAATCAGTAACACCATTACCATTTCTAAACACTCTACATCTGTATGAAAATTCTGCCCAAATTGTGAGTTTGTACTCTCCATCATTCTCGCAAGGATATTTACAGTTATCTCCAAAAACAGTTTTTTTTGTTATGGTGATAATATCGTTTCCGTTGCTAAGATATATATCCTTGTAGGCAGCCGTTATCTCTGTAATGCTATCTTTATGTGTAAGAGAATCAAGCATGCCAAATTTAAAAGACAACTTCGTAAAGTCAAGAATCTGACCCTTGATTAACTTAACATAAAAGCTAAATCCAAATGAGCATGTTACAGTAGGATTTGTCTGGCTATCTGCTAGCGTTAAGTTTTCTGGTTCTGTATTTCTCGTTAAACCAAACAACGAAGAGTCAATGCTTGCAGAATATTTTTGTCCATACTTACTCTTGTACAGTACAAGTACGTCATTATATTTTGAACCTTTAAGGAACTTTGACAAATCTACACTAACTTTATCCTTGCTGATATTCTCTGTATTGAATACTGCTTCACCAAACTCATCATCATTAGGATAGTAATATGGCAGGTTGTCGGACGAACCGTAACCTGTTATCATATCAACTATCTTATAGTTTGCATTCTCCTTTGATACTGATATAAGAGCATCACTACTACCATATTTAATAGGTGTATCGGTTAAGTCATGCTGTACCTTTCCGACATGACAAACGTTGCCAACCCAATAATAATCAAGCTCAAAAGTTGTATTGATAAGTTGTAATACATCAGTCAAGTATTGGTCTTCAAAAGACACTTCCTTAACTTCATCTGTTCCATATCCTTCATCAACAACAACGTAATATCCTTTGTATTCATCTGTAGGACGATACAATCCGCAATATGCCATTGAGCTATTAATGCGAGCCACAAACTCATGGATAGTTCCACCAAACGTAAACTTTGTCTGATTCGAGCGGTATCTGTCTCTGTTATGAGTATCTACATCATCAACGACAACATCAAAGAACAGAGTGTTATCAAGCAATTCTCTTCTGGATGTGAAAGTGATTTCACTCTTCCACATTCTAGACGAATTATCCTTTGTAGAGCTTGGTGTGTATGATGCAAAGAATCTATCACCATTGAACTCTACGAACTCTTCCTTCTTCCATTGCAAAGGTTCAGAAGAATATATTGTAGCAGTAAGGGTAGGAGCACCACCCATACGCTTTGCATCGTAG
>ERZ1026864.973-NODE-973-length-15066-cov-5.403771_pt1 | contig 15066 bp, 10 predicted proteins | sample MGYA00380162_ERZ1026864 | MGnify/ENA primary metagenome ERZ1026864 (study PRJEB33269, sample SAMEA4719798) | human gut metagenome | biome: human-associated habitat; feature: organic feature; material: feces | place: Cameroon | collected 2013-10 ... | reverse complement strand
AAATATATCGAATAATGTAATCCGAATAATCTGTTTCTAAAGAATAGCATATATTTTCCAAATTTCCCATTACACCCAATATAAATAATACTATTGGGAACAACAGACTAAACAATAACACCAGCATATTTTCAGCCTTAAAAAATTGTAGCTCTTTCCAGTCCACTTCTCCTGCTAAAACGCCAATAACGGCTGCCGCTACTATTGCTGTCAATCCTTTCATAATCTGGCTCATTCTCGTCCTATTTACAAATTTATAGGTCTTTTCTCTTAATAAAATAATCTGTGCAATATCCATAGCATATATTTCATCCATTATTTCTACTATTTCACTGCCTCGTATTATATTTTCGATCTCCTTACGTTTATCCCTAGTCTGTTGCATTACTATCCCTATACCAAAAAGATCTGCTATCAATACATATATTGCGTATGGAAGCATTTTAAAAAAATATTTACAACCTCCAGCCACAATCAATAATAGCCATGGAATATAGGAAACGGCAATTACACTCCCACAGTTTTTTACATATAACCATAACATCTTTCCTTTGTCTTTCATTTGCCTTCCACCTTTATAGTAACATTCAATCCAATACCCAGATACTGTAGCTTCCAATCGTGTCTTTCCGGTCACATTTCACCCCGATATCCAGAAATCTCTCAAATTCCTCCATTCTTGCTTCCGGCACAATATACACAGCACCATCCTGATCTGCAATCCCATCATCCGGGTACCCGTCTGCATTTGTCAGCCATTTACAGATATCCATGGTTTCGAAGGAATTAACTGCATACACATTTACCTTTCCATTCGATAATGCTGTCATTTTGTTTGCATTTTCAAAAGTGGAATATGCCATCTCGCATCCATTTTCTTCCAAATATTTAACAACCTCAAGCGCATCCGATGCTGTCGGTTCCTCCGCCTTCAGAATCGGCTGATAAACTGTATGTACATTAATTCCGATCACGATACCAGCAGCCACAACTATTATTGCAATCATTGTTCCTAATACAGACACATAAGTCCGTTTCTTTCTTCTGTTCATCTGATAAAATCCGGATCCATCCAAATCTGTATTTTCCCAATCATCCTCTTTCTGTCCTGCCAAACTGACAATACTTGGATCTTCCGCTATCACATGACCCACCGTCATTCCTTTTCTCAAATATTCACAGCTGAGAATTGCTGCAAATGCCATGGAGAAAATCCACATAAAATAATATCTTTCAGAACTTTCCACCGTCGTAAAAGCCACAATAAGGGCTGTTACAACCGGTGATGCCGCTGTAACCAGAAAACACCATTCAAGGCTGCTAAGTTCCTGCCATTTCAGCATATGTATCAGTAGTACAATTACCCATATCACTACATTCAGAACCAATAAGCCAAGACAAATATTCCTCACTGGATCCCCTTCACTGAATCCAACCGCTTTCCATGTACCCGGCAGAACCACCTGAACCAGCTTTGAAAAACCATTCCTGATATTTCTTGATATTTCCTGACCTGAGGAAAAGGGCATTTTGGTTCCAAGAAAGCTGAGTACCAGTAATCCACTCACCCACAGAAATGATATTTTCTCCTGCTGCTTTCCCAAAATGATCCCTTTTTTCTGATATCTACTACGGCATATCCTTTCATACAAAATTCTGATCATCTCTATCCCAAATAAAGGACCAAATGTGATCAGGATTCCTCTCGTTCCCTGCATCCCAAGCAGAAAAGCAAGTATCAGTCCTATTATACACTTCCCACATATCTTTCTGCGAGATCCTTTATCCGCCTTCCAGTCTTCCTGAAGCAAAGAGCTGTAGCAATTCAGAATAAAAAAGAAGGTTATTACATGAATGGCGTAATATCCAGCAAATACATAAAGAAGCTCCAGGATTATTATATTTCCGGCAAGACCAAGACAGAATAAGCACATAAGCAGGCAGCTGATCCTACCACTGCCTGCTTTCTTCATGAAAAACCATATAGCTAATACAATACCTATTGTCATCGTGCAGCAGGCAAGTCCCATGGCAAGATCCATATTACCTGTCAATCCGTAAAACAGTGCCGCAGTCTGCGGTATTGCTATGATCCTGGTTTCAGTAGAGGGGTACCATGTTGCCGGAATAATCTCTTTGCTATTCCATATTAACCTTCCAAGTACTGCCTCTGCACCAATATCAGAGTTCATTTTGTAATTGAAATGAAAGATATTACAAAGAAAGATCATCACCATGAGCAGAACCACTGCTACTCCAACAGTGGTAATGGCTATAATGTTTCCATGTTTTTTTGCCTGTATCATCCCTATTATCATCCATCCTTTTCCTCTGCCGATAATGGCTCTAAGGCCAAAGTCCTCAAATCGATAGAGCAAACTCTGTCATCATTCTGTGTCTGATCCAACATTCTTGGTGTCACTGCACCAGGAAATACAATTCTCAGTACTATTTCATCTGTTTTTATATATTCATTTGGTATCGTTATTTCATATTCGAAAATCCCATTTGAAAACTCCAGGTTTCCTGCAATATTTCCATTAATATAAATCAATGCCTTCTGACTTTTTCCATATATCTTATTTGCCTCCAACACCAATTGTAAATCTTCATTCTGATATTGCTGAAGCGCAAAACATACTGAAAACTCATTCTTCAATATTGCTCCATCTTCCTGTTTTCGAATACCAAAATCAATCTGATCTGTATAAGTGTCCTTTACTGTGAAATCAATTTTATCTCCCACTATATAATCCAGACGGTTATATTCTTTCGGCTTCCATTCCACACAGCTTTTCAAGACATTTGCGTTACCCTCTACAACAAACCGAACACTGTCATCATACTTGATATCTGTTCCTGCAAAAGCCCTTTCACACACCCATTTCGTTACCGTATGGAAACGCTCAACATCACTGCTTTCTGCCATATCCGTAAGTGCTGGTCCAAACTCATACGTATTCCCCCTGTCATTTTTTGCCATGGTTGCCACAACATTCCTAAATGTTACTGGTGCTGTACTTTCTTGAATCTTATGATTTTCACAAGGCTCTTTTACTAGTATGGCCGAATTTGCTTCCAAATTTCCTTTTTCATGTCTTCCATGATCACCTAATATCACAATCGTACTCTGATCATATACCCCGTTGCCTTCATAGCCTTTATGTACTCTGTGATCATTTTAAAGGAACCCTGAATCACTATGGCCTCGGAGCTTTCACTTTCATCTACAGCTTCACAGTCTGCACTCATCAGATATGGGGCATGCGCCCCTTGCAAATGAATCATCCGAAAAGTCTTTTCATAATCAACAGTAACCGTTTTTTCAGCATCAGACCAGTTTTTATACAACTCTACATCATCCAGCCTATATCCACTGTATAACATACGAATATACCTGACGATTTCATCTGTTGACATCCAAAGGGATTTCTTTACTATCTGAGGTGCAACATTTAAATTCGTCAGCTTAAAAATCTCTGTTCCAAACTTGGCATAATATTTTATGTGTTCTACCTGTCTTTTCCCATAATTGGAGATCCATTCCGATGGTATTTGGGGTGTCATATTTGTCTCTGTATATAACCGAATATCATATCCATCCTGATAGAGATTTTTCAGGAAGTCAGAATTATCCCATATCTGAGAACAATATGTGTAAAAAGGAATCTCCGGATCATATTCTATCCCTGACAGCAATAATGGTATTGCATACTCGGTTGGTGCAGCACCTGATACTCCATTACTATAAAATATAAAATCATCCAGACTTCCCTCTTCATATGCCTCCGAATCCAGATAATTTCTCAATGCATCTGCCTGCATGGTATCCACAATAAATAGGACTATATTCTTTTCACTACCAAGTGAAAACTCCCCATCTAATGTATATACATAATCCTCACTGCCATCTGACTGATTCATTAGAACCGTAGGAATCAACGATACGATCTGTACCAGACAAAAAAACAATGCTACATACCGCATTACCTTTGCAGCTCTTTCATTGAAAAAATGGATAAAAAGTACAGACCCTATGATCACAATAACCCATACTAGACTACTGACAAGTAAATACCCATTGAATATACTCCAGTCAAATTCTGCTCCATCCATCAGTGGAAATTCCGGATTCAGAAAATTAGACTGTATATACATACCAAAAGTAATCCCAAATATCATTGCATATATATTATTCCCTGTTGTCTTATTCACAAATAATAGTTCAAGCACATATATTCCGCCAAGCAGCATTATAGCTGCAATAACTAAAAGTGGAATAAGCATAATGTACCCGGTTCTAAATTCTCCCATATTACCAACCACCAATGATGATGGTATAAAAATAGCATAGGTAACTGTAAGAAACAAATTTACCGGCAAAAATTTCTTCCAGATCATAGTTATATTTTCTTTAGTTAAGGATCTGATGTTTAATATTGCATACGGCAGGAAAAGCGCAAAGATAACTCCAAGGCAAATATATTTCGCTTTAAATCTGATACCATTCCATGCAGTCCAAAAATCCTGCAGTCCGATCAACTGCAGTCCCATTAGAATTATTCCATTAATGATAACGGTATACGCAATCCATTTTATAATGCTTTTAACCGCTGATTTATCTTTGCTTATGACTATCGACCAAATAGTGGCTATTATGCCTAGCAATGCCGCTACAGATATATAACTTATCACACTGTCGTCCCCTTCTCAGGAAAATGATTTTCTTTATCCTGCCAAAATTTATATTCACCAATTTTATACCCATTCACGTAAATTCTGACTTCATGTTCAATAATTGCTCCATCTTTCTACATCTTTCATAAAAGCTTCTTTATTCTCTTTTGCACTTTCCTTTGGCCTTCCAAGATCTGCCCTGGAATCCAACGAAACAAGTACCTCTATCATGACCGGTCCCCGTTTTGGGACAGTCTCCCGAAGTGCATCATGAAGCTGATCCAGATTCTTCACCTGTCTCGTCCACGTATAACCTGCATCCTTTGCAAGCTGGCTGAAATCTGTCTTCTGGCATCCGGTAGGCATAGCTCCCACTGACTCATGTGCCTGATTGTTAATTATAATATGCAGATAATTCTCCGGAGCCTGGGATGCTATAAAAGCAAGTGCTCCCAAGTGCATCAGGGCAGCCCCATCTCCATCCACACAGATGACTCTTCTGTCTGTTCTTTTCTTAGCCAGCCCAAGAGCAATCATAGAAGCATGTCCCATTCCCCCAACTGTCATAAAAATATTATCATGGTTTCCATAAATTGAATTACTCTGCTCATACAATTCCCTAGAAATTTTACCAGTAGTAGAAACAATCAGATCATCTTTTTGTGTATCTTTTAAAATTGCTGCAAGGGCTTCTTCCCTGTTCAGTTCGTTTCCATTCTTCCATGTAAAGGGAACATCTTTATCAAAGGTTCCCTTTTTTACAATAATGGCATATTGATCTCCATTAGCTAGTACTTCTGCAGCTTTTTCCAAAATTTCTTCCATTTCTTCCCATGTAGTTTCCTTATCGATCACACTGTAAGGAATCGTAAGCACATCAAATAACTCACAGGTGATCCTTCCCTGAAATACATGCTGCGGTTCATCCTTTACCCCTGGCTCTCCCCTCCAGCCAACAATAAAAAGTATCGGTACCCCATATACATCTCTGTTTGCCAGAGACGCGATAGGATTCACCGTATTTCCAATTCCGGAATTCTGCATATATACACAGGCCGGTTTACCATCAGCAAGATAACTTCCTATGGCAAGTCCAACCGCTGCCCCTTCATTTACCGGCACATAATGCTTCAAATTCCCCTGATAATTCTGAAGACCATCGCAAAACTGCTTTAAAGTAGAATCCGGTACCCCTGTAATTGTATCAATTCCCATTTCTTCCAATGCTTTTAACAATCTATCTGCTTTCATTGATCTTCTCAAGCTCCTCTACAGTATCTATCTCAACTAACTGACCTTCTTTGACCGGTTCTATTGTCAGATCCAGTTTATCAAGGTTTTGATTCACAACATCATCCCAAAACAGATCTGAGGATTCTTCCTTTTCATAAGCCTTCATTATTTCTTCATTCAGAATCTTTGCATCCTTCTGTTTAAAGTAAGCAATTCCAACCATGTTATAGGTATCCGTTCCACCTTTTCCAATACGACTGATCCTGCCGTTCTCCAGATCAAATACCCAATCATCGGAATATCCCTTCTGCATTCTTCCATAATAGCAGGAATGACTCAGCTCCTTTAGAAAAATACTCTCATCTGCTACAAACAGATCTGATTCACAGATAAAGGTATCTGTCCTTCCCAGAATCTCTCTTGCAGCATAAATAGAAGAAATATTATTCTTTGTCAGATAATCCGGATTTTTCAAAATATGCACATTTTCATACTTATCACAGAGTCTTTCAAACTGTTCTCCGAGATACCCCGTTACAATATAGATTTCTCTGACACCTCTCTTCTGTAAACCATGGATCACCGTCTCAATCATAGGGATGCCATGAACCGGAATCAATGGTTTAGGAGTATACTCTGTCAGAGGTCTCATACGGCTTCCAAGTCCTGCCGCCATTAAAATCGCTGTTTCTTCTGTCTTTTTCTGTTTCATTCTGCACTCCTGTCCACACTATAAGTCACTACTGTTGTTACAGTTCAAAGTTCATCAATCAGTCTGATAATATCCTTAAACGGCATCAATCTGGAATCCACTTCCAATGCCCTGTGATTCTTCAGGATTTCCTCTGCTGTACTTTGCATGGCAGGAAATGCACTTCTTGTCAGCTGATTGGCATATATGACAATATTAATCCCTGCCGCAGCCAGCTCTTCCTCCGTAATACTGTTATAGGATGTCGGAACTACTACAATAGGTGTTGTCCGGTCTTTCTCCCGGAATTTACTACAGAACTCCAGGATCTCATCCGGTGATTTCCTGCGGGAATGGATCATGATTCCATCTGCCCCTGCTCCAACATAAGCAAATGCTCTTGTCAGTGCATCTTCCATCCCTCTTTCCAGAATTAGACTTTCTATACGTGCAATGATCATAAATTCTTCTGTACGCAGCGCCTGCTTTCCTGCATGGATCTTTTCACAGAAATTTTCTATTGTATCCTGAGTCTGCTTCACCTCTGTTCCAAATAATGAATTCTTTTTCAGTCCTGTCTTATCCTCTATGATAACTGCAGAAACACCCATTCGTTCCAGTGTTCTTACGTTATATACAAAGTGCTCTACCAATCCACCAGTATCACCATCCAGAATAATCGGTTTAGTCGTCACATCCATTACGTCATCAATCGTCCTGATCCTTGATGACATATCTACCAGTTCAATATCCGGTTTTCCCTTAGCAGTAGAATCACAAAGAGAGGAAATCCACATAGCGTCAAACTGATCCAGCTTTCCATTACTCTCTACTACTGTTTTCTCCGCGATCAGTCCAGTAAGACCGGAGTGAACCTCAAGTGCCTTCACGATAGGCCGCATCTGGATCAACTGACGCAGTCTCTTACGCCGGAATTCAGGCATTGCCAGCTTTTCCTTCATCAGATCATCAATTCGTTTTACTGTATCATTATATGTATAAGGAACCTCTATCAGCTCCCCTCCTAGTCGTTCAAGAATGCCTACAACATTTTCACGGATAGCTGCTTCCGGTCCCTCCCGCCAGTTATCGCCATGCACTACATAATCCGGCTTTACCTCCTGAAGTACCTTATCATACATGATCTCATTCTGGATGATCACTTCTTTTACAAGTCCGGTTCCTTTCACTATTTCCATACGCTGTTCCAGAGAGATCGTCGGAAAACGGTTATAGCTGACCATCGCCTCATCAGACAGCACCCCTACTGTTACTTCTCCAAGTTCTGCAGCCCTTCTCAGAATATTCAAATGACCTTCATGGATAACATCCGTACAAAAACACGTATATACTTTTTTCATTTAACTTCCCCTTTCCACCCTGATCAGTATTTCACAGGTATCGATACCCCATATTCATTCAATCCCTGTCTGAACACCTCGAAAAATGCCGTAATATCTGCTTCATCAATAGCTCCCAGAGCACACAGACGGAACATTCCCTTCTTCTCTACCTTCCCCGGGTAAATGGTAAATCCCCGTTCATAACAATAGTCATGTATCTTTTCAAAATTCCAGTTCTCATCCTTCGGATAAAGTGCTGCTGCTACCAGTCCTGCTTCTTCCTGTTCAGAAATATAAATCTGAAATCCCAGTTCCGTCAGTCCCTTCCTGATCGTCCGGAATACTCTTTGGTGACGATTCCATTTTGCTGCTTCTCCTTCAGCAAAATACTCCTTCAGTGCCTGTCTTGCTGCATAAATCACCTGCACAGGAGGTGTGAAATGCATTTCACCATGCTCCCTTGCATAGGCATACTGCATATACAGATTGCAGTAATAGGATCGTTTTGGATATTCTGCTGAGGCTTCTATCGCAGACCTCCGGCCGATCACATAGGACAACCCTGTCATAGCCATAATCCCTTTTTGTGCAGAAGCCATACAGAAATCAATATTATCTTCATGCACATTAATCGGACGCATTGCATACGTGGAGGTAGTGTCAACCACAAATATTGCATGATATTTATGAACCAGTGCTCCTATTTCCCTGATCGGATTTAAAAGCCCCGTTCCCGTTTCATGATGCGTAATATATACTACAGCAATATCCGGATTTTCCTGTAAAGTCTCTTCAATTACCTGAAGATCTGGCTGATGATTTAATGGCTGTTTCAAATTAATACAGGGCAATCCATAGTATTCACAGATCTCTGCCCCCCTGCTGCTGTATGCTCCATTATTAATGATCAGGATCTTCTTATCCTCTGGGAGCAGGGAGTTCAGACAAATATCCATATTAATGGTTCCTGAACCACAAAATAACACAGCTGCATATTCTTCAGGATCCGCATGGACAATTTTCAACAGTCCCTCTTCTACCTCCCTCATAATCCCGACAAACTCTTTTTCTCTTGGGCAGATATCCGGTACAACCTGCGCCATCTTTACCGTATCAGTCGTTGTTGCCGGTCCCGGATTTAACAGTACATTCCTTTTTACCATTATTTGTGCTCCTTTTTCTTTGTGCGCTCCACCAGCTGTTCAATCAGGTACTGCGCACCCACCTTGCCGCTTTCCATCGGATGATAAATATATTGATTTTTCAGTTCCCGAATTGCTTCCGGTGCAAACTGTTCATTAAATAATAATCTGTCAACAGCAGGCACTATCTCCGTCAAAATTTTCTGTGGATCTATAGAAATACCCACCTTATCACGGAGTTCAATGTCAATAGGCACTGTAGTCAGCTCTTTATATTCCTCATTTACAACCTTCATGGGTGTATTGATAAACAACACCGGCTTCAACGTGGAAAAAGCATATTCGAAGGCAATACTTGACCAGTCTGTTACCAGCAGATCTGCCATATATACTGTCTTATTGGATGAGAAATCCTTCTGAAATTCCACTCCATATTCCTTATATTTTTCTGCCAGGGCATCAATTCTTGCTTCAAAATGTCTGACATATTGTGGATGCGGTCTGACTGTAACGTGATACGCTGTCTTCACCAGCTCATCTAACATCTGTTCTATACAGGAATCCAGAATATTATCCTTCTGCCATGATGGTGCGATCAGCACTGTTTTTCTCTGGCTCTTTTCTGTACCGGCTTTTTCTTCTGCCTCTTTCTTCATTTCCTCATAAGCGGCCGTCATATTATCAATGACACTGGATCCCCACTCTACCAGCTTCTTATGTGGCAATTCATATTTCTGTTCACGCTCAGCAATTTCAGCCTTATTTTTCGGTCCGGAGGTGAAAACAGTATCAAAATGATCCAACGCATTCTTATGGAATGTCAGATTGGAGCTGTTTACATCATGTGGTACATATACGTATTCGATATCCTTTTTCACATAGGAGCGTTTCAACTGATAATTCTCAAGATCTGGTGTTGTCATCACCATAATGTCTGTTTCCATTTTCATCATCAGCACAATCATACGGTTATCACTGATATAATAGGGCTTAAACTGATCACTTTCCATTTCAAAAACTTCATCCAGAGGATCACTGGTGATATAATGTACTACAATATTGGTTCTCCGAATGATCTCCTCAATAATATTCTTATAATATTTATAGAATCCGTTCTTCTCAGAATAAAATACAATCTTTTTGCTGGAAGCATTCAGGAAACGTTTATAATCTTCCTTTTCCTTAGCACGATAAGGACTCTTTCTGTCCTCCTTCTTCTTCGGTGCCATGAACTCTTTGGCCTTCTGCAATTCTTCCTTGCTCTTCTCCAGAGCCTCATAATCAATATAGTTTTTCGGGTTGATCCAAATATTCAAAAGCACTAGCTGTAACACGGACAGTATATTGCTGTATGTCCAGTAGGTTCCTACTCCCACAGAAACAAAGAATCCCAGATATAAAGATAACGCCACAGAAAAAACCATAGTACCATACCGGTTCAGTGCCCCCTGCTCTACCTGTAATACATTGATCTTATTCTGTACATAACACATAAAAAAAGCAGATAAAGCGGCAATCAGCGGTACAACAAATGTAATACCCCCTGTCTGAACCGGAATATCTGTCAGAGGTGTTCCTCTCTTCACTGCTTCTACCACTCCCATCAGAAGTGCCAGCTGTACAAAAAGAGGAATCAGATCAGCAAAAGGATTATATCCATACTTTTTGAAGATCTTATACTGTTCCTCGGATATCGCATCCTGATTTCCCAGATAAGATGCCTTAATATGGTTGATTTCCGGCTGCATCTTAACCGTTTTAATAGAGTTCTTCTGAACCCAAACTGACAAAGGTAATAAAATTACCTTTGTCAGAAATGTAAATAACAATATAGCAATCCAGTAATTATGGCATAATGCGTTGCACTGATCTATCACAAAGACAAGTGCATTTACCACTGCATCTGTTATTGTACCCATTTGTTCTTCCCCTTATTTCTCCACATCCTTAAATTCGATCGCATCTTCCTCTGTCTCATCCTTCTTCTTATTTTTCTTGAAGAACGCAAAGATCTTATGGCGGAAAATAGTAAATGCCGCTCCAAGTGCAATCAACACACCTGCAACTGCCTGAATTACGTATGTTACTGCCGATGGATCAATATAGGCCTGTGCATAATTTGTAAATAATGAAAAGAAACATCCAAAGAAATATGCAAATTTTACTACCTGTCCAAAAACTTTTTTCACAAGAAATTCTCCTTTTCTTTTGTTTATTTTTACCCCATTCAGTATAATCGGTTTTTCATTCCTCTGCAAGCACAGACCACCAGATATTTACTAAAAATAGGATTCATACATTTCCTTTACTTCCGATGGGCCTTCATCAATCTGTGTGATCAGTGCCAGAATATCTCCTGTATAGGTATACAGGTTATAAATATCCTTACCTTTTTCATCCTTTCCACGAACCCACAAGGTTCTCTCTCTCAGTTCATCCTGTGAAAGATCAAAAGCAGAACGGCCACTGCCATATTTACTGTAATCCATTTCTGCTGCCTGTGCCACAGTAGGAAGTAAATCACAATGGGATACCGGTGCATTCGTTACAGGACTGGACTCATGTGTTTCCCCGGGTCTCTTTGCAAAATATATGATCTGCAGATCTTCCTTTTCGCAGCCGCCATGATCTGCAGTAACAATAATTGTGGCATTATCATATACACCCAGTTCACGTAGCTGATTCAGGTACTCCTCCAGTATAGTCATACAGCCTCTTGCCGTATCTTCTACATTTCCACCCTCACATGCATTACCATTAATATCTGTATTAAATTCATGTGTTCCGATCAAATGCTGCACAATAAAATAATTCGAGTTTTCATCTGCCTGCAACCCCTTTTCCTTCAGCTTTGCATAAAAATCACTGTTTGTCTGCAGGATTCCCTCTCCCAGATCCTCTACGATCAGACTGTATTCGCTGACATTTGTATAAAACGTCTGTTTAAAAAAATCAGGTGCCATACGATAAGCAGACATTTTAACTAATGTTTTTACCAATAGAGGATGATCTACAGATACTTCTCTTGGTTCATTTGTTACATTACTGATCTTATCCCTCAATATGCTGCATCCATTAGAGGCTGTCAGCACATTGGCATCTGTCGTATAAATATTAGCCTTATAATTCTGATTTTTCAGTCCATTATAAAAATTCCCTGTCGAAGGAGCCTCCCATATATCCCTACACCACTCTGCAACAGGAATTGTTGTATCTACCTCCTGCCCTGTCAACATATGCGCAAGCGAAGGAAAGGTACCATAATAGGTACAGTCAGCATTATTGTAATAGGTAAAATCATGAAGCACATCTGCTCCATCCGGATATTTTTCCAACATCTCCTGCAGGTAAAGGCTGCTGAAATAATCGAGTACAAATACAATTACATTATCCTTTACTGATACTGTATATTGTTCTTCACCTGAAAGTCTGTCATCTCCAAACGGTCTTTTATAAGCTTCTTCTGGTGCTGTTATCAGCAGTGAAACCATTGCCACTGCCTGAATTGCCAGCAGAAATGCTGCTCCGTAAGTAACAGCCTTTTTCCAGATCTCCTCTCTGCAGACTGCCAGTGCTACGATCAATCCGAATATTACAAGCCAGATAAGGAGATCTGTTACTCCCTGACCAGCCGCCACCTGATATCCATTCGGATTCACTCCAAGAAGATCCAGATTTTTATTCAAAAACATAATCTGTAAATACCCGGCCAATGCTATTCCAAATATGACTGTTATGCCATATTTCCATATTTTATCCGGCAGAACTGTCAGCAATACTGCCAGCACAATTGTAAAAATCACAAAAATTCCAGCTAAATATGGCATGAATTCTCCAAACAAAAAATCAAATTCTGTAACATTTCCAACGAAAATCTCCATTGGTCCAAAACAAAACAGCATGAATGAAAGCAGTCCTGCTACCAGAAGACCTGTCCATATTTTTTTTATTTTTTCTTTTTTATTTGTTCCTTCGTTTTTCTTTTCCATCCTGTTTTCACTTTCTTTATCTATCATTTTGTATGCGCCCTTTCTTATAATATGCAATCAATATAGGCATGGCATAGATAATCGGGAACGCATATCTGGGCTGATTCTGAATCTGTGGTGATGCTATGATAATGAGAAACGTTAACCACAGGGGCAGAAGCAGCCAAAGCTCCCTTTTCCTTCCATCTTTCAGGAAGAAAAAGGTTATCATCCATAACAGAATTATATAGAATCCTACATTGCTTAGCATTCCTATAACAGGCAGTCTGTGCAGCAACGTATAGTAGCTTACCATAATGCTGCAGATCCCGTGCATTTTCTCCGGAACATGGAAAGAAATCTGCTCCTGCATTCCCATCTGTTCCATAATTTCATGTGCTATCGTGCAATCCTTGTTATAAACAATATTATCTATATTAGGTGCAAACAGGTAATAATTCTGATTCCATGTTGCTTCCACATAGCATATAGGATGCTTCCAGAACTGCTTAAACCATACCTTAAAGTATGCAATCAGGTCATCCGTACTCTCTGCATGATAGGTAGTCTTCACCGGGTCAGAAGTCAATTCCATATAAACGTCTGCAATCTTATTATAGTCCAGTACCTTTCCTATTGCTTCTTTCTCTTCCCCGGTAACATCATCTCCATAATCCCTGACATACCTTGCAGTCTGCTGAAAAGGTACGGAAAGCATTTCCTTGGGTGTATCCTTCTGTACTCCAAAGGCTGTCGTAATTCCTGCTGTTATTACTGAAGAAAGAATTAAGGGAAGTACTAATACCAGTAAATTTCTTTTTTCAAGTTTCTTTTTTCTAATTATGTAGACCAGCATCACCACAAATATTGCCAGATAAATGATCTTTCCATTATTTCTGAGAAGTACCAGTAAAGAGCCTGACAAAATCCAGCCTATCTGCTCCTTTCCTATAAGCTCATCCCATTTGAAGCTCAACATCAGCAGGAACACAAAAAACGCTGTATACAGATAATCCTTGATAGGAAAAGAGACATATCCCACATAATATGGTGCCCATGTATATATCACCAGTGTTAATACTCTGAGCCAGCGTGATACATTCCATTTTCTCATCTGCAGCAAGGTATATGCCAGAACCGCCGCCATGACGGCTGATTGAAACAGCACAAATAAGAATAATCCAATATTTTCACTTCCGAACCACAACCCGATCTGGATAAAGAAACTGAATAATACTGTATGGAAAATAGGCTGTGCCGTCGTAAAATCAGCATAGCCAAAATAATAGGATAACTCCCTTGCATTATCATAAGACATCGCTCCCGGATACCGAAGCAGAAGATGCACAAACCACACACCGAAAATAATCAGGAAATACCACAAAAACGGTCTTTTTGAGAGTATCCTTCCCTTTTCTGCCTGTAAATCTGCCTTTGAATTTAATGCTGCATAAAGCAGATTCATCGCAGCCAGAAAGATCATAAAAAAACCAGCTATCATAATGGCTGTCTTTAACAGCCTTATGGATGACTGAAACAAAACTGTCACTGTATTCTGATATGCATACCCGACTCCGGCCACATACATCAAAGAAAGAAATAAGGATACCCCTTTACTGTATCTGATCACTTCCATCTTCTTCTGCTTCCAGATATACCAATATCCTCCAAAAAATAACAGCGTTAATATGGATAGCAGAAATCCCTTACCTGTTATATCCGCTGCAACTATAGTGATCAGCTTGTAAATCTGCTGATATAACCCTATCGTTATACCTGCTTCCGGCGCATCTGCCACATTCAGATCCATTGTGACAGCTAGTGCTGACAATATACTACAGACAAACAAGCTACAGTTACTTCTCCATTTTTTCATAACTATTTTTACTCCCCCTCTGTTGTAACTCTGAGAATTCTCTTACTTCTAAATATATTTTATATGAATTATAAGTAACTGCGCAAATAATTACTAATATTAGGTCGGGTAAATTTACTGTAAGAAATTAATAGAC
>ERZ1026864.968-NODE-968-length-15094-cov-6.899594_pt1 | contig 15094 bp, 8 predicted proteins | sample MGYA00380162_ERZ1026864 | MGnify/ENA primary metagenome ERZ1026864 (study PRJEB33269, sample SAMEA4719798) | human gut metagenome | biome: human-associated habitat; feature: organic feature; material: feces | place: Cameroon | collected 2013-10 ... | reverse complement strand
ACCTTGCACTATAGGGATTTTATGCCCCCTTTTTTCGGTCAAGAGAGATTAGTTCAAGCTTCATGGATCAAATTTAAAGGTTCAAGATGCAGTTTTTAATTTAGATACTGCTTCGTGAATAATTTAGGATAAATATAATTATACTCCACTTAATTCCTCTCTTTATAAACAATATCCTGCAAAACAAAAGAGCCTCCAATATTCTCCTAATTACAAGGAAATCTATTGAAAGCTCAATTATATTATTTATCTAATTATTAATCTCTAACCATCAACACCTAATCCCATTAAACATTAAGCATTAACAACTTCTTTAACAGTCTTAACAACATTATCAACTGTAAATCCAAAATGTTCAAACAATGTAGCTGCTGGACCTGAAGCGCCAAAGCCTTCCATAGCGATAACCCTGCCGTCAAGACCTACATACTTGTACCAGCCAAAGTCTGAAAGTGCTTCTACTGCAACTCTCTTTCTTACACCGTTAGGAAGCACACTTTCCTTATATTCCGCTGACTGTTTATCGAAAAGCTCCATACTTGGCATACTTACAACTCTTACATCAATGCCTGATTTCTTAAGTTCTTCCTTGGCATTAATTGCAAGACTTACCTCTGAACCGCTTGCTATGATAATAGCATCTGGAACTGCCTTTTCTGACTCAGCGATTACATAACCACCCTTAAGTGCATCCTTTGATGAACCCTCAATCTGTGGAAGGTTCTGTCTTGTAAGAACAAGTCCTGTTGGTCCACATTCATTTTCTACTGCATACATCCAGGCTGCTGCTGTTTCTGTTCTGTCACAAGGTCTGAATACTGTGAAATCAGGAAGTGAACGGAAAGCCGCAAGCTGTTCAACTGGTTCGTGTGTTGGTCCATCTTCTCCGACACCAATGCTGTCGTGTGTGAATACATAAGTAAGTGGAAGCTTCATAAGTGCTGAAAGTCTTGCCATTGGCTTAACATAATCACTGAATACGAAGAATGTTGCAACAAATGCTTTTAAACCGCCGTGAAGTGCAAGTCCATTACCGATTGCCGCCATAGCCTGCTCCCTTACACCAAAATGAAGATTAGTTCCAGCATAATTATCCTTAGAGAAATCACCCGCATCCTTCATATTAGTCTTATTAGATGGTGCAAGGTCTGCTGAACCACCTATTAAATTAGGCATTGCCTTTTTAATCATATTAAGAATAGTTCCGCTTGTGCTTCTTGTAGCTTCTGGCTTATCACCTTTTGCCCAATATTCATCAGAATTGAACAAATCGGACATATCATATCCATCAAAGTAATTATCCCATAATTCTTTCATTTCTGGATACTTCTCCACATATGCAGCAAAAAGTTCATTCCATTTATCCTCTGCCTTTGCCATATTATCAGCAAGTTCCTTGTAATGGTCATATACTTCCTTAGGAACTTCAAAATCACCCTTGCAAGGCCAGTTAATATTTTCCTTAAGAGCAGCCACATTATCAACACCAAGAGGTTCTCCGTGTGCACTTGCCTTGCCCTGCTTAGCTGGACAGCCATAACCAATAAGTGTATTAACCTTAATAAGTGATGGTCTTGTCTTATCAGCCTTAGCTTCCTCTATTGCCTTGCCGATTGCTTCAAGGTCGTTGCCATCCTCAACTTCTATTGTCTGGAAACCAAATGCCTTAAATCTTGTAACTACATCTTCTGTAAATGCTATATCTGTGCTTCCCTCAATAGATATATTGTTTGAATCATAGAATACAATAAGCTTTGAAAGTCCTAGTGTACCAGCAAGTGAGAAACACTCTGATGAAATACCTTCCATCATACATCCATCTCCACCAAGTACATAAGTATAATGGTCTACAACCGGAAAGCCTTCCTTGTTAAATACTGATGAAAGATGTGCCTCTGCCATTGCCATACCAACTGCCATTGCCATGCCCTGTCCTAATGGACCCGTTGTAGCCTCAACACCTACAGTATGTCCATATTCCGGATGACCCGGTGTGAGTGAACCAAACTGTCTGAAATTCTTAACTTCTTCAAGTGAAAGATTACCTATTCCAAATAAATGGAATAATGAATAAAGAAGCATTGAGCCGTGTCCACCTGATAACACAAATCTATCTCTGTTAACCCAGTCTGGATTGTGTGGATTATAATTCATATGTTTTGCAAATAATTCATAAGCAACAGGTGCTGTTCCAAGTGGTAATCCAGGATGTCCTGAATTAGCTTTCTGTATCGCATCAGCGGATAAAACCCTGATTGCGTTTACTGACATTTCTTCAATATTCATAAGTATCCTCCATTCTTGTGCATATGCACACTATAAGTTATATTTTATTATCAATCTTTAAAATCTGCTTCTATAAGGAATATAACATCTCCTCGTTCACTACGCTTCTTCTTAAGTCCACCAAAGAACTTTCTTGACGCTCTCTTTTCAGAGTTGGCAATTGCCCTGTTGATAATCTCTTTAATATCATCAAGCTTGATATTATCATTAACACTATGAAGCTTGTCAATCTTTAAATACAGTTCAAGAAGTGCATCATCATCAACCTCATACTGTCTCTTTCTTGCAAAACGCTTTGCCATATCAACAAGTTCATTAACTGTGTACTGCTTTAATGTAATTCTATGGTTAAATGTCTTTACCATATCCGGATTAAAGTTCACAAGCACATTCATCTCTGCATCTGAATCTTCAAATATAACAACCATTCTATCTGTATCTTCGTTAAGACAGGATATAATCTCATTAATCCTCTTAGGCTGTATTGTACCTGCACCTTCAACGATAAGAGCTGTACCCTTAAGCTTGCCCATAGCTTTGGTTATGCCTCTCTGGTTAATACTCTCGCCAGATGTCTTGGCAATCTTCTTTGGTCTGTCAGGATATACATAATTAATAGCTCTTACAATTGTTCTAGCAAGATCTGTCTTATCAGAGCTTGAATTACCTGATATAAGAATGTTACCACACGAAGAATTAGTCATAGCCATCTCTTCATCAAGTGACTCGAATAAATCTACAAGCTGCTCCTCAAGTCCAGGCATCTCTCTGTATTTTTTAAATATCTTAGCAAGCTCCCCGGATAATTTCTTATCATTATGCCAAACCCTGTCATTGTCATCTTCATTATCCATTGAAGATACATTGAACTTCATATTCATACCCGGCGTAACAAAATCTGTAGCTGCAATCTCTGGCTCAGCGGCTCTGCTGTACTCTGCTTCTGAATTATTAACGTTGTTATAATTGTTAAGAACCTCATCTGTTACTGGCTCAAAATGTGTTGTGTTAAGAGTGAGTTCTTCATTCTCAGGTTCAGCGGCTTTTTCATTAACAGTATATGATACTTCTGGTCTTTGCCATTCGCTGTCGTCCTGTGCCTGTTCACTATTATTGGCAATTACATTACCACTCACCGCTTCAACATTATTGGCAACTGTATTACCACTCACCGCTTCACCGTTATTAACAACTGTGCTACCGCTCACTGCTTCGCTATTATTAACATCTTCTGCCACTTTTAAAGCTTCTCTGGCTTTCTCAAGCTCCTGTGTCATTGTCTGATCTAATATAAACGAAGCCTTTCCTGTTCTCATAGCCAGATCTCTCTTAGCCGCACCAAGTAAAACCTCTGCATCAGCTAATCTCTTAGCCTCCCTCTCGCTGAATTCTGTTCCCTTTCTTAAAGCCTCTTCTTTCTTCATGGCAACAATCTTCTCGTAAGCTTCACTCTTCTCATCTTTCTCATCAAGCATACGCTCTAACTCAACCTTAGAGAACTCTCTTGTATCCTGCTTGCCATACTTTTCTTCTCTTACAGTTTCCATCCAGTCAGCTATGCTTAACTGTCCTTCAATCTGCTCATCTTCTATGTTCTCTGCTTCATCATCTGCGTAAACAGTATTAGCATTTCCTGCATTACTATCTGCTGTACCATCAGTTCTTGACTCACTTGTCTTTGCCGGACTCTCATTCAATGCTTCGGACATTCCTGTCTTTCTTTCAAATGGAGGCTTAAATGACTCCTCATCACTAAATATATCATTAATATTCTTAGCAAGTTCTTCCTGAATATTATGAGTATCATAAAGGTTATAATTAGGTACTTTAACCTCTATGTCCATAGCATCAGCTTTCTCATCAATACGCTTTCTTGCCGCCTCCCGTGCTTCTTCCTCGTCTTCCTTGGTAATCTTATCACAGCTGTTCTCAATATTTCTTTTTGCGTTCTCGATAAGCTCCTTTAATGACATAGAAGCTTTGCTGACATTTTCATTAAGCTTCTTATCTGCACTCTCATCTACAGAATTCCCTTCTGCTTCCTGTCTTCTAATAGCATTTACAATTGACTCTTTTAATGCACTGCTCTGGTCATTCTGGACAAGATCCATTGATAAACCAGATGTATCTTTTACACCAGCCACGTCTGAACTTCCCGCCACATTAACATTTCCTGTTGAATGGTCATTTCCTGCATAATCAATATTACCCACTGGCTGTTCACCAGCAACATCTTCAGAGTTAAATCTTAAAGCTTTATCAGTCACATTAGAATACCGGCTGTCTGAAGCCTTGTTAGAAGGTGCTGCTTTGTCTGAATCAGCTTTATCATCTTCATCAAGCAGATCGCCGACTTCGTCCTTTTTAAGACGTGCAAGCTCTTTCTGCTCCATAAATAATCTTTCTTTGTTAGCTTCTTCGTCAGACTTTCTTGCGTTAATCTCACTTAAAATCTTCTTCTGTGTGTTAGTCATAGTAACACCCAGCTTTTCCTTAAGCTTTACAGCTTTCTCTACATATATGCCATCCTGAAACCATAATACAAGGTTATCACAGGTCTTAGAACAATCTTCTTTTCTTCCTGTCTTGTAATATAATTCGGCAAGCTCATACATATATTTCTCGTCAATCTCAGCTTCCTTATACTTTTCAAGTATATCAACAAGCTCAGTATCAGGTGCATCCTGTGCCCTTCTTAAGTCGTAATATAAGATATACTTATTAACATCGTGTGCTGATAATTTGGCGTATTCCCTGTATAATTCTTCAGCATTTTCAAAATCGTCAACTTTGATAAAGAATTCTGTGAGCTTATATATAAGCTTTCTGCCTCCAAGGTTACGGTTGTATGCAAGAATTGCCATATCTCTTGCTTCTTCGTAGTCTCCTGCCGCTTCCTGTACATTAATTATTGTTGCAAGCGTAGACCAGTCTTTTACTTTATTCCAGTTCATCTGCTTTGCAATCTCTGCTGCCTGCTTATATTCTTTCTTAGCTGCAAGCTTCTTTATCTGTTCCAACTTTATATTAAACTCATATTTATCCACGTTAAAGACCTCCATTATGTCAATGAATCGACCCTCAAATTCCAATAATACGGCATATTAATGCCAATTTAAACATTCCGTATAATTTTATCACAGTAGAGTATCCTTGTAAACCTGCTATATGAAATCAAAGCTTGCCTGTTCATAGTCCATTCTTGTGTATTCCAATTCAGTCTCTTTAACATTACTATAATAGTCAACAACAACTGTCTGCTGTCTTTTGTCTGCCATCTTCTGCCCAAGTATATAATTAACATCAAACCTTGAGGTAATCGCCGGTGTTGCACCTCTTGCAGGAACAATGAGCTGTACATGGTTTACTGCAAGCAGTTTAAAGATTGGCTCCCATATATATATATCCTTTGCCGCACCAAATGGATTATCTATAAATATAGTCTTACCCAAAGGCTGTCCATCTGATACTGTGTTCATATTGGAAATATAATTAATAATAGCTATAAGGAACTGTATATATATCCCCTGCGACTGTCCTGTTGAGCCTACAGCTTCCTCATATCTTAAATATCTGCTCTGGTCTTTTATTCTCTCTCTCTTGTAAAGATTAATTCTTACTGAATTCATATCCGTTACAATTACTGAGAAAAGCCGTTTCCATGAAAGCCTGCTTCTTATATATCTGAAACGTTCTTCCTGCTCCTTAAAGCTTTCTGCTGCAACAATTGTCTCATCAATGTAAGCTGACATTCTGTCCTTATACATTTCTTCCTTAACATAAGGAATATAAAGCCCGATTATTGCAATATCTTCATTGTCCATTCTGATATGCGAAAGCTTTGGAAGCCTTTCAAGCTCAGTCTTTATATTACAGCATGTCTGTATACATCTGTTCTCAAAGTTATCCTTGATACGTTCCATATCCTCTATTCCCTTGTGAACACGCTCTTTCTCAAGTTCAATAAATGAATTCGTATCCTCTATTGATTTAACAAGCTGTTCTGTCTTTGCGGCATTAACAGGAAGCACAACCGATACATTAACCTCAACGGCAAGTTCAGCACCATTATAGTTCTTAAGTTCATCTATTAGCTTTGTTTTATATTTGTTGAACTCATCAGCTTTCTTGTATTCAAGCTTTAATATAGATGAATACTCTTTTGCTGTCTGCTCGTATTCTTTGGCAACACTTTCAAAATCTTTAATCTCAATGTCCGATTCTGATAATTGTGCATAATTCTCAATATCAATTCCTGCATTATATGTTATTCTTTCAAGGTCTTTTCTTATAAGCTGTATCTCTTTGAGTTCATCTGACATATGCTTTCTTAACTGTGCATACTTTTCTATATTCTTCTCTAATTCTGCTACTGCCACAGACATATCATCTGCGAACTTTTCAGGATTGTCACACTCAAATTCTTCATATCTTCCATATTTTTCTTCAATCTGACTCTTAGCGTGTGCAATACTTCCCTCAAGTCTGTTAAGAAGTGCTTCTTTAGCTTCTGTCTCCCTGCTTCCGGCATCATATTCTTTCTGATATTCGTGCAGTTCATTATTAAGCCCCATAAGCTTAGCTCTGTCACTTACAGATATTGTACCAGCCTCATACATTGCCTTAAGTTCTTCTAATGTATGGCCTCTGTACTCAATAGCTTCAACACACTTATCAATAGAAGCTTTCAGGTGCTTTCTAAGATTTTCCTTATCTGAAACATCTGAATTCTTATTAGATAAAATGTCTTTAAGACCTGTTATCTTAGCGATAAGTTCATTAGGATTAATCTGTCCCGCTTCATCATTACCAGAAACCGTACTCTCATTGTAAACATGCGACACGGTATTTTCCCAAATGCTTACAAGCTCTGAGTACTGATTATCAACATTGGTCTTATATTCATCTGCCTTAATATAGTCTTCTCTTATTTTATCAAGATAATCTGCACATTCTATAATCTGCGCTTCGGCAGACTTAAGCTGTTCAGTAAGCTGTTTTAATGTCACATATCCCGCCGTTACCCTATCATTTACAACTGCAATTTCTTCATATCTGCTTATGTTTAATTCAACAGACTTCTTGGACTTTCTGACATTTTCAAGTTCTGCCATATCCTGTGACTTCTTATCATTATATCGTCCAAGCTCTGCTCTGTATGCGGCGATATTCTCTTTGATATCATTTTTTCTCTTAAGAAGCTCCTCAGGTGCATCAAGCTTTTCCGCTGATGTATCACCAGCATTAACCGAAAGCACATAATCTTCAAGAACTGTCTGCTTTCTGCTATTAAGCTTTGTTATGGTATCGTTAAGATTATCAAGTTCTTCCCTTAAAATGCGTACCTTTACATCACGTCTTTTATCGTCTGTAAGATAACTTATGTCATTAAATGCAAATATAACTTTATCGCTGTTTATATTAATATTTTCATCTTTAAGTGCCTCTGCACTTATTACCGGATATACAGCACTATCCTGTGTTTCAGTTCCCAGTTCCGCTTCCTTTAACTTGTCAAAACCACTGTCAATTACAAAGCTGTACTGTATAAATGGTATTCTTTTAACAATATCTTTTCTCTGCTGTTCGCTTGCATTTTCAAGATACTTATAACCTTCTGTTACAGCTTCACCGCACACTGATTTAAGATATTCCCTGAACTTATTGTAAGAAGGATTGTCTATATAATAAGAACCTGCACTTACTGCTTCTATAAGTTTTCCAAGCTTAACTGCCTTCTGGCTGTCTTCATTATATTTGTCATTCATTCTTAAGAATTCTTTGAAAATGCCTTCTTTTAATCTGTCAGCTCCTGCAATTCCATATATTCTCTGCAAATCCTTAAGCTTGCTCTCATTCTCCTGCCTGCTTATAATCTGTGATTGAAGTTGGTCAATTCTTTCATCTAACATCGCAATATTAGACTCAGCAATATTAATCTTTTCCTCTGTCTTGTATACCGACTTGGTTGTTTCTTTAATGCTTTCCTCTAAAAGAGCCTCCGCCTTAAGAATACCATTATGCTGTACCCTTAATTCCTCTATCTTGGATATAATATCATCAACAATCAGTATTCCATAAGCGTCAGCAAGCCTTTTAAGCTCTTTCTCATCCTTTTCAATCTGCTGTTTTACAGCACTTTCCTGTCCCTGTATAACAGCACAGTTATTCTTGTCTTCCTGATGTTTATCGTCTGCCTTTTTAAGTTCATCCCTTAAATTTTTCTCATCTATAGCCGCTTTAGCTGTCTTAGCTGAAAGTTCTTTTTCTGCCTTGTCATAATACTGCTTATATATAGCTGCAAGCCTGTTTAATTCTGACGCTATGTCCTCATCCTCTATCATACGGCTGTCAATTGCAGTATTAACTTTAACAAGTTCTTTTTCGTAATTGATATAGTCACAATAATTATTAGCTGCCTCTAAAAGCATAAGCTTTTCCCTTGCAGTCTTTATCTGGTTCTCTTTCTTATTTCTATCTGAAAGTGCTTCCTTGACAAGCTTATCAAGCTCATTTAACGATTTCTTTTCCTTTAATACATTGGCTACTGCTATCTTATATTTCTTATCAGAAAGTTCATTATAAAGCTCCTGCTCTTTTTCATTATGTCCTGAAAGCTCTGCTTCTTTCCTGCCCTCAGCATTAATCACTGATAAGAGCATATTGGCAAGCCTGTTCTCAATATCTCTTTTATTGGAATAGAATTCCTTATATGTGGCGATATAATCTTTAAAATATGTTAAAGCTTCTATCTGGTTATCATAATCATTAATCTGGCTGTTCTTCTTGGAAAGTTCTATAAGCTTATCCTTAATATCAAGTAGTGTCTTTGCCATCATAGAGTCATCATTATCAACTGAAAGCCTGTTATTGTAAGACTTCTGTATAATCTCCTCTATAAGAAGGTCCTCAACGACCTTTCTGCTTGTCCTGTAATTAGTCTCAAAATAAGTTCTTACGTGTCCCTCTGTCTTATTGATGCCTCTTACTATCTCCCACGCACTTTCATATATTCCGTAACGTGATATAAAGCTCTGGTAGTCCCCCTTTCTGTCAAAAATGTATACTTTAATGTTATAATCTGACTTCTCCGCTTCTCTTAAATATGCCTTTAAGCCATTATAAGTAACCCTCTCACCATTAACAGCAAGCGGCAGGTTCTTTATGTCATTTTCCCCGAACTTTCTATAGAAAATGCAGTAATTGAAATATTCTACACTTGTATTATCAGATGATGAAGCCTGTGCCTGTGTTAATGTATCTGTGCCGTCAGTAACATTTTCTTCATCCTTCGCATCTCTTGCCTTTCTTGCACAAAAGCCTGTTGTCATATATCTGAAACCGTCTTTAACTGCATTGTTATCAAGCTTCCACTCAACAAGCGAGTGTATACAGGTGTTGTCACTCCCTTTTCTGAAAAGCTTCTCTATAGGCTGTTTCTCATCAAGTGTGCAATTAGGAATCATATTCTGCATAAGAAGAAGCATTAAAAGACTCTTTCCACCACCGTTAGCAAGGTCATATATTGTATTTCTGCAATTAAAACGCATTATAAAATCATCATAGAACTGCGTTCCAAAATTATATTTAACATTATTAACTCTTATTCTATTAATCTGTGGCATATCTACCTCTTTCCTGCACTACATAGTACATTCTTAAGCTGTTAAATCAAAGACTGCATAATCTCTGCCATACGTCCCTTATATTCATCAAAATAATTCTCGATAAGTGCTTTAAATCTGTCTGTTGGATAATATCTTGACTGTGCTTCCATTAAAAGCCCCTGTGACACACAGAAGTTAAGTACCATTTTCACAAAACCTGTCTTAGAATTTCTTGCGGCTCTTACATCTGCCGTATCTTCAACTGTTATAACCGGAAGCTCGTCCCAGCTTAAAGCTATCTGTTTAAAGCTGTTCTCCTCTATATCATCAATAATCATTCCAAGCTTCTTATCTATAATTGCTGACACCGAATAATCAACATTTTTAACAATATCCTCAACCTTTACGAACTCAACATAAGTCGTATTAGATGATGCCGTATAGAATTCTGTTATAATATTGTATATAACAAAATATGCCATATATAAATCTTTATTCACTTTAATGCCAAGTTCTTTACGCAGTTCCTCATTCGTATAGCCGAATACCCTGTTATTCTCTCCTGCACTGACATAAAGTCCGTTATTATACTCATATATTGAAAGGTTAAGCTTCTTAAGTGACATATGTACTATGTCATAGATTTCTGCATTGTTGTTATATTCCTGATATAACGAACTATTATCACCACGCTCAGTCAGTTCTTCACCTGTTATAAGCTTCGATACTATATCCAATGCTTTTTCAAGATTTCTATTTTCCATCGTCTGCCTCTTTTCTGAATGTAATATTCGTTACCTGCACATTGGTGTAATCTATTATTTCCTCTGTTCCCTTTTCTATAACGATATGTAACGGCTCACTTCCCTCAAAACCTTCCTTTAATATGTCATCAAGAAATGTCTCTGACTGCATATTATCTCCGCCGATAACATAGCTGTCTTTCTGGCACAGATTAACAAAGAAAGAATAGTAATCAGCATTATTAAGAACTGCCTCTCCATAAGCTTCTGACATTATATTATTGAATTCTCCAAGCGTTAAAATGTCCGATTTATTCAAACATTTCCTGTTAATACACTCCTTAAGATTATTCATTATAAAGATGTAATTATGTCTTATTCTTTCATCTTCTATCTCATCTTCATATACTATATCTTCTGGTGTGTCCTCTGTTACATATTCCTTCTTATCATATCTTGCCGGCTTTACAAGAAGTGCTTCATCTATTGTCTTTATGTCAAATGTCTTCTTTATATTAAGCTTTAACAGCGGCTCTATTATAAATGCCAACAATGAAGCATCATCTGTCCTAATCATATCTGAGAGTGTAGCTGTGAAATCCATATGTGGACGAAGCCTGCCAAGCTTTGCTTTCTTTACTGCCTCATCTGTCTTATTCTGCATATCAGTACAGTCACGAAGAAGTTCCGCGTGCTTGTTCATTGCTATTTTAAGCTGGTCCTCAAGATAATGGATTTCTTTTAATGTCCTGTAATAGCTTTCTGTCGCTGATGAATTACTCTCAAGCCTTTCTATTGCCTTGTCAATAAGTTCCTTGTTCTTCTTAAAAAGCTTCTCCTCATCAACGAACCATTTCATTCCTGTATTGACAAAATCCTCATAATGTTCAAGTCCTGTCTTTACATCTTTGGAAAGCATATCCATAACTTCATTCTTCTTAACCTTAAGCCTTCCAACTTCCTCATTAATTCTTTCTATAACCTCTACTCCGCCTTTAAAGTTATTGGAATTAATCATTTTCTCCAAAAGGAGCTGTGACACGCTTATACGGCTTTCGTCCTTAATCTCTTTCGTATCAAGATAAAACTCGACCGCATCAGCACTTATACTGTACCACACAGTATTATCTTTTATTGTACTTTCTATAAGCTTAACCCTTGATACTCTCTTCTTCTTCTCCACAGGGTCATAATACGCATACTCAAATGGCTTTCCCTCATTCTTCATCTTATCAAAGACATAATCTGCCACTTCCCTGCTTTCTTCCTCAGTAAGCTTCATATCAAAGTCGTGCCTTATTATGTTATTAAAGAACTCCTGATACTCCTTGTATGTAACTTCCTTTTCCTTGAAGTTATTTTCCTCAATAAAAAAACGCAGAACAGCCATCACGATATATCCCATATCAAGTGCTTCATATCTGCCCTCCTTAAACTGGGAAAATGAAGTATCAATAAGCTTGAAAAAAGGATAATATTTCTTAAGATTAAGCATTCTTTCTCTGTGCTCTGTTATTATCTCTCCAATCATATTCTCCGCCATATGTATACCTCTTCATATCATTATGCCATTCTGCATATGTCCGATTTATTCAATATTAATATGTAACTATTATAATTCTGTCCTGCCTTCAAGTGCTCTTAGGAGTGTAACCTCATCTATATATTCAAGGTCTCCGCCTACAGGCACTCCACTGGCTATTCTTGTAACCTTTATGCCTGCCTGCTTTATCATCTTGCTTATATACATAGCTGTTGTTTCTCCCTCAAGATTAGAGTTCGTAGCGATTATTACCTCGTCTACATCTTTCTGAAGACGCTTCATAAGTTCTGCCAGCTTAATATCTGATGGACCTATTCCAAGCATTGGACTTATAGCTCCATGAAGTACATGATACACGCCCTCATACTTTCCTGTCTTTTCGTATGCTGCCATATCCCTTGTCTGTTCAACGACCATAATCTGCTTGTGATTTCTGTTAGGATCTTTGCATATCGGACAAAGTTCCTCATCAGTAAGCGTATAACATTCTTTACAGTAATGTATATGCTCTTTAGCACTAATCATTGCATTGGCTATGCCCTCAACTTCTTCTTTAGGCATATTTATAATGTGAAATGCCAGGCGCTGGGCACTCTTAGCCCCAACCCCTGGTAATCTTGACAACTGCTCTATTAACTTATTAATATGACCGCTGTATATGTCCATTAGAAAAGGCCTCCTCCAAGTCCTGAAAGACCACCTGTTATCTTAGACATAGAAGCCTGTGATTCTTCTTCGCATTTACGAAGTGCTTCGTTAGTTGCAGCAACTATTAAATCCTCTAACATTTCTACATCATCTGGATCAACTGCTTCTGGATTAATCTTAACCTTAGTCACTTCTCTTTTACCTGTTACAGTAACTTCAACAACTCCGCCACCTGCTGTAGCTGTGAATTCTTTAGACTCAAGAGCTGCCTGCTGTTCCTCCATCTGTCTTTGCATTCTCTGTGCCTGCTTCATAAGATTGTTCATATTGCCAGGCATTCCTCCTGGAAATCCACCTCTTTTAGCCATTATATAAATTCCTCCTTATCATCTATTTCGATATCCATTCCAACAAGCTCCTCTAATGCTATATAACGCCTGTTAAAATCCTCATCTTCATCAATTCTTGTGCATACCACTCTTACTGATATACCTGTTCTTTCTTCGATAAGCTCCTCTATCTTAGCGATTGTTTCTTCCCTGCTTATCATATTATAACCACTAATAGATTTTACCATAATCTCAAGGCTATTACCATCCTCTGTTACAGTAACATCAGCCTGCTTTAACAAATTCATAAGCAGTGCATCATCCATTGAAGCCACTATCTGACTCCACTGTCCTGCTATCTGCTTTATATCATCTGTGACTGCATCATAATTTCTTCTAATAACAGGCTTTTCTTCCTGTACTGCATCATTCCTGCTGCCAGTTCCTGAAGCACCACCACCACCTGACTGTAATGACATATTATCAAGCATATCCTTAGTTATATATGCACCTGACTGTAATTTACTAAGAGCTTCACTTAACTGGTTCTCAAGGTCATTTACCCTGCCTGCAAGCTCCTGCATATCCTTAGGACTTTCCATAGCCGGCTTCATAAGCTTAATAAATGCTACCTCCGCCTTAACTCTCTTCTGCGTTGCATACTTCATCTCATTGGAAAGCTCTGACAGAACTCTTATATGACGCATTATACTGTCAACATCTACGTCCCTGGCATCTTCTATCATATCCTTAATATTATCCTTGGATACCTCGATAACATCTTCTATCTTATCTATATCATCTGTTGTCTTAATCAGCAGAAGATTTCTTAAATACCACACAAAATCTGTCACAAACTGAGACAAATCCCTGCCCTGCATAATTATGTCTTCCATAAGATTCATACAGCCTGCAACATCTGATGTCTTTATTGTCTTATACATCTTGCTGAACACTTCTGTATCAACTGCTCCAAGCACGTCAAGTACATTTTCATACTTAAGCTCTTTGCCAAGATAAAATGCTATGCACTGGTCTAACAGACTAAGTGCATCTCGCATAGAACCATCAGCCGCTTTGGCTACATATTTTATTGCCCTATCCTCAACGCTTATATTCTCTGCTTTCATAAGCTGAGTGAGCCTGTCTGCTATTGTTTCTATTGATATTCTGTGAAAATCATATCTTTGACAGCGCGACATAATAGTTATCGGTATCTTAGCCGCCTCTGTTGTTGCAAGTATGAATATTACATATGCAGGTGGTTCTTCAAGTGTCTTTAACAGTGCATTGAACGCTCCTATAGACAGCATATGAACCTCATCTATTATATATACTTTATACTTTCCTTCTGTTGGAGAGTATTGTACTTCTTCTCTTATCTCTCTTATATTATCGACACCATTATTAGATGCCGCATCAATCTCTATTACATTCATAGACGTTCCTGCTGCAATTGCCTTACATGCAGGACATTCACCACATGGACTTCCATTAACCGGGTGTTCGCAATTGACTGCCTTGGCAAATATCTTTGCAACACTCGTCTTACCAGTTCCCCTGGTACCACAGAAAAGGTATGCGTGTCCTATTCTGTCTGCCAATATCTGATTTTTTAATGTTGTAACTATATGATCCTGACCTTTAACATCTTCAAAGGTGTCAGGACGCCACTTTCTGTATAGGGCCTGATATGACATACTTAGAGGACTTCCTTTCTGAAGGGGGTGTTTCGCTTAACTCGTAACGATGACGTTCCAGAAGCTTCCGCTTCTGTCACTGTCGCGGTGCTCCTCGAATTGATTGCAATAAGGCCTTTTTCCTGCTAGCAGGAAACGTCCTTCTTTCAATCCATTCTCATCGCGTATTACAATACGTTACACTTCGCTTAACTCGTAACGATGACGTTCCAGAAGCTTCCGCTTCTGTCACTGTCGC
>ERZ1026864.964-NODE-964-length-15113-cov-12.315845_pt1 | contig 15113 bp, 13 predicted proteins | sample MGYA00380162_ERZ1026864 | MGnify/ENA primary metagenome ERZ1026864 (study PRJEB33269, sample SAMEA4719798) | human gut metagenome | biome: human-associated habitat; feature: organic feature; material: feces | place: Cameroon | collected 2013-10 ... | reverse complement strand
ATCGTGGCGATCGGTGGGGATTTCCAAAGCTCTTTGGAAACAACGGCCTATTTAAAGGATCTGGGTGCAAAGCTGGTAGTTTCAAGGGCCGCAAGGGATGTTCAGGCAAGATTTCTGCTGCGCAATGGCGCAGATGAGGTCGTGTATCCGGAGAAACAGCTGGCAAACTGGACAGCGATCCGTTATAGCTCGGAGCATATTTTTGATTATATCCAGTTATCTGATGACCATGCGATCTTTGAGATCAGCATTCCGGAAAACTGGGTGGGAAAGACTGTTGGAAATATTGACATCAGAAAGAAATACAACATCACTATCATGGCTTTAAAACGCGATGGCAAGCTGGAAATGTCCATTACTCCGGATACAGTACTGGACAAAGATGTTACTATGCTGGTGCTGGGAGCAAGCAGGGATATCCAGAAGTGTTTTCATATTTAACATAATACTGCAATCTGGTCATTTGCAGGCCTTGTGGATCCTAAGAAGATTTCAGAAGAGCATCAGAAAACCTGGGGAAAAGAAAAATGGAAGAACGGATACTTGTATGTTTATCATCTTCACCGTCTAATGGAAAGATCATACGCACAGCTGCCCAGATGGCAGAGGCTTTTAATGGGACATTAACCGCATTATTTGTAGAAACACCTTTGGCCGGAAAAATGGGAAAAGAGGACCAGGAGCGCCTGAAAGGGAATATTAAGCTGGCAAAACAATCTGGTGCAGAAATAGAAACAGTTTACGGTGATGATATTTCTTTTCAGATCGCGGAGTTTGCCAGACTTTCAGGGATCACCAGGATCGTGATCGGGCGCAGCGCTGCAAAGAAAAAAGGGGTTTTTGCAGGAACATCTCTTGTGGAAAAGCTGATCGATCATGCGCCTGAAATGGAAATCTATATCATACCTGACAGCCAGATGGGACCTGAGGTGATCCGTAAATGGAACAGGCTGGCGCAAAAGAATGCATTTTCCTTTAAGGCAGCAGTCAAAAGCGCAGGCATTTTATTTGCAGCAACAGCAGTAGGATGGCTGTTTGAAAAGCTGAAGCTGACAGATGCTAATATTATTACTGTTTATATTTTAGGAGTGCTTCTGATCTCTATAGTAACAGAAGGCTGGTTTTACAGTTTTTCGTCTACCATAGCCAGTGTTCTGGTTTTTAATTTTCTGTTTACGGCACCACGTTTTACGCTTCGGGCTTATGATCGCAGTTACCCGTTTACATTTGCCGTCATGTTTCTTGCGGCTTTGATCACAGGCTCTCTGGCCTCCAGGCTGAAACAGCATGCAGGACAGGCTGCCAGGGATGCATACAGGCTGAAAGTGCTGCTTGATACGAACCAGCTTTTACAGCAGGCCAAAGGAAAGACAGAGATCCTGGAAGGGGCGGCACAGCAGATCGTTAAACTTTTAAAGAGAGAAACGGTGATCTATGATGTAAAGGATGGAAAACTGGAGCATCCTTTGCGCCGGGTTCCCCAGGGGGAAGAGGATATCACCATTGAAGATGAAGCCTGTGAGGAACAGGCAGCTGCATGGGCTTTAGAGAATAACCGCCATGCCGGAACAGGAACAGACCATTTTAAGCAGGCAAAAAGGCAGTATCTGGCGATCCGCGTAAACAGCACTGTTTATGGAGTGGTGGGGATTATGATCCAGAAACAGCCGTTAGATGCCTTTGAAAACAGTGTATTATTGTCCATATTGGGAGAATGTGCCCTTGCACTGGAGAATGATAAAAACGTGCGGGAAAAAGAAGAGGCAGCGATCCTGGCAAAGAATGAACAGTTAAGAGCGAATTTGTTAAGAACGATCTCCCATGACCTGAGAACGCCTCTCACATCTATTTCTGGTAATGCAAATAATCTCCTTTACAATGAAAGCTGTCTGGATGCACAGATGCGCCGGCAGATCTATGGGGATATTTATGATGATTCCATGTGGCTGATCGATCTGGTGGAAAACCTGCTTTCCGTGACCCGGATCGAGGAAGGCAGGATGCAGATCCGCCAGTCAGCAGAGCTGGTGGATGAGGTGATCAAAGAGGCATTAAAGCATACGGGACAGAGCCGGACAGGAAGGACCATAAAGGTAGAAGAGGAAGATGAACTGATCCTTGCAAAGATGGACGCAAGGCTGATCGTCCAGGTGCTGATCAATCTGATTGGCAATGCGGTAAAATATACGCCTCAGGGAACAGATATTACGGTCAGGGTGAAGAAAGAAAAAGCAGAAAACGCTGAAAGATCCCAGGTCATCATTTCTGTATGCGATCTGGGGAACGGGATCCCTGATGACAGGAAAGAAAGAGTATTTGACATGTTTTATACAGGCAGCGACCAGGTGGCAGACAGCCGCAGGAGTTTAGGATTGGGGCTTGGGCTTTGCAGATCTATTATTAATGCCCATGGAGGAAAAATATGGATATCTGATAATATCCCTCATGGGGCGGTAGTTACGTTTACATTACCTGCAGAGGAGGTGGCATTAAATGAATAAACCTTTGATATTGGTTGTGGAGGATGATATTCCTGTAAGAAATCTGATCACTATCACATTAAAGACCCATGGATACAAATATCTGACTGCCGGGACTGGAGATGGAGCAGTTATAGAGGCTTCCTCCCACAATCCGGATGTAGTTCTTTTAGATCTGGGACTGCCGGATATGGATGGTGTAGATGTGATCCGGAAAATACGCACCTGGTCCAACTTGCCGATCATTGTGATCAGTGCAAGAAGCGAAGATACAGATAAAATAGACGCACTGGACGCAGGTGCTGATGATTATCTCACAAAGCCTTTTTCTGTAGAAGAGTTGCTGGCGCGGCTGCGTGTTGTGGAACGGAGAATGGCGCTCATGAACGGCGAAGCCCAGACAGCAGAGTCTGTTTATACAAATGGCAGACTGCGGATCGATTTTGCAGCGGGCTGTGCCTATATGGGGGATAAGGAGCTGCATCTTACGTCTACAGAGTATAAACTGCTGTGCCTCATGGCTAAAAATACAGGTAAAGTGCTGACGCATACTTATATCACCCAGAAAGTGTGGGGGAGCAGCTGGGAAAATGATATTGCTTCTTTACGTGTATTTATGGCAACTTTGCGTAAAAAACTGGAAAGCGAACCGGATGCCCCTCAGTATATACAGACCCATATAGGGATCGGGTACCGCATGATCAAAGTAGAGTGATCATTTATTCAGGGTTTTAAAGTAATGCTCCAGCTTATCGATGCCCAAATAACCAAGAGTGAACAGAATAAAAATGATCGCAAATGCAAAAAGTGTTAACATAAAAATCCCTCCCATATAAATGAAATTATATAAATGATGTCCTCAGTGAATGTAAGGTATAAGACCTTTGTTTATTGAGGATATTTTTATTATAAGGGAAAAGGGATAAAGAAAGGGAAAGGATGTAAGCACAGGTATAAAGAACACATAAAAGCATAAATGATTGTTTTTTCTCAATAGGAGAAAAGCCGATTGTTCCATAAAATGGGCTGTGTTATGATTATCCCCGGCGTTTTTGCAAAATGGCAGATGTCAGAAAGCAAAGCGGAAATGAAATGACAGAAGTAAACAAAATGACAAAAGAAAACGGAGGGGAAAGAGATGCAGTCATTGCTGAATGTGCCGGCGGAAGTGGTGTCGGCCAATATTAATGCGGCTGTTGCAAAAGCAGCAGCAAAGAAAAGGCGTATTTTTGTCCTGGGGATCATGGCGGGTGCCTTTATTGCAATGGGAGCCCAGTCAAGCAGTCTGGCAGTCCATAATATTACGGATGTGGGAATTGCAAGGACCCTTGCAGGATGTATTTTCCCAGTGGGACTTATGATGATCGTGTTTGTAGGCGGAGAACTGTTTACAGGGGACTGTATGATGTCCATGGCATGTATGAAAGGCCGTATTGGCTTTGGAAGCCTTTTAAGGACCCTTTTGATCGTTTATCTGGGGAATTTTGCAGGAGCGGTGCTGATCGCCTTTCTGGTGGCTCACAGCGGCCAGTATGATTATTCTGCCGGGGCTTTAGGAGCTTATACCATTAAAACGGCAGTGGGAAAGACTGGCTTAAGTTTTATGCGGGCGCTGTTTTCCGGCATTTTATGCAATATCCTGGTGTGCGCAGCTGTGTTAATGGCAGCGGCAGCAAAAGATATTGGCGGAAAAGTGCTGGCGATCTTCTTCCCGATCCTGGCCTTTGTAGTATCTGGCTTTGAGCACTGTGTTGCAAATATGTATTATATTCCGGCAGGCATTTTTGCAGCAGGAAACCCGGCATATGTGCAGAAAGCCCAGGAATTATATGGGCTGGGAGCAGAAAAACTGACAGGACTTAACTGGGGCAGTTTTGTGACTGTTAATCTGCTGCCGGTTACTATTGGAAATATCATTGGCGGCGCTGTTATGGTTGGCGGCGTGTGCTTTTATCTGCATGGGAAGGCAGAGGGATAATAAATGGAAAATCTCCTTTACTGGCGGGAAGATCGCTGGTAAAGGAGATTTTTTAGTATAAAGAGATCTGGGAGAAAATTGCGGAGAATAGACGGAAATGTTATACTATAGAATAATAAAAATCCGGTTAGGAGGGAGCAAAAGTGAAGAAGGAGTCCTTTGTAAATAAGATCAGCATTTATATTGGAGTGACGTTGGTTCTTCTTATATGGCTGCTGACTGCTTACACTGTGAGCAGCTTTCTTCTCTTAAAAGAAAGTGAGGAGTCATCGGTATGGTCTACGATCCAGATCTACATGAAACAGATCGACAGTAAATTTATTGCTATGGATCAGTGTGTGGAGGGAATCGCCGGTAATCAGGATCTGATCGGTCAGATATGTTACGGAAGTCCGGCTGACCGGTATTATGCGGCTGTGGAGCTTCAAAAGAGCATGAAAAGAGATGTGATCAGCAATGCGGAGCTGGATTACGTTCTGATCGCAGAGTCCTTAAATAAAAACCTGATCGCGGCGTCCACTCCGGGAGTTTCTTATGGGGAGAAAGAGGCAATTGCCTCTTATATCTGGAATCTCATGGAAAAGGAAGACCGGGGAAGGCCGCAATGGTATTATACAAAGATCGGTACTCATGCCTATATTGCGAAAATATACAGGGGAAGCAACTGGAGTGTGGCGGCATTTTCAAAGGAAAATACTTTTCTTTCCGATATCCGGGCAAAAGAATATCCAGACGGTCAGAGTTTTCTTCTTACGGACGCAAATGGTGTATGCGTGGAAAATCTGGAAGAAGGAAACAGCATGTATCTGGGAGAGACTTTGGAAATAGAAGATTCCTGGAAGAATGATCATAAAAAGCGGATGATCTCTCTTAAAAGTGATCGTGCAGGACTTTATATTACAGGAATGATCGGCAGTAATCATTTTCTGGGAAAATTCAGTACAAATAGTATTCTGATCCTTTTGATCATGGTTCTGGCTATTGGCTGTGATATGATCCTTTTACATTATATTCACCGTGAGATCCACAGGCCCCTGGATCATCTGATGCAGACGATCCAGGAGATTGAAGACGGAGATTACAAGCAGAGGGCAGAGGAAGATTATCATACGGAAGAACTTCAGCGTCTTACACAGGCATTTAACCGGATGATGAATGTGATCGTTAATCTTCGGATCAGGGCCTATGATGAAAAGATCCAGTTAATGGATACGCAGATGAAATATTTTCAGATGCAGTTAAAACCCCATTTCTTTTTAAATGCCCTGACAACGATCTACAGTATGAGTTATCAGAAGCGGAATGAGGATATACGGACATATATTGACGCATTAACAAAAACGGTCCGTTATATGTTTAAAGGCGGTCTTCGTCTGGTCCTTCTTAAGGAAGAAACCCAGCATCTGGAAAATTATTTTGAAATGCAGCAGCTCCGGTATCCGGACTGTGTATTCTGGTATTTTGATATGGAAGAAGCTGCAATGTCGTGGAAGATCCCCCAGATGCTGTTACATACATTTGTGGAAAATGAATACAAATATGCAGTAAAAATTGACAGCGTCCTTTCGATACTGATACAGGCAAAAGTCCTTTTAAAAGAGGGGGAAGAAATGCTTTATATTCGTATGGAGGATGACGGCGTAGGTTTTCCTGAACAGGTTATGCAGTATATGAATTTTGAGAGCGAAGATCCTTCGAGGGAGGGACATCATGTAGGGCTGTGGAACATAAAAAGAACCATGGAAGTTTTGTATCAGAAAAGGGAATTGATCCACCTGTCAAATTTGGAAACAGGGGGATGTCTGATCGAGATATGGATCCCCAAAACAACAGCAGTGGGTGAGGAACAGGAGATAAAAAATGAACGTATTGATCGTGGATGATGATATGGCAACAGTAGATGTGATCTGTAAATCCGTAAACTGGAGCGCTTTGCACATTGATAAGGTCATGACCGCTTATAACATTGAAAAGGCAAAGGAGATATTAGCAGATACACCTGCGGATATTGTGGTTTGTGACATTGAAATGCCTATGGGAAATGGAACAGAACTGCTTAAGTGGATCCGGGAAAATGATATGTCTTCGGAATTTCTGTTTCTCACCTGCCATACAGAATTTCAGTACGCGTCTGTGGCGATCCGCTATCAGGCGGCTGGTTATCTGGTAAAACCATTCCGTGTAGAGCAGGTAGAAGCAGAACTTTTGCGCCTGGTCCAGAGGATCATGGAGAAGCGGAAAATAGAAGAAGAAAGCCATTATGGAAAATGGATGAGAAATAATCAGGAGCAGCTGATGAATAATTTCTGGAGGGCTTTGACAGAGCGGGAATTAAGAGCAGAGCCGGAATTTATTGACCGTGAGATAAAAAAACGCCGTCTTCCTGTTTTGGCCGATCAGCCGGTATGCCTGATCGGAGTAAGAGTTGCCAGAGAGGAACAGGCCAAAGAAGCACTGGGAGAGAACCTGTTGGAATTTACTCTGGAAAAAATGGTTTCAGAGATTGTAGATGAGTCTGTTGAAAATACGTCGGTTATAAAAAAGATCGTAAATGAGGCGTTGTTCTTTCTGGTGATCGACTGGAAACGGACACTGGAAGAAGTACTCATGGAAAGATGCCATATGCTGATAAAAACGGGACAGGATTATGTGGGCTGCTGCTTTACCTGTTGTATTGGAACTCCATGCAGCATGGAACAGCTTCCTGATAAAGCAGATGAGGTGGTCAATCTGTTGCTGCGAAATGTCTTGGAGTCTGACCAGGTATTTCGTGAAGGAGAAGCGGCAGTTACATCGGGGTTCAATACAAGGCTTCTTGATCTGAAGCAAATGGAAAATGATCTGCGAAACAAGGACCGGATGAAGATCTTAAATACGGTAAAAACCGTTTTGGGAAAGCTTTCCCGTGAAAAGAGCGTATCGGTAGAAACGTTACTGGTCATACAGCAGGAGATCCTGCAGCTGATCTATACCAATCTTTATCAGAATGGGATCCAGGCTGCGGAGTTATTCGGGGATGAAGTCTCCCGGAAAATCCAGCGGCAGTCGGTCCGCTCTGTGTTTGACATGATAAAATGGGTGAATTACGCAATATCACGTACTTTGGAGTACGAAGATGAGATCAACCGGTCCCTTTCTCTGGCAGATAAGATCGAAAGCTATGTGAAAGAACATTATAAAGAGGATATTTCCAGAGATACCATTGCAGATGTGTTTTTTCTGACTCCGGAATATCTTGCCAAGGTCTATAAAAGGCAGACAGGACATAATTTAAAGGATTATATCATCGGTTATCGCATTGAAATGGCAAAGCAGCTTCTGGCTGATGATATAAAGAGCATCAGTGATATTTCAGCAGAAGTGGGTTTTGACAATTTTTCTTATTTTTCTACTGTATTTAAAAAGTATACCGGGATCACACCGGGAGAATACCGCAGATCAAAAAAATCTTAAAATCAAAAAAATATCACTTATTTTTTAAAGAAATGTATCATGGACCTCCTTTATAATAAAGCCCAGAAAGGCAAAATAAAGGAGGTTACTTGATATGAAAAAAAGTATGAAAAACAGAGTTGCAGGCGCGGCGGCCGTTCTTCTTGCCGGTTCAATGGCATTTTCCATGACTGGATGCGGCAGCAGTTCGGATAATACAGCCGGTCAGCAGACTGCCACAGATCAGAAAACGGAAGGAAATGAAGAATATACAAAGATCGTATATGCCTTTAAATCATTTAACAATATTCCTGAAGATCTGTCCGACGTAAATGAAGCGATCAGTGAGATCACAAGAGAGAAGATCGGTGTGGAAGTAGAATTAATGCCGATTGCTTCTTCTGCATATGGCCAGCAGGTAAGTCTTGCAATGCAGGGCGGGGAACAGCTGGACCTGTTCCATACAGGAAGCGGTCTGGAGTTATCTACCTGCCTTGCCAATCATCAGCTTTATGACATTACAGATATTGTAAAGGAACATGCTGCCGGCGCCATTGACGCGGTAGGTGAGGACTTTATGAAAACAGAAGTAGTAGACGGAAAGGTTTATGGTATTCCGGCTGATAAGGGTGTTGCTCTTGCGCCGACACTTCTGTACAGAGAAGATATCATGGAAGAGATCGGCGTAGATCCGGCAGACATTAAAAATATTAATGATCTGACTGATGTATACGCAAAGGTAAAAGAGGCTTATCCTGATATGATCCCGCTGGTACCGGTCAATCCAGGTGATTCCGGTATGATCAATACCATTTACGGATTTGATTATCTGGGAGACCGCTATTTAACTCCAACTGGAATTTTAAATGGCGATGATATGCAGGTTGAGAATTTCTATGAAACAGATGAATTTAAGGATATCCTGACACTGGCAAGAGACTGGTATAACAAAGGCTATATCATGGGTGATGCAGCAACAACTACCAGCACTTCCATTGAACTGTTAAGCGCAGGAAAAGGATTTTCTTACATCTCCAACTATGGCGGAAATGACGCTGCAACTCAGATCTCCACTCAGACAGGTCAGAAAATAGGGGCTCTTCGTTTAAGCCAGCCTTACCTGGGAACTTCTGATGTAAACAGAGTATCATGGGCAGTTGCGTCTACCTGCAAGAACCCTGAAAAAGCACTTGAATTCCTGAATTTAACTTATACAGATAAAGATGTTATCAACCTGATCATTTACGGAATTGAAGGAAAAGATTATGTAAAGGTCAGCGACAATGTAGTGAAATATCCGGACGGTCAGGACGCAAGTACCGTTCCATATACAGCTCAGCTTAGCTGCGGCGTATGCGGAAGCCAGTTTAACCAGTATATCCTGGAAGGCGCCAGCGAAGATACTCTGGCAGTAATGAAAGAAGATAATCAGAATGCGGGAAGATCCAAGGCATTTGGATTTACCTTTGACAGTTCAACTGTAAAAACACAGTATACAGCAGTAAATAACGTGATCAATCAGTATCTTCCGGGACTGCGCTGCGGAAGCCTTGATCCGGAAACAGAACTTCCAAAGTTCCAGCAGAGTTTAAAGGATGCCGGAATTGATGAGATCATTGCGGAAAAGCAGAAACAGCTGGATGCATGGGCAGCAGAAAATGCAAATTAGGTGAATGATTATGACAGGAAGAAAAAGAAAGGGGCGGGGGACGAAAAACGTCCCCCTGCTATTGATCGCATTGCCAGGTCTTGCTTATCTTCTGATAAACAATTATATCCCCATGTTTGGGATCTTCCTGGCTTTTAAAAGTTATGATTTTTCAAAGGGAGTATTTGGGAGCCCCTGGTGCGGGTTCGATAATTTTAAGTTTCTGTTTAAGACAAAAGACGCGTTGATCATGACAAGAAATACGATCTTATATAATTTCGCTTTTATTGTGATCGGTACAGCTCTTGGTATTTTTGTGGCGATCCTGCTGACGGAGATTGTAAAAAGTGTCTGGGCAAAATTTTATCAGTCAGCGCTGCTTTTACCATACCTGCTTTCCTGGGTTGTGATCTCCTATATGGTTTTTGCGTTTTTAAATTCAGACAGCGGATTTATCAACCATACTGTGTTAAAAGCCATGGGAATGGCTCCTGTATCCTGGTATACGAAAAGTAATATCTGGCCTTTTATCCTGATCCTGGTGTTTTTATGGCAGACAGTAGGTCATACGTCGATCATTTACATGGCAAGCATTGCCGGTATTGATAAAGGGATTTATGAAGCTGCCAAGATCGACGGTGCAGGTAAGATCAAGCAGATCTTTTATATCACACTGCCGCTTTTAAAGCCTACGATCACCATCATGGTTCTTATGGCGATCGGAAAGATCTTCTTTTCTGATTTTGGACTGTTTTATCAGGTGCCTATGAACTCAGGCGCTCTTTATGGTGTGACCCAGACCATTGATACTTTTGTATACAGAGGCTTAATGGAATTAAATGATGTGGGAATGTCATCTGCAGCAGGACTGTTCCAGTCATGTGTTGGATTTATCCTGGTTATCACTGCTAATGCGCTGGTCCGCAAGATGAATCCTGAAAATGCGTTGTTTTAACGGAAGGAGGCAATAAGATGAAAACGAGATTAAGCGGGGAGCGCAGCTTCCGCCGTTTTGCCCTGATAACATTAGGCATTATGACTATTTTATCATTGCTTCCGGTTATCCTGATCGTGATCGCGTCATTTACAGATGAAAAATGTCTGATCGCAAATGGATATTCTTATTTTCCTGCAAAATGGAGCCTGGATGCTTATTTTTATATGATAAAGCAGGCAAAGCTGATCACAAGGGCTTATGGGATCTCCTTTTTTGTAACGATCACAGGAACGCTTTTAAGCGTGCTTTTTACTACTACACTGGCATATCCCATGTCCAGAAAGGATTTTAAATTTTCAAAGATCCTTACATTTCTGGTATTCTTTACCATGCTGTTTAATGGCGGCGTTGTTCCGTCTTATATGATGTGGTCCCAGTTCTTTCACCTGAAGAACACGATCTGGGCGCTGATCCTGCCAAATTATCTGATCACGGCCTTTAACATTATGCTGGTTAAGAATTATTATCAGAACAGTATTCCAGATGCATTGATCGAAGCTGCAGAAATTGACGGAGCTTCGGAACTTACAATCTTCTGGAAGATCGTCTTTCCATTATCTACGCCCGTGATCGCTACGATCAGTCTTTTTACAGCGCTGAAATACTGGAATGACTGGGTAAATGCTCTGTATTACATTACAAAACCGCAACTTTACGGAATTCAGAACCTGCTGCTTCGTATCATGGATAATATCCAGTTCTTAAAATCCGGTGGAGCCGGTGAAATTGCAGGCGCGGCTATGGTAGACCTTCCAGGCACCTCTGTGCGTATGGCAATGGCAGTTGTTGGAATTTTACCAATTATTTTAATTTATCCATTTGTTCAGAAATATTTTATCAAAGGTGTAGTTGTAGGCGCGGTAAAGGGTTAAAAAGATTGGCGACTATTTGCAATGTTTATAGTTTGGGAGAAAAATGATGACAGGGAAGAAATTTGAGAGAACTGCCCCGGAAGAAGTGGGAATTTCCAGTAAGAGCCTGGAGCGTCTGATTGAAAATCTGGAGCAGGTAACAGAGATGCATGGCATTGTGGTCATGCGCCATGAAAAAATATGTGCAGAGGGCTGGTGGGCGCCTTATGCACCGGGAATCCGACACAGTCTCCATTCTTTGAGCAAAACCTATTCTGCTACTGCAGTAGGAATTGCAGTAACGGAAGGAAAAGTCTTTTTAGATGAGAAAATCCTTTCTATTTTCCCAGAGAAGGCACCAGAGAATCCAGATGAAAATCTGAAGCAGCTGACGGTAAAGGATATTCTCTGCATGGGAAGTGGAATGGAAAAGCTTCCTGAGGTGACAGCAAACTGGCTGCAGGCATATCTGGAAGTTCCTATTAAGCATCGTCCAGGAACTGCGTTTCAATACAACAGTGTGGGATCCACCGTTCTTTGCGCCATCGTAGAGAGAAAAACGGGAATTCCTGTAGAGGAATATTTAAAAAGCAGGCTGTTTGATAAGATTGGCATTGACAGCGATAATTTTTTGTTTGAACGCATGCCAGACGGTACAGTTTTTGGTGGTGGGGGATTTTACGCCACAACAGAGGATAATTTAAGGCTGATGAAACTTTATAAAGACGGCGGAGTCTGGGATGGCGAGCGTATCTTATCCGAAGAATATGTGAAAATGGCAATATCAAAGCAGATCGATACTGCCACAGAAAAAAATGGCAATCCAGAGGCTACAGACAATTTCCTTGGCTATGGATTTCAAATCTGGATGTGCCAGCCGGAAAATGTATACCGGGCTGACGGGGCAATGGGCCAGTTTTCTATTGTATTTCCAGATCAGGATATGATAATTTCCGTAAATGAAACGGCTTCGAATGCTCATTGGGCGCAGAATACATTGGATGAAATATGGAGGTTTGCCAGGGAAGTCCGGGAAGAAACACTGCCGGAGGATGAAGCTGCATCTACGCATCTGAAAGAGAAGCTGTCTCATTTATCCCTGGAAGCACCTTGTCGGCAGTGCAGTCGCAACAGAGAAAAAGAGTCTGAAATAAATGGAAAATGCTATTTTGTGTCAGAAGGGCGTATGGGCTTTGAAACAGAGATCCAGAATTCCCATGCAGGATTGAAACCACTTGAGGGAATAACAGAATTTACCATGAGATTTGTACCTGGGACCTGCGAAATGAGATTTTGCCAGCAGGGAAAAGAACATGAGGTTCTGATCGCCACAGACGGATCCTGGAGGTGGAACCGGCTTAAACTGGATGGAAGGGTAAATAGTGAGCTGTGTTTAAGTGGATATTGGGAAGATAAAAACTGTTTTGTAGTCCATGCAAGATGGATAGAAACCTGCTATGAAAATGAACTGAAGTTCTGCTTTGAAAAAGATCAGGTTCATATGAGCAGAATGAATAAAGTGGGGCGTTATATGACATCGCAGCCGCTTACAGCAACGGCGCAGAGCGCCTGAAAGTGAAAAGAGGTGATTTTCTATGCTGAATAAGATCATGCTGATCACATATCCTGATTCCATGGGACATGATTTAAAAGATCTGCATCATATTTTGAACCTGTATTTTAAAGATGCAGTAAAAATGGTGCATATCCTACCGTTTTTTCCTTCCAGTGGGGACCGTGGTTTTGCCCCGTTAGGATATGAAAAGGTATCAGAAGAGTTCGGAGATTGGGAAGATATCCGTATGCTTTCCGAAGAATATCCATTGATGTTTGACTATATGATCAATCATATCTCCGCACACAGTCCTTATTACCAGGATTTTTTAGAGAAAAAGGATCAGTCGCCGTACAGAGGATTGTTTATCCGTTATAAGGATTTTTGGAAAAATGGAATGCCAAGCCAGGCAGAAACTGATGCTATTTATAAGCGGAAACCCAGAGCCCCTTATGTTATGGCAAAGTTTGCGGATCAGACACAGGAAGCGGTCTGGTGTACCTTTGGAGAGGAACAGATCGACCTTAACATGGAGACAGAGGAAGGAAAGCGCTTTTTGGAAGAAAATCTTCGCTGGCTGGCCAGACACGGTGCATCGCTTATCCGCCTGGACGCTTTTGCTTATGCTGTGAAACGACCGGGAACTTCCTGCTTTTTTGTGGAACCGGATATCTGGGAACTTCTTGAAAGATGTGCGAAAATTGCTGCAGAGGAAGGCGCTCAGATCCTTCCGGAAATCCATGAACATTTTTCAATCCAGCAAAAACTGGCATGCAGGGATTATTATGTGTATGATTTTGCGCTGCCAATGCTATTGTTACATGCCATTTATTTTAAAAACAGTGAATATCTGAAGCACTGGTTTGAAATATGTCCGAGAAAGCAGTTTACAACGCTGGATACCCATGACGGAATTGGCGTAGTAGATGTCCGGGGGCTTTTGCCAGACGAGGAGATTGAAGCTGCGAAAGAGCATTTGTTTGAGTATGGCGCTAATGTAAAGCGTGTTTACAATACGGAGAAATACAATAATCTGGATATTTATCAGATTAATTGCACCTATTATTCGGCTCTTGGGGATGATGATAATGCTTATTTTTTAGCCAGAGCGATCCAGTTCTTTGCGCCAGGTACGCCTCAGGTTTATTATGTGGGACTACTGGCTGGAAAAAATGATATTTCTCTTTTGGAGGAGACGAAGGAAGGACGAAATATCAATCGTCATTATTATACGGAAGAAGAGATAGGACGGGAAGTTGAACGCCCGGTAGTAAAGCAATTGTTGGAACTTATGAAACTCAGAAATACGCATCCTGCATTTGATGGTGAGTTTTATATGCTTCCATGTGAGAAGGAGCAGTTGATCCTTGGGTGGAAAAACGGAGACAGCAGGATTGAGCTGCATGGAGATCTGGGGAAGAAATCCTTTAAAATTATTTAAAATGATTGGATAGCATGAATATGGCTGGCCTGTTTTGAGGCCAGCCATATTTGATGATACATCTATTTAAGCACTCCTGCAAATGAATTACAGACATTTTTTAATAATATCTGGATCGTTTAAGCAGAGATCCAGCATTCTGGAAAGAACACCGCTATAACCGGCGCCAAGTGCTTTTGCCTTAGCGAGAGTTGCTGGTGTTACGCGGAGTGTTACGGTCTGTTTACGGCGTTCATTTTTTCTTTCATCAGATATACGTCTGAAATTTTTTAAATCTTCATCGGATAGTTCCGGGCAGTCTTCATCAAAGGAAATGGGCATTTTTTCTGCCTTTTCTAACATTTTGAGTTGTTCTTTTGTTGGTGCTTTTTTAACATCCATATCAGTAATTATCATAGTATGCCTCCTTTTCACGTTGCGTTGCACGCCGGGCTGAAATAATACGTATAGCATCATTTCGTTCGGTATATACCACATATAAAACCATTACATAGCCGTTGATCTCACCTATGGTAATATAACGGTCTTCTTCAAGGCTATGTTTGGCATCATACATTTCTATACGGTTATCATCGCCAAAAACAAGGATTGCGGTGCCAAAATCAATACCATGTTTTGCTATATTCTTTTGTTCTTTATTATCATCCCATTCAAATTTCATTTATAATATTCCCCTTTATAATTATAATATATCATTTTAAATACAAAATGCAATACGTTATGTATTACAT
>ERZ1026864.963-NODE-963-length-15118-cov-5.218217_pt1 | contig 15118 bp, 18 predicted proteins | sample MGYA00380162_ERZ1026864 | MGnify/ENA primary metagenome ERZ1026864 (study PRJEB33269, sample SAMEA4719798) | human gut metagenome | biome: human-associated habitat; feature: organic feature; material: feces | place: Cameroon | collected 2013-10 ... | reverse complement strand
GAATAAAGAGCTATCTGATTTCTGTTAGAGAAGTCAGATAGCTCTTTTTGTTTTACTCAGATTCAGTCATTCTTCAACCGGTCCTTGAACGCCTCCACCATCGCATCGCTGAGCTGCTGGGACGGCACTTTCACATAGCCGGAGGTTTCGTCATATTTCGGGTAGTTATACCGCCACTTGTCGTAGTCCTCTCGATTGATTTCTCCGCTACGATACTTTTCGGCCTGTTCCGCCCAAGCAACAAGCATTTCGGAAAGCTCAGCGGCGTCCTTCCCCTTCCGGGGATCAACACGCAGGGAAACGCCGTTTTCGCCGGTTTCCACCGTCAGGCCGTAGCGATCCTCTAAGGTAAACAGCGTGTGCATCAGGCCGAGATAGCTGTCAATGTCCGGCACGGACAGCGCCAGCGGTGAGACACCCAGCGCACCGGCAAGGCTCTCCGTCAGCTCCGCCTTGGGTGTTCTGCTGCCGGATTCATACTGCGCCATACGGATGTCGGCGGTCTTTTCCGGGAAACCGACCACCTGCCCCAAGTATTTTTGCGTCATTCCCCGCAGATTGCGGAAGAACCGAATTCTCTCACCGATTGCCATAGCACAACACTCCTTTATGTACTGTACAATTAGTATAGCATATGGATTTAGGTTATGTCAAGATAGCAAAAGCAAAAAAGTTAAATATTTTTCAGAAGTCCTATTGACAATAGCAAATTCGTTTAGTATAATGGCTATAGCAAATAGCGTTAAGTTATTTGTAGACAACAGAATATCCGTCGTGCGTCACGGTAATGGCGCACCCGCTCGGGCAAATCGGAATGCGGCCAGAAAGTTCTCCGACAATAAACAAGAGAACTATATGCAGATGAAAGGGGTGATGAAATGGAAAACACAAGCTTTATGAGAGTGGAGGAAGTAGCACAGGAATTGGGCGTTTCCAAATCCTACGCCTACAAGATCGTGCAAAAGCTGAATGAAGAACTGAAAGACAAAGGCTTTCTCACGATTTCAGGGCGAGTCAACAAACAGTATTTTATGGAGCGCACCTGTTACGGTGCTGTTCAGAAAGAGAGGTAAAAATGTCAGTTTACAAAGATACCAAGAACAACACTTGGAAGGTCTACTACCGTTTTACGGATTGGCAGGGCAAAGTCCATCAGTCTACGAAGCGAGGCTTTCCAACCAAACGAGAAGCGCTTGCTTGGGAGCGGGAACAACTCCACAAGGTGGAAGCCGATCTGGATATGACCTTTGAGAGCTTTATCGACACCTACACAGCCGATATGAAGAACCGGCTGAAAGAGAACACTTGGCACACCAAGGAGCATATCATCCGCACCAAACTGCTTCCCTACTTCGCCAAGCGGAAAATGAACTCGATCCAGCCCAAAGACATTATCGCTTGGCAAAATGAGATGATTAAATGTCGGGATAAGAGCGGCGAGGCATATTCGCCGGTATATCTCAAAACTCTGCACAATCAGCTCAGTGCAATTTTCAATCACGCCGTGAAATTCTATGGGCTGAAAGACAATCCTGCTGCCAAGGTCGGCAATATGGGAAAGGCCAAGACAAGAGAAATGCTTTTCTGGACGCAGGAGGAATACAAGAAATTCTCAGAGAAAATGATGGACAAACCCATTTCTTTCTATGCCTTTGAAATGCTCTATTGGTGCGGTATTCGTGAAGGAGAACTGCTGGCGCTGACCCCGGCAGATTTTGATTTTGACCGGCAGACGGTCACGATCAATAAATCCTATCAGCGTATCGGTGGTCGGGACATCATCACTGACCCGAAAACGCCGAAAAGTAACCGCACTATTAAGATGCCAGAATTCCTCTGTGAAGAAATGCAGGACCATATGAAACAGCTCTACCGAATCGACAAAAACGACCGGCTGTTTGAAGTCACGAAAAGCTATCTTCATCACGAAATGGACAGAGGTGCTAAGGCGGCAGGGGTAAAGCGCATCCGGATTCACGATTTAAGACACAGCCATATTTCGCTTCTGATTGAAATGGGATATTCGGCGGTAGCCATCGCTGACCGGGTAGGACACGAAAGTATCAATATCACTTATAACTACGCTCACCTGTTCCCCTCTACACAAAGCGATATGGCGGACAAGCTCAATCAATTCAGAAAGGACGGTACAGATAATGTCACTAAAGAACAGAGACGAGCATAATCGCTGGCGCAATAAAACAGTTGCCTTCCGGGTATCGCCGGAGGAGGATGCTCAACTCGAACGCTATGTGCAGCTCTCCGGGCTGACCAAGCAGGACTACATCACCCGGCGGCTCACCCACAAGGATGTGATAGTGCAGGGCAATCCCAGAGTTTTCAAGGCGCTGCGGAATCAGCTTGCCGAAGTGCTTTCGGAATTGCAGCGCATTGAGACTGGCGGCGCAGTCAATGATGAGCTGCTTGACCAAATTGAAATGATCGCCGATATTCTCGGCGGAATGAAGGAGGAATCTGAATGAACAAAGAAAAAGAAATGACCGCCCCTATTGTATCTGTTGGCGCAGATACGGAGCAGTCATCTCAAAACCTTACGAACCATAGTTTAACCGATTTTGGCCCGGATTTCAAGGGGCCTGACGATGATTTCTACCGGGAAATGCAAAGAAGGATGGCCCCGGACTATCTGGAAACGGTGTCGATGACCACCCTCTATGATACGGACTTTGAGGGACAGGAGCCGCTGATCGACGGCCTGCTGTACCGGGGTGCCTACTTACTGGCCGGTTCCCCGAAGGTCGGCAAGAGCTTTCTGATGGCCCAGCTTGCCTATCAGGTCAGTACCGGACTTCCCCTGTGGGGCTATAAGGTGCGAAAAACGGGCGTTCTTTACTTTGCGCTGGAAGATAACTATGCCCGCTTGCAGCGGAGACTATTCCGGATGTTCGGCGCTGAGGCGGCAGAAAATCTGTATTTTGCCACCCACTGTAAAACAGCCAACAGCGGTCTGGAGGATCAGATTCGCAGCTTTATGAAAGAGCATCCCAACACCGGCCTGATTATCATCGACACCCTGAAACGGGTGCGTGAGGTTGGCGGAGCGGATTTCAGCTACAGCAGTGACTACGATATTGTGGCTCGGCTGAAAACTGTTGCCGACAGCTATAAGGTAACGATGGTAATCGTTCACCACACCCGCAAGTTGGAGGCAGATGACAAATTCGATATGATTGCTGGAACCAATGGCCTGTTGGGTGCAGCGGATGGCGGATTTGTTCTCAGTAAAGAGAAACGCACCTCCAATGCGGCGGTGCTGGATGTCACCGGCAGAGATCAGGAGGATCAGCGGCTACACCTGAACAAGAATCCCGAAACTCTGGTATGGGAGTTGGAGAGCGTTGAAACGGAGCTTTGGCAGGAACCGCCGGACCCGTTTCTGGAAAGTATTGCAGCATTTCTTTCTTCGGCGGGTGAACGCTGGGAGGGCACAGCATCCGAGCTGTGCAGCCTGCTGAATCTGGACTGCAAGCCCAATGTGCTATCCCTTCGGCTGAGCATCGGCTCTGTGCGGCTGCTGCGAGATCACGACATTCGCTACAAGGCAAGTCGCAATCACGGTGGACGGAAAATCTCCCTGTGGAAGGAGATGGACAGCGTGTCAAAGGGTGACGACCGTGACGGTCTTTTGGTGGGCGCTGGTGAGGCCTAAAACATCGTCACCACCGTCACGGTTTGTCACGCTTTGAAGTTTCGGCAAGCCGTGCGGCTGCCCTTTTCAAAGGGCATTGAGCACTGGGGAGCAGCCCGCAGGCTGCTGGGGCAAAGTCCCGGCGCAGAGGCAGTATTCGATATACCGCCTCTGTGCAAGCCCCCTCGGAGAGCGCAATAGCATCTTTTGATGGCCGCAGGCTGTCAAAAGTGCTTTTGCGTTACTCTTGACAAGAGTAACAGAACCCCGGCTGCGGCCGGAGGGTGAAAGGAAGTGAGGTTTTATGAAAAGGACAATCAGTGCCGAGGTTGGTAAAGGCTCTGTCAATCACAACAGCCGCAAATTCAAAGCGGAAAATGTAGACGGGAGCCGCACGCACCTGAACATTGATTATTGCAATGAACGCATTCAGACGGTATACCACCAGCTTTTTGATGAGTCTCTGAAACGGTACAACGAGAAGCAAACCCGTGCAGACCGGCGCATTCCGAACTACTATGAGAAGATTCGCTCTGGAAATCAGGAGAAGCCTTTCCACGAGATCATCCTGCAAATCGGAAACAAGGAGGATATGAACGCTACCGGCGAATACGCAGAATTGTCTCGGCAGGTACTGGACAAATATTATCAGGGCTTTCAGGAGCGCAATCCAAACCTCCGGGTATTCTCGGCACACCTCCATATGGACGAGGCCACGCCACACATCCACATTGACTTTGTGCCGTTTACCACCGGGAGCAAGCGAGGGCTGGATACCCGTGTGTCGCTGAAGCAAGCGCTGGCGGCGCAAGGCTTCAAGGGCGGCACACGAGGCGCTACCGAATGGGCGCAGTGGGTACAGTCCGAAAAGGAGCAGTTGGCTGCCGTGATGGAACGGTATGACATCCAGTGGGAGCAGAAAGGCACCCACGAAAAGCACCTCTCCGTTCTGGACTACAAAAAGCAGGAACGAGAAAAAGAAATTGCGGCGTTGGACAGCACCCTGGCCGAAAAGCAGGACGAGCTGGAAACGGTGCAGAATCGAATTGACAACTTCGATCAGGGTGTGCAGTCTATTGAAAAGTTGGAGCAGCGGATTGAAACAGATAGCGAATATCAGCTTCCTGATCCACCCACTCTGATGACAGCCAAGACCTATAAGCAGCGATTCGTTGACCCGTTGATTAAAAAGCTGAAAGAGATTATCCGAGAGGTGTTTTGTCGCTATTACAAGGCGATAGACAGCTACCACCGGCTGAATAACACCAACGGGCGGCTCTACCGGGAGAATGAACATCTGACCGCAACCAACGACCGGCTCAAAGGAGAAAATGAAGCCCTGCGTTCAGAGTTGAAGGCTTTCCGCTTCCTGCGGAAGGTCCTTGGCAGTCAGCAGATCGATAATCTGATTGCACAGGCAAAAGATATGGAGCAGCAGCGAAAGCAAACCCAGCGCACAAGGCGCAGAAATACAAATTATGAAAGGTAGGAACAGACAATGGCAAAAGCAATTTTTGAGGAAATGGGCGGTACTTACACACAGGTTGGGGATTACCTTCTCCCCAATTTGGAACTGCCCGAAGAAGAGCAGCAGCCCATCGGCGTGTGGGGACAACGCCACCGGCGCTACCTGAAGGAGCACCGTCAGGCCGCTTATGCAACCCTGCTCACCAGTGAAAAACTGAACAGCTACCTTGCCGACATCGACCGCCAGTCGGAGGAGATGTTCTCTCGGCTGGTAAAGCAGATGGCCGAGGCGGAAGGCGTCACGGAGAAGCTGAAAGCCGCCGACCCAATGGAGTGGGTCAGAAGGATGAATAACATCCGAAATAGGGCTATGGAGATTGTAAATAGCGAGTTGATCTACGCCAGAGAGCCAGCAGCCCGTATTTCCGCTTCTGTGGAAACCTTGGAGCCGCCCAAAGTGTTTTGGAAATACTACGATTTGTACCGGCGCAAGAGAATTTCGCTGAGTGAATATGCTGCCGCTACGGGATTATCGGCTTTTGCAATCCGGCATTTTTTGAAGAATGTTGTTGAGAAACGCCCAAAAACCATTGAAAAGCCTAAGCAAATATGATATACTATATTTTGTATAAGTATCTGGAGGTGCCGAAATGCAGATTGCTGATTACATAGACGCCGATCTTTTAGATAAATTTGAGTTCCACAACTATAACCACGCTATTGAAATCATTACTCAAGCTTTTCCTGAGGAGTGGCGTGAAGTCGTTGAGTGCCTAAGAAAACTCGACATTACCACAGATGATCTTCGTGAAGCGGGCGGAAATGAGACTAAGATTCCGAAGAAATTTGACGATGTCCTCTACCCGTATGGGTGGAGAGAAATCCGAATTTCTGGTGACTTACACATCAAGTTTTATCCAAGACAAGCCGATCAGAGGGGACGCTTTTCCAGCGTTCCTTTTGAGGAGCGTGTGACGGAGAACTACATCGACGGTCATAATATTGATTTTTTGAAGGGTCGAATTGCATTTGACCTCGAATGGAACAGTAAAGATCAGACCTTTGACAGAGATCTGCTTGCAATGCGGACATACTATGATTGCGACATTGTAAGCGCCGGTATTATTGTCACCCGTTCGCAAGACCTGAACGACGTGTTCAAAACCGTGTATGACTATGATAAGAATTCCCGCACTTGGAAGCCCATTATGCGTAAATACGGCGCAAGCACTACTTGGATGGGAAAGCTACTATATCGCTTAGAGTCACGCCGCAATGGTGGATGCCCCGTTTTGGCTATTGGCATTAAGAAAACTTGTGTTTCAGATTGGGAGGAGGGATACATAGATGAGCACGCTTCAGGAAACATCTGAAAACCTTCTCTCCTTCTGCGGTGATAAGCGCTATTCAACGATTTATGCTGATCCGCCTTGGCGCTTTCAAAACCGCACTGGAAAAGTCGCCCCGGAAAATAAGAAACTGAATAGATATGAGACAATGTCATTAGCAGACATAATGGCGTTGCCCGTTGAGCAGGTCGCTGCAGCAAAAAGCCATTTGTACCTTTGGGTTCCCAACGCTCTTCTGCCAGATGGTCTGGCTGTTATGAAAGCGTGGGGATTTGAGTATAAGGGAAATATCATTTGGGAAAAGGTGCGGAAGGATGGTGGCCCGGACGGGCGAGGAGTCGGCTTCTATTTCCGTAATGTGACTGAAATTCTGCTTTTCGGGGTCAGAGGTGACAATTTTAGGACGCTGGCTCCGGCCCGCTCTCAGGTCAACCTCATTCGGACGCAAAAGCGTGAACACTCACGGAAGCCTGACGAGATTATCCCGATCATCGAAAGTTGCTCTCCGGGACCGTTTCTTGAGCTATTTGCTCGTGGTGACCGTGAAGGCTGGGATATGTGGGGAAACCAAGCGACCGCAGGTTATGAGCCTACGTGGAACACTTACAGCAATCATACCACAAAGCAGGCATCAAATGAATGACAATTATGAAGGGGAATTGCTATGGCATACAGAAACAAGGTATATGTCTCTATGGATGCAGATAATGATCTTCGATATTACTATCTGATGAAAGCATGGAAGCAGAACGATTACTCATCCTTTAATTTTTATGATGCCCACGATATAAACAACATCTACGACAAAAGTGAAGCTTCTATCAAAGCCGGCCTTCAAGAACGATTTAGAAACACAAAAGTGTTCGTGCTCTTAGTGGGGGAACACACGAAATATTTGTATAAATATGTAAGATGGGAGATTGAGCAAGCAATTAAGAGAGAAATCCCCTGCATTGTTGTCAATCTAAACGGAAAACGGAGTTTGGATCAGGATCGTTGTCCTGCACTGATAAGAGATGCTTTGGCTATTCATATCAGTTTTAATTCAAAAATACTTCAATATGCTTTAGAAAATTGGCCATCCGTATTCGAGCAGTATCATAGAGAAGGTAAAACAGGAGCATATTACTACGATGACAGCGTTTATAAAGGACTCGGCATTTAAATTTCTTAATAGCGTGATAATCCCGATAAAACGGAAACCGTTAGATTTTGTCTCAAAGATACTGGCGTTACTTGGCGGATATTACTCGCTGTGTGAAATTGAGCAAGCTGTATTGAACAGGACCGTGTTGCTAGATTCTTTTAGAAAACACTTCTGGATCTTTTTGATAGCTGTTGTGCTTATTGCAATTTTATTACACAAAAAACCTCTGTCTCATTCTGCTTACTTAGGAGCAAAAGATACGATTCTGTCACTTTGCATAGGCAACATACTTACTTTAAAAGATTCCGCAGTAGTCATTCCTTCAAACACCACATTCGATACTACAATGGCTGGAGATTTCATAAGCGTAAGAAGTATTCAAGGACAATTCCAAAAGAAGTATTATGGTGCAGATTTTTCTGAGCTAGATGCGGCAATCAAGAGATCGCTTGATGAGTTTTTCCCCAGTCAATATGAGAGGTTGCTTGATCGGCATAAAACGAATTGCAATCGGTATGATATTGGCACAGTGGCAAAAGTTACGATAAAAGGGCAGCACTTTCTGAAGCAAATGTCACTTGGGAAAGCCTTTGTAATTATATGGATTGGCAATGTTCGTTCTTTGGCGAAAATCAAAGGCATATTACCACATCAAAAGCCGAAGGCAATCCAATAAGCAAGCAGGAAAAAGTGACAACACAATGACAACAGGAATTATGATACACCGTAATTCTTGGATAATCTAAGCAATCCCGATAATCTGAGCTAAACTACATATACAAAATCGTTTAGGTCACGGTTTCAAGGAGCGAGTGGGAATAATTTCATAGGTCGAAAAAAGCCCGTAAACACTGGACTTTTTAAGCTTTGAAGCCACTCGTGGCAACGATTTGGCAACAGAATTTCATTATTCACAAGAAAAGAGCGATCTGATTTCAAATGAAGTCAGATCGCTCTTTTTGTTTATTTATTTCGTTCTTCTTTCAATGCCTCGACGAGCATATCACTAAGTTCCTGCGATGGCGTGTTTTTCCTGTTTTCAGTTTGGCAGTTGGTTTAGGCGCACCGTAGACATCTGCTGAAGCTTTGATGCATCACACCCCTTGTGGACGTCGTCTTAAAATATATACAGAATTTGCTGGACTTTAAATAGCCTTACATAATACTGTTTGTGGGAAAGTTTAGCTTTTTAAGAATTATTTTTTCAACCGAGATAAGAACAGAGTTTAAGACAATATAAATTACCGCGGCAGTGATTAATATCTCAATTGATCTGTATGTAAAGGAAATTAGTTTGTTAGATAGACCTGTAAGCTCGGGAATACCAACAATACCAGCTAACGAACTTCCTTTGAGGAGAAGATTCATGTTGCTGAACAGGGGAGGCACAGAGACCCGCAATGCCTGAGGAAGTACAACTTTTTTGATTGTATGACCATAGCTTATACCCAATGATTTACAGGCATCGTATTGTCCCTTGTTTACCGCCTTTAGGCCGGAGATGAAGAATTCCATATTATATCCGACACCGGATAGTGTCATGCCGAGGATAGCAGCAACTATGGGAGAAATATTTATACCAAAGAAAATAAGTCCGTAATAGGAGAAATAGAGAAATACCAGTGCGGGGATAGCTCTCGTGATCCAACTGAATGCCCCCATCAAAATCCGTAAAGGACGGAATTTCGACTCTTTCATAAGTCCGAAAGGAATTGCCAGCAGCACAGAGATGATCATAGAAGCGCTGACGATGATAAGGGTATTTATGGTGCCTTTAAGAAAGTATTCAGCAAAATTATTAAAAACGACAGAAAAATCTAGTTTCATCATGACGCATTCCTCACATACTTGCCGAATTTCTTCTGTGCCAAGATTTCAAGAATCATAAATACGCTGCTGATGATAGAGTACAGGATCATGGCAATGAAGATTGTTTCGAAGGGCCTGACAGTTGTTTGCATGATCTTTTTTGCCATCCCCATGATCTCGTTAACTGCGATTGCGGACGCTGCAGAAGTACGCTTAGAAGCACCTGTAATATAAGTTATGTAAGAAGGGGTAATGACCCTAAGCATCTGAGGAAAAATAATTTTTGTCAGAGTATGGTGCATCGGAATGCCCAGAGCACGACATGCGAGATATTGTCCGGAATCGATTGCGGAAAAGCCAGCATTGAATATCTCATATTGATAAGCTATGCCGGTGATTGAAAAACCAAGAATAGCAGCCGGAATGGGCTGAATGTTGATTCCCAATAGAGGAAGCCCGAGATAGCAAAAAAGCAGAACAATAAGCTCAGGCAACGACCGAAAGATCCAGCTATAACCATTGATAATTATACGCCCAATTTTAAATTTATTGAAGACGACTCTGTTCAGTACAGCAAGAAGTATACCGGCAATCGTTGTAATAACTAAGACTGCAAGAAATAGTAAGATTGTTGTGATAAATGCATCTTTAAATCTGGGAAGATACTCAATTATCAGTTTCCATTGGAACTGTCCCATGCTCGCCCACCTTTCCAACCAAGTGTTGCAGATTATGAGTGACTTTCTCTGTAGTCCGTAATTCTGGAAAAGAAGCGAGTGCACTCTGGCTTGTCTGAGCTAAGTACATCTTCTGTTCGACCGTGTTCCAGAATAGAACCATTATACAGGAAGATTGTTTCCTTGGAGGACTCTCTAACAAACTGCATCTCATGCGAAACGACGACCATTGTCATGCCGTCTCGAGCTAAATCGCTCATTGTTTTTAATACTTCACCAACTGTTTCGGGATCCAAGGCAGACGTGGCTTCATCAAAGAGAATGACCTCAGGATGCATGATCAAAGCGCGGGCAATAGCAACTCGCTGTTGTTCACCGCCAGATAACTGGGAAGGATAAGATTTTTCTTTATCGTATAAAAGCACTTTGTTGAGAAGCATCTTTGCCTCTTCAACGGCATCTTTCCGATCCATTTTATTCACAAATACAGCAGCTTCGATGATATTTTCCAAAACAGTCATATGGGGAAATAGATTAAAATGCTGAAATACCATGCCTACCTTGGCTCTGTATTTTAAAAGATCCCTTTCTTTCGTATTTACCAATTGACCATTTTTCATAGTTTTGCCGACATTTTTACCATGGAACAGAATATCACCGCTATTGGGCTTTTCCAGAAAGTTCAGGCATTTTAAAATGGTACTCTTTCCGCTTCCGCTGGGTCCTACAATAGAAATCACGTCGCCTTTGTTAACATTAAAGGACACATCTTTTAGAATATGCTTGCTTCCATAAAACTTATTGAGGTTTTTGACTTCAATGATCTTTTCAGGTGTGTTTAAGTCGATACTGTTTTTTCCGTTGTTTTCCATGATGACCTCATTTCTCGGATAATGATAATGTATAATTTATGGTCAGATGGATAATCCAATCCGACCATAAATTATGTACATTATTTACCAGCTGGAATAGAATGAATCAATGATTCGGGATCAGGCGGTCTGGTGATCTATCTTAGCCGTTCTCCTGATCGACGCAGGAAGGCTCATCCAGAGCCGGACTCAACAGCATACGCGCAATATGCAAATTCAACGCGCTGGGCGTGATGATGGGGCAATTCAATTCCTTCTCGAAAGTCTTGATCAGGTCAACCGGGTCACCGGGAGCGATTCCTTCGCCATAGCCCCAGACAAAGACGGCATCATATTTCTTGCCCTTCAAGGTGGACAGGCCGACACCGTTGATGATACCGATGCCGATGGTGACATCAATATTTCTCATCCAGTCACGACAATGCCAAGAAGCCAGATCCTGAGGATAATGCTTCTGATCAGGAATCAGGACACCAATGCTGGGACGGCGGTTGAGAGTGGTGGCAAGGGTGTGAGCGACATCAAAGGCTGCTCTGTATGGCATGATGAAGGGAACATTGGAGTGGAATGCATCCTCAGGATACTGCTCGGCACAGCACAGCATGATCAACTCGCAGCCCTTGGCTTCCAGAGTATCAATGGCTTTCTGAACATAAGGATAGAACTTATTCAGCTCCAGCCAGACCTCCAGCCTGCCGCTGCCCATCCGCCTATCGTTGTTGTCCGCGGTAACATTTGCATAGCAGCCGATGCCGATTTCATTTTCTTTGCAGTACAGTGCCTGAACCTCCTCAAAAGTGAGACCGTCAAGCGCGCCTGCTTCGATTACCTCAACATCCAAACCCATCTTTTTCAGCGCCATTCTGTGCATGGAGGTATACTCCTTGCGGGGACTCTGGCCCGTAGTAATGATACCGATTTTCTTGCTCATAATGTTCCTCCTAAAAATTATTCATTGATCCCTTTTGGGATTTGTTCGATTGGGTCAATCAGTATGCGATCTCAGTAGTGTCCATAAGGTCGAAGGGCAGGTAGCTGCCAAAGTTTCTGGTAATTGCTTCGGCCAGAGTACCATTTTCACGATATTCATCGATCAAAGCGGTGACTTTTTCGGCCAACGCGGTTTCATCGGAGTAAATGGCAACAGCCTGAGTGGTCAGGACAAGAGGGTCGCCTACGACTTCCAGATTAGCGTTGCCGGAAAGCTGATAGTAAGACAGCCCAAGAAAATCCATGATCAGGTAGTCAACGCGGCCGGCCTCCAGATCCAATAGCATTTCAGCCCAGCCGGGATACTCCGTGGTTTCGGTGATCGTGCCTTCGGGCAGTCTGGCAAGAGCCATTTGTGCCTGCGCAGAACCCGTAGTGCAGCCCATAATCTTCCCGGGAAGATCATCCCAGCCGTTGATTTCCGTGTTGCCGGCTTTTCTGGCTAAAACGACACCGTTAACAGTATAGGGCTTAGTCAGGATCATGCCATCGGCATTCATTCTTTCGGTGGTCATAGTAACACCCGACATAACCAGATCAAAACGTCCGGACTGTAGACCGGGGAGCAAACCGGACCAGTCGAGAACCACAAAGTTTGGCTCCAGTCCAAGTGCTTCTGCCAGCATGGTACCGATCTCAATATCGTAGCCTACCAGTTCGTTTTTGTCATTGTAATAGGAGAAAGGCGCTGCTGCGCCGGTGGTGCCGATGGTCAGCTTTCCTTTTTCTACCAGCTTTTCCGTATATGCTGATGTATCGTTGGTGGAAGGGGAATCGTTTGTGGGATCATCAGATGCGGGATCATTTCCTCCGCATGCTGCAAGAGAGCAGGCCATACAGAGTGCCAGGATAAGTGCCATAAACTTTTTCATTCCGTGTTTTCTCCTTTGTTTTTTTGTAGTAGTTTTTGCGCCCCTCTCCAAGGGCGTATCACACTGTGCCGGTTTCAGGTCTTAGTGACTTTCAACTGAGCCGCACAATGTTGTGACTATTGATATGAGATGTTCGGAAGGAATCAGTTTTCTACTTTCAGGTTTTGCAATAACGTCTGATTTTGCTTGTAGCTATACCGGCTTTAACCATGCCGGAGGCTATAATCAGCGCACAAACAACACCATCTAAAACGGGAACCTTTAGCTTTTCCTTCATGGTATCGACCATCTCGCACATACCGGCACAGCCGAGAACGATGACCTCTGCCATATCTTCTTCAATGGCAAGCATGGCGGCTTCTGTTAAAAGCGCCTCATTGTCCCAACCGCTATCCTCGTTTTTGGGGCTTCGGACAGAGGCGAGTGCACCAGACAAATGATATCCATGGATCATCGCCTCCTTATTGGGGATGGAGCGCTTTCCGGTGGATACGACTGAAAACTTGTGGCCTAGCATGGAGGCCATTTTGATAGATGCCTCGCCGATCCCCACAACTAGCTTGTCAGTCATTTCACGAATGACCTCAATGTTAGGGTCACAGTGACAAGCAATAATGAAGGCGTCAACATCATTTTCGTATTCCCGTACGATATTCATCATGCCGGGAAGTGCGGCGGCCTTATCCTGATAGGAATCAATAAACATAGGTGCGCCCTGTGTTGGCAATGTAATGACTTCATATTCTCCGGCGGCGAATTTCTTTGCAGTTCGATCAATGGCTTCGGTCATTTCACTGCTGCTATTTGGATTGATAATCAAAATTTTCATGGTACGGAATCCTCCAATCTTGCTGATAGGAAAGAGGGAAGTTTATTTCTGAGAGCAAAGGAATAAATTTGGATATTGTATACAGTATACATTCTTCCTTGGCTTAGAGTATATCATTTTCTGAAATCAAATACTACTGTTTGTGTATACAAAAAATCATACTTTATTTTGTCATTAGTAACAAGAAGATAGCAAATAGTGCGATATAAATTGAGCAGAACGTAGAGGAATGCGCTTTTGAGACTGGTAAGTAGCTAATTGTTTGGCTGCTGAGGATGGTGTGGTGTATCTTGTGATTACATATATATCTGGATAATATAACTATTTATCGTCTTGTAATGCGCTGAATGCGCTGTTTTTGCGATGGTGGTTCAAGAACACTCTGCCGGCGAAAAAAATATTGTATTTTGGGAAACAATATAGTAGAATATAGCTAATTTTTGAAATGTTATTTGCAGAGCAGGTAACATTTTTAATCTATAGATAGAGGAGTGCAAGTTTTGTACGAGCATATTGATTTAAACAATACTCCCTCTTTGAAGCAGTTGGTTTACACTAATTTGCTTCGGCAAATCGTTTCCGGTAAGTTGCCTCCCAATACAAGGCTTCTGGAAACGGATATTGCGAAAGCGATGAATGTTAGTCGTGTGCCAATACGAGAGGCTCTGAATATGCTGGAACGTGATGGTTTTACAAAGATCATTCCACATAAGGGGTCCATTGTCGCAGACATAACACCGCAAAGCATATCTGAGATATGGGAACTTCGGAGCATATTAGAGCCGTATGCCGCAAGGGAGTCGTGCAGGTCTATACCTAAGAACGTGCTACTGTCACTTTCTGAACAGTTGAAAGAATTAGCGCAGAATCCTGAGGATTTCGATAAGTATATCGAGACAGACTGCGAAGTTCACGGTGTCCTATATCGTTTTCATAAAAATAAGTATTTGGCGGATATCTTAGCAAAGCTGACCTCCCATTCTATACGAACGCAATGGGGGACAGGTCATCAGGATAAGAATTCGGAAGAATATCTGCTGTCCATACAGGAACACATGGCAATCATTGAAGCTTTACTGGAATGTGACCCGGATACGGTTTATCATGCTGTGTTTGACCACATAAAGAAAAGCGAATCTCGGCTTTTGGATGAAATTGGAGCCTGTCAAAAAAGCACCTGAAAAGTGTCGATTAATGCGAGGCATCTTCTGCAACTGCCTGAAGCTGGGCGTGTAAGCCCTTATGATGCAGCAAATACGGCCACCGAAAGGTGGCCGTATTTTATCCGGAGGAAAAGGAGACATCGGAATGTATCGGAAAAAGAAACTGTTGGCGCTGCTGCTGGCGCTGGCGATGCTGCTGTGCGCCTGCGGTGGTCAGCCCGAGCAGGAGCCGGAGACATCGGAAGCACCGGAGGAAGCACCCTACGCTTTCACGTTGGACTACCACCGCTGTGC
>ERZ1026864.955-NODE-955-length-15189-cov-3.562574_pt1 | contig 15189 bp, 8 predicted proteins | sample MGYA00380162_ERZ1026864 | MGnify/ENA primary metagenome ERZ1026864 (study PRJEB33269, sample SAMEA4719798) | human gut metagenome | biome: human-associated habitat; feature: organic feature; material: feces | place: Cameroon | collected 2013-10 ... | reverse complement strand
ATTTGTTTATCTGACCGCGAAAAGCTTTTTCCACTTCCGCACTTCCATACTTTTCCGCATAATATGCTTTAAACGCCTCAATATCGCCAAAATAGACTGCCGATACCGCCTCACCGGCGGCTGTCAGCAGGTTCAGCCGCAACACATTCTGATTTTTCCCGACCACAAAAGCCCTTGTGATACTCAGATTTTTATCTGCAAACTGCGGCTTGATATTGGCTTTACCAAAAGGCTCTAACACTGCAAATTCCCGGATAAGACCGGCATCCGCATAAGCTGCTGGCATCGGAATATCAATTTTGATCTTCGGGATCAGGTCATCCTCCGTGAGATTTGCACAGGCATTGATTTTTTCACGGAACTTATCCACGTTTTCTTCCGGAAGAGATAATCCTGCCGCCATCGGATGTCCGCCGAATTTTTCCAGAAGTTCCCTGCACTTACATAGTTCCTCATACATGGAGTACTCCTCGATGGAACGCCCGGAGCCCTTCACGCCCTCCTCCGCCTTCGTCAGCACAAATACCGGCTTATGATAAGCCTCCCGGATACGCCCTGCAATGATTCCTGCAAGACTTTCGTGCACCTGTGGCAGATAAATGACAAGCACTTTATCCGACATGTAATGTTCCTCCACCACACGTTTTGCCTCCTCGACGCCATCTGCTGTCATATCTTTGCGCTGCTGGTTTAACTCCACAAGCTCCCTTGCCGTTTTTGCTGCCTCTTCCTCTCCCTGTAAAAAAAGAGACAGAGACAGTTTTGCTGTATCAAGTCTGCCACTCGCATTGATGCACGGTCCTAACACAAAACCAAAATGATATGCATTGATCTGCTCCGGTTCTAAATGATTCTGAAAGATCAGGGCGCGCATCCCCGGATTTTTTGTGCGGTGAATGCGGTTTAATCCCTCTTTCACCAAAATGCGGTTTTCGTCTGTCAGATCCATGACATCGCCAACGGTTGCAAATGCGACATTTTCCAGAAATTCATAGGTTTCTTCCAGGGCAAAACCCATTTTTTCATACAATACCTGCAGCACTTTCCATGCGACTGCTGCTCCACATAACTCTTTAAACGGATACGCACATTCCCGCTGCTTTGGATTCACGATTGCATCTGCGTTGCTGCGAAGGAACTGCTTTTCCCCGTTCTCCTCTGTATAGGGAATCTCGTGGTGATCGGTCACTAACACGGTCATCCCAAGTTCTTTGGCATGCGCAATCTCTGAGATTGCAGCAATTCCGTTATCGCACGTAAGAATGGTATCCATTCCGTCTCTTTTTGCCTGATCGATCAGATTCTCATTGATTCCATAGCCATCCTTCATGCGGTCCGGAATCTGCGTGGAAACATTTCCACCACAGTGTTTAATTCCCCGGTATAAAATATAGGTTGACATAACTCCATCTATATCATAGTCGCCGATAATACGGATCGGCTTTTGCTCTTCTATTTTAACTTTTAAAATATCTGTCAAACGATCTGCATCTTTCAATAAATGTGGATCGTATAAATCCTTTAAACTTCCATTCAGATATCTTTCAAATGCCGCCTCCCCGATCACCTCACGGTTTCGGATAAGACGCGCTGTGACAGGGCTGATCCCGAACTCTTTTCCAAGCTTTTCAAAATCAGCCCCTTTGTTGATTACAAACCATTTTTCCATGTAACACCTGCTGCCTGTTTTTATCGTTTTTTCTAATGTAAATTACTTTTTTTCTTCCTTTTTGCCTTCCTGAATCTGGCGGATTGCCTCGCGTACCGCCTCCTCCTCTTCCTCTTTTGCAATTCTTCTTGCGATCTTTACGGTTCTTGCAATATCACAAATTAAAATCACCGCCAGCGGAATCAATATCACTGGAATAAAAATGAGTGGATTCGCCAGAAGTCTTGCCAGTTTTCCCATCACATAAGAAGAAAAGCATACGGTTCCGATCAGATACACAGAACTTGCTTCGTAGGAGTCTGCTACATTGTTGGCATCACCTTTTGTCGTGTAATAATAAATACCATCCTCCTCCCGGATGGACAGGACACGGTGTGTGTTTACCGCCCCCTCCAATGCAGGATCTGAAGAATAAAAAGAAATAATATCTCCCTCTTTCACCTCTGCCGGCTCCGTCTTTCGCACGACAATGAGTGTGTCTGTTTCTAACGTTGGTGCCATACTTCCCGTCACAACCCGAAGCACTGTATAACCACCGATCTGCGGCACTTTTCCGGGTGCCGTCATGATCACAAGAAAGAGAATGAAAATGGCACCAATGATAATTCCAATGGAAATGATATTTACCAGTGTTAACCAAACTTTTTTCATCTTCTGCTACTTTTCTTCCTCATTCTTACGTGTTTTGCGTCTCTTAAATGGACGGAATCCGCTGCGTTCCTGACGGTTTTCTTCTGCTTTTACAGCATTCTGTTCTTCTGCAGCTGCCTTTTCCTTTTCAAGTGCTCTTACTTTCCGCTCGGATCTTCTTAAATCATCTTTTACTTTTTCGAGTTCTTCCGCCATTTTCTTATATTTCTCAAGGGCTTTTCCGGCTTCCTTTGCTGCACTCTCCCGTGTTTCCCGCTCAAGCTTCATCTGCGCTTTGGCTCTGCTCTGTGCCGCGTCTAATTTCTCCTGCATCTCATTTTGCACTCTGCTCACAGACTGCTCGGCTTCGTCCTCAGCCATCCGCACACGCTCATCAGCTTCTTCTCTGGCAGTCTGAATCTCCTGTGCTGCTTTTTCCTGCACTGCAGCAAATTCTTCCGCCGCCTTCGCCTGCACTTCCTCTTTTGAGGTGCGTTCTGCCTCAAGCTGTGCTTCCATGGCACTCTTTTCGTCCTCAACCTGCTGCTTCATCTCTTCTAACATTTCAATCTGCTGGTTCAGGGAATCTAACTGCCACTCCATATCTGACAGATTATTTTCCAGTTCCTCACAGCGCTCTGTCTGCTCTTTTAACTTTGCTTCCGCTTCAAGCTGTGCTTCTGTCACTTCCTCTACAAATACCTGACGGATCTCCACGTCCTCGATATTGCAGTCATCCACAATTTCTTCCTGAATCTTTTTCACAAACTTTGGTTTCACCGGTTTGCGCTTTTTGGTGGCAATCTCCGTCATTTTTCTTGGATCTGATTCCAAAAGGCTCTTAAACACCGTGTAATTGGTAATCATATTAATATACATCTGCACCAGATACTCTTCATCAAACTCCAGTGCCGTATCCTGTGCCTCAATGGTATATCCGACTTCGTCATAATTTTCAATAAACTGCCACAACTTATAACAGGTGCGGTAATCCGGGTCTTTCATCATCAGGTTGGTCCGCTGAATCGGACTGTGCACCTTGGCGCATCCAATCATAATATCACAAAACGCACTGCTTCTTAATGTTCTTGACATACGACGCACACGGTCGATCCGTTTGAAGACATCCATATTATCCGTGTCATTTTCCACATAACTCTGACGGTTTTTGATCGTCATCTCCACTTTATAGGAGATTTCCTCATATGCATCATCCACTTTGCTCTCCATGCTCATGGTATTGCAGGTTTCATCCCCCGTAGACCAGAAGATGACATCCGTACGTTTATCTACGAATGTAAACAGACGTTGAATGAGGTGATAGACAAAACGGTTTTCATACAGATCAAAGCTTTCCTCGGTCGTCACATTTAACACATGTGTCGGCTGAATTTCTCCTGCCGGATTCATATTGATAAACTGTGTGTTCTGGCTTAAATGTCTCACGCTCTCAGACGTGATCTTCTTTGCCAGTGCCACCGGAACAACCTCCTCCGTTGTCGCAATAAACCGCCGTGGCTTATCCACGATGTTAAAAATCGCCTGAACCCCTTCCTCCACAACGGTCAGCCAGCGTTCATCCACCACTTTATGTAAAATTCTGTTTTTCTGCTGCAGCGTATTGTTTCCCGCCTGCACCATCTCATACAGATACTGGAAATACCGGTCGTTTTCCAGCGTCCGCTCCACTCGGTTTGTATACTTCGAATATAAATCATTGATCGTATTCGCCATTTTTCTCTAGCTCCCTGCTCTTAATACAAGTTCTGGATTCTTCTTAAGTACGCCTTGCTGTCCTGCATACCGGATTTTCCAAACGTTTTATCAATGTAATTAATCAGCCCCGTGATCTCATCACGCACAAAGCTGACATTCATACTCTCAAACTTCTTTAACACTTTACGGGCAATGATGTAGTCCATGCCTCCTAATTCCGTGCCGCCACAGGCAACATACACCGGAATAAAATCATGTAACTGTTTCACAATACGGTTACCAAAAGAGAGTTTGAAACGTGTAATGAGGTATTCATCCAGCTTCTGCATTTTTTCTAACAGCTCTTCGCTGATCGGATAATCCTCTTTTGCCTGTAAAAACATTGCCTGCAGATGCTCTGCTGTGACAAAACATTTCGGTTCCGGCTCACACTCAAACGCATCTGCCCTCTCATTTAACTCGATCGGCATTGCACGGTCATAAACTTTATCCGTGATGGTAAAAGTGGAATCATCATTGTTGGCAGTTCCGATAAACCATGTGGAATAGGAAACCTGGATTTTTCCATCGTGAAGCAGTTCCGGATCTCCCTCCCACTCGGTCGGTACAAGATCTAAAATCCATTCATCTTTGCTTGGCATCTCGAGTACGGAAAGCATCTCTGCAAAATAATACTCAATACGCGCAAGGTTCATCTCATCTAACACGATAAGCGTCGGATCTTTCCGGTAGTTTGCCTCATATAAGGCACGCAGAAACTCTGTCTCATTAAAACGTTTCGAAAATTCATTAAAATATCCCAGAAGCTCTGTCCTGTCACGGAAAGACGGCTGGACAGAGATTATCGTTGCCGGGTTGTCCATATACCGGCTGAACGAGTATGGTAAACTTGTTTTACCGGTACCGGAAATACCTTCTAAGATCAGCAGTTTACTTGACGCCATGCCTGCAATAAATCTGCGCACAATCTCCGGTGTGTAATATAAATGCATCTGGCTTGCCGCAAATTTACGATAACCCTCCGTAAATTCTTCCAGTGTGATCTCATTATTATATGCCGGGAACTCATAGTTCCTATATCTATCATCCACAAGCGTAAGCTTTGGAAAACGATGTCCGGTAAAAGCTGTCTTCGCCTCGGAGACAACTGCCTGAATGACCGGAGCTTTTGTTGCATCAAGTGTTCCATCCTCATTGTACTGCGGTGCCGGCATTGCGGCTGCCACTGCACTGCCCGCAGCCACTGCACTGCCTTCTGCCACTGGAATTGCAGCATCTGCAGCAACAGCTGCTCCGGTCGCTGCCACTTGGCCAGATACAACAGCTGCTCCTCTTGCTGTCACATTTCCTCCTGAAGTCACATTCTCAACAGTCGGAATCTTATCGTCTGTCAGTGCAGACGCGCCCATATATGGTATACGCTCTGTTCCTCCCATTGCATTTACTTTCAACGCAAGAATACTGTTTTTCTCATCAATTAAAGAAAGTACCTGCTTGTTCAGTCTTCCGATCTCTTTATACAAAGCCGCATTGTCCGTCTTGTCCGCTTTTAACTGATGACGCAGAATCATCCGTCTGATGATCAGAACAATCAAAAGAACCGGAATGGCAATCAGAATCAGCATCAAAAGAATTGCCAGAATCTTTGCAAAAATATTTAATGTTGGAAAATACGTTGTAAAGATCAGGAAATAATCTGCCCAGCCTGTGATAAACAGCTTTAAAAATGCAACCAGCCATACCACAATGTTGTAGATTACCTGAGAAATCAGTTCATATGCAAACTTTAGAAACTCACTCACGTCTGTTATTCCTCCCCGCTTTATTTTACCGCCTCATTCTGCTTTTCTTCGTCTGTACTGCTCTTTGCCATCTCAGCCTCTGCTGCTTCCCTTGCCTTCAGCTTTGCAAGTTCCACCTCTTTTGCCGTCTCAATGGCGACTTCTTTTTTCAGGCGGATACTGATCATGATCAGATGATAAACCTGATAAATAAAGAATACCAGCATTGGAAGAACGATCACAACTAAAAATCCGACACTGCTGGAAATGAAATCCATCACTTTTCCGGCACCTTTGATGTGTCCGACATACTTACCGACGATGTCTCCGTCCGAGATCACATGAGTATCTGTGATTCCCTGGTTGTTATCACCAATGGTCGTATAACTTCTGATCGCACCTGTGCCCTCGATACTCTCAATGCGGTGTGTATTGAGCGCATACTGGTTTTCAATGATCGTGTGGAAACAGATAATGTCTCCCTCTTTTAACGTTGTTGTATCACAGGTATGAATAAAAATAAGGTCACCTGCTGCAAACGTTGGCTGCATGGAATCCGATTTGACAACCAGCGGGGTATATCCAAACAGATTTGACACATGCTGGTCATCTTTTGTCGCCATTGTGGTAAACGCATACAGTGCCGCCACCAGAATGACGATCCACAAAATCGCGCTTAATATAATTGTTCCTATTCGTTTTACTGCTTTCATCTTCATTCTCCCTTGTATCACTTCTCTATGCAGAGATTAATCCTCATCACCGGTCTGTTCCTGCGAAAATGGCTTTCCATCCAGATCTGTTCCGTCAAAGCGAAGCCTGATCTCGTAATCCGCATTCCGCAATGCGTCCGTACATGCCGGATCCGTTCCTTCCAGCCAGATATGCACCTGTACTTCCTTGTCTTCTTCTTTTTTCAGCGAAAATAAAAACAGATCTTCTCCACGTTTTTCCCCCGAATCATACACCGTGGTCTTTCCGTCTGCAGTAAATGCGATCCGCATTGCCTGTGGCAATTCCGGATTTTTGGAATTCACCGCGGTTCCATCCACCTCATCCTCACTGCTGTTTTCCTCTGTCAGGTGCACCAGCATATCTTTCTCTCCCATAAAATGCAGTGTAAATTCCAGATAAGCGCCGCCTGCCAGATCCACAACCGCTCCGTTTTCATAGGTAAACCGTTTATAATCTGAAGTCGTCACCGGTTCTAAGGGAACCTCTTCCATAGAAAACCCTTTCTCTTCCAGAATCCTCTGGCTGATGTCCTCGAATGTTAATGTTTTCACATACTCCTCGATTGTCTCGTGCGGGTCAAGATCCATACGAAGATCCACACCTGTGATCAATTCCAGACTCATCGTCCGCACTCTGGCATTATCCGCAATGGAAAACCATGCGACGGTCACTGCCGTCAATGCAACAAGTGCCATCATAGATAACAGAATTGAAGTTTTCAGAAGGTTTTTTTGCGTTTTTTTCTTATTCTCCTCCATCTGTTATCCCTCCTCCCTGTCCAGAACTCCATAAAAGGCAAGATAAAGATCTGCCTCATCCAGTTCTACCGAAGAGGAGCAGTCCGGATCACACCCTTCCAGATAAAAATAAATATCCAGCTTGTAAACCCGGTTTAATTCCATCTGTAACAATGGTTTTTCCGGCAGTTTCATGCCATTATTTTCAAAAGATACGGTATAGTCTTCCACCGGAACGCTCGGATCAGCCACCGCTGTAACTCCGCCGCCCCGATACTGTAACACCTCATTTTTCCCAAGTGTCGTGCCTCCGACAACGGTATTAAACACCTGGCCATCTCCTGCATTCTCTTTCTCACTGAGCCGCAGGATCACTTTGGTTGCCTTCTCATCATCAAACGCCAGTCCAAGTCTGGAAGCATTTAAAAGCTCTCCATCCACATCCTGTCCCAGTAATCCATCACTCTGATCCAGATAAAGGTTCAGTCGGCTGCTCTCATCATGTCCCTTCCCTTGTGCCATCAGATAGATTCTTCCGTGATAAATATATTTTTCATTTTCTACCCGCTCAAAAGTCGCTGCCATTCCACCATCCGTAAATGGAGCATAGACAAACTCCGTGAGATCAGCAGTGGACACCGGCATCAATACCTTCTCATCCTGATCATTGACCTGTGTGATCGGGCATTCTCCCACAGATGAAAATCCACCGCTCTCAGAACTACTTAAAAGCAGTTCCAGCGTTTTTTCCCCGGTTCTTGCTGTCACTGTGTCTGTCGACACCGACTTATTTGATGAAAACCAGGCATACGTTGCTGCCGTAAACGCAAGAACCGCCATTATGGTCGTAACACTCAGGAACACAATCCTGAAAATGTGCTTCATCCCGTTCTCCTTCCTATTCCACATCCGAAGCCACCCCTGCAAATGCAAGCCTCACTTCGGAATCTATCTTCTGTACTTCATTGATACACTGCTCATCGCAGCCTTCTAAGTACAGCCAATATTCAACGGACGCCACCTCGTCTGCCTGTAAAGACATTAACATGGAAGCTCCCGGCTTATATTCATTTTCACTACCTGTTTTCTGCGCCATATACGCCCCGATCGCAGCTGCCGGATCATTTTCATAAACCGGTACGCCATTTTCCGCAATCCCGGAAACAACGACACCGGTGCGCTCTGTCGTCTGTGCAGACCTCACATTTCCGGCTCCGCCTAAATCATCCAGTTTAAAGATCAAAAAGTCTGTTCCCTTTGCAGTTGTGATCTTCATTCCAAGGCGCATTGCCTCAAGCATCTGCGCTTCTTCTCCGAGTTCTAATTCTTCTCTGTTAAAATATACATTGCAGGGTGCATACAGACATTGTAAATATACTGTCCCATGCATAACATAATCCCCTGCTTTTTCTGTCACATCCTGATACAGCACCGTGATTCCCTCTTTTGTCTGTGCCGTTCCCTCATAAAAATGTTCCAGATCTATCGTTGAAACCGGCTGCAATGCATCCGGATCATCTTCCAGTTTTAATTCACAGGTCTTATCAAAAGGTCCTGTTTTCTCAATTCCAATATAAAGTACCGTATCACCGCTGCTGACCGTACCGCCCATTGGTGTCACATTGGTGGAAGCCATTCCGGATAACGTAAACCACGCATAAGTCGATCCGGTGATCAGAAACAGTGTAAGCATGATCCCAACGACACTGAGCACAAACGAATGCTTTAACCTTACGCTTTCTCTTTCCATTATGGCTTCCTCCTCTCTTTTTTCTTTAGATAATTGTCTTTTTTATTCTGCGCTGCCAACTCCCGCAAAAGAAATTGCAACGTTTTTTAAGGTCTGATTGCAAAGACTTAAGGTGCAGTCCTCATCGCATCCTTCCAACCAGATGTAAATCTCAATTTCTACCGGTGTTCCATAGTCTCCGAAATTTCCGGAAACCGTACAAAGTTTTAAGGCATCTCCCACTGTCAAAACGCCCGTCTCTTTATTATAATTACAATATGCCGCTTTTGTGTATGTCTGGGACGGAACTGTTGTTCCATCCTTTTTCGAAGCATCCAGCACAAAGCCCTCCTGCCCCGTCGCAGTGTTGTACTCTTTCATTGGATTCTTCTTATCACTGATCTCAAAAATGTATTCTCCTGCCACCCCGGCATTTTTTCCCGGCTGATGTACGACCAGCCCAAGGCGGATCGCCGATGAAATTGGCAGATTCTCATCACTGTCTTCAAAACCGATATCCGATATATAAATTCCGGTATCTGTTCCATTGGTACGAAGAAAAAGACTGGTATGATAATAGTCCCTCTCCTCTCCTGCACCAAATCCATTTGCCACCATCGGCGCCTGATTTCCATTTCCTTCCACAAAATCTGTTGCCTTCTGAAATCCTCCGGTAATACGGTTTGTGGAAACCGGAACAAGCCTTCCCACAAAGCTTTCCATCACTGCGGAAGCCCCATAGACTCCGTCGTAGCTGTTGCTGATCTGCAGGCTTCCTCCTGCGCCTGCCGCCATACGCACATTTGTCGTCCTGCGGCTGGTATTATAAATATACCACGCATACGTCGCCGATGCCACTGCGAGCAGTGCAATGAGAAACGCAAGAAAAGACGAGGTGAGCCTGTATTTTAATATTTTTGTTTTCTTTGTTTCCTGTTTCTTTCTTTTCATCATAATATGGCTCACCTCCTCTTCTCTGTGAAAAATGTTCAGGCAATGCGAAAAATGTTACTCTACAAATTCCGGACGGATCTTTGCGAGGGTGTAGATGAGGTAATCGCTTTCCGGATCCGGCTGGTCTGAGGCCGTACCGTTCTTATCCACGACTTCTGCCCTCAGTTCCACCTTATAATTGGAATAAAAATGCTGTTTCTCTTCCACATTATCCACGCGTACCAACAGATTCAGATTCTGTATAAATACATCTCCATCAAACACTCCATCTGTCGTCTTTAATTTACTGTTCTGTTCATCCCAGTAAGCTTCTTTTGGAATACTCCAGCTCCAGGTTCCAGTTGTCTCATCAAATTGTACCTCTGCCGCCCCCGGAGATACAAGTTTTATATCCATATAATCTTTTGCATCCTTGGTAAGCGGAGCTTTATAATTTTCTGTATTTCCATCCTTTTTATCCTTCTGGCTGACTGTCAGCGAAAATCTTACTTCTTTTGAATCTCTTAACAGTGTCTCCATCTTTGGGATCATGGACAGATCATACTCTGCTGTCGTAGATATGATCACATTCTTCTTATCCCGATCGAGGTTTTGTCCCAGATCGTATGGATTGATGCCGAGCTGGTTTACATCATCAGCATCGTATGTCAAGGTTGATTTTACTGACGAATTGCGGTAATACTTCACATTTGTCTGATCATATGTTAATAGCGCACGGTTACTGCTGTATGCCAGACTTTCTTTTTCAGTTGAGATCTGTGACACATAGCCAAGCTTTGCATACTCTTCCGGCGCGTCTTTCACCAACGATGCTGCCGGAATCACATCAAGTCCTGCTGCCGGAAGTTCTGCCTTTAAAACTGCTCTCACATAAAAGGTGCTGTTTCCGCTCTTATTATTCCCTTTTACAATGCTTCGGATCTGCTGCAGATTCACTGCCTTTTCAAGGGTACCATCCTCTGATAACAGTAATTCCATATTATATCCTTCTGAAATCCATGGATACTCAACAGCTGCATCGTTTACACTGGTCTGCTTCCAGCCATCCTTTAAACTGTCATATTTGTAATAGGTTAGCTGATCTCCGGATTTACTGTAGACATAAAACTCGACTGTTCCTTTTGTTCCTGCCGGGAACTGTGCAGTATCTGCCTTTTCTGTGCCATTCCCACTGGTAACAATACTCAGATTTCCTGTAAACTTCAAGAACAAATTATCCGTACTATTATAAAATTGTTCATTGGAAAAAGTGATCGTATCTAAAATATCTACTGTCAGCTCACTGTCTCCCAGCTTGATTTCTTTTCTTGCCGGGTTTCTAGTATCCTGATCCTCCAGACTCTGTGTATATCCACTTGATATCTGAAATGTACTTGCCGTATCGCTGTGGTTGTCAACCTCTCCTTTTCCATTATAATTCTTCTGCCTTAATGTGTCCGTCAGATGCATTGGAATATTTCCATTTACATTCGTAGTAATGTATCCATTAATCGGTTCTTTTCCTGCTGTTTCCGGAAACGTGATCACGAGATAATAATTTTCATTATGTATATGATCATCCATCGTCACCGTGTACTTGTCTAACTTTGAAACATCCTCTCCATCCTGCGGAAGCCTATAATACCTGTCGTCTATTTTTACGGTTGGACTGATACCACTGGCCGGCGTTCCAATATTGTCTACTATATTGCCATTTACATCCAACGGTTTTCCATCTGCGTTTACTGCAATGAACTTTCCACTGCCTGACTTTTCTGCCTTAGCTTCCAACGCTTCACCGATACTTAAATCCTTATATGCAGTGACTCCATCAGCTGCCTTAAAATTACTGTAAAGAAATTCCAGCCTGTTTTGTTTTTCCTCTTCCTCTGTCACAGTATAAAAATATGCTTTCTTATTCTTATCCTGACAATCTACTAATGTAAGCTGCGTTCCGGCCGGTATTTTTCCTCTCTGTAAATAAAACTCTATGCTCTTTGCAAAAGCCTGCGTCACATCACCACCGGCATCCACATAATTCTGCCAGCCAAATGCAGACACTTCTCCCAGAGAACTATTATACGCATATGTCAGATATCCTGTCATGGCATTTCCAAAGCTGTCAAGAATATGTCCTTCCAGATTCGCATAGTCGTCCGCTTTGAAATGTGTACCATAACTCAATGTTGCGGTAAAATCCATTTCCAGCACACGACGGACAATGATTGGAACCTGCACATGATATTCGTGTCCATTCTCTGCAAATGTAACCGTAAGTAACGTAAAACGGTTTTTCTGATTATCATAATCCGTTGCATCTGCCTGAAATGACATCTGGTTTGTCCCATTATTATTAATTTGAAGTGCCGGCGTATCATTTGAAGCAATAAATTTTCGTGTAGCTGCATTGTAGTTATATACTTTTGCCTCTGCAGTCACATGTGTTCCATTCGTTCCATTTAATTTTTTTGCCTGTGAATATCCTCCGTTTGTGACAATATCCAGATAATTCTCTATCTTATCTCTTTCATTCCCTGTGATCATCAATACCGGGAAATCTTTTTCTGCTTTTTCCAGCTGATTTTGATTATAAGTAGAAAATACTGTTGAAAAATCAAATCCGTCCGGTTTTTCACTGCTCTTTAACGTAACTCCTGTAGTTTTATAAACAAATTTTCCATCCGGCTGTGTTCCTGCCTCTTCCAGAATCTTCTGTGCTTCCAGTCTGAATGTATTTCCATCCGCTCTCCATGAAGTGCTGTCACCAAAAAGGTATTTTTCTGTTCCATCTGTATCCACGACACTCATGGAATTTTTCGGACTTGTGACAACATACGGTGCAACACCTTCTGCACCTAAGAGCCCGGCTGTTCCAGCAGTTGGATTCTGGTTTCCGGCTGTCATGGAAGAACCTTCGTAATCAGCGAGAGCGATGTAGCCGTTATTCGAAATATTCTCCTCACTTGTCAGCCGTGTCTTATCATTATTAGCAGTGCTGTTTCCTTTCACACTAATACCCGCCATATATAAATTATAACCATACGACTTTGGCTGCTTTGCACCGAAAATAAGCCCGGCTTTTTCACCAGCTGCTACACTGACCTGATCCAATAATATATTCGATCCATAGATTCTTCCATTTGCAGCGCTTATAATTCCTCCGGCATACTGACCATTGATTTTTGTATTCGTCAATTTTGAATCAAAAATTGAAAGTCTTGCATCACGTGTGTTCGTAATAGTACCAGCAAATCCGCCATAATAACCTAAATTATTATTTTCCGATCCTATAGTGGAATCTAAAACGATACATGCCTGTAAAGTAAGCGGCTGATTGTTCCGAAGCAAGCCGACCATACCACCTGTAGAAACTCCCTTTCCGCTTCCGGCTGCATGAATCCCCTGTGAAATACATCCGGTTATCTTCATCTCTGCCGACCCACTGCCAGAGCCTTCCACGATGCCAATCATTCCACCAAGCCCACCTGTAGCATCCTGCAGCTTAATATTCTCCGCCCTGCAATTTTGTAATTCTAATTTTCTTCCGGATATCTTGGCATACCCGATCATTCCACCAGCTGCAGTCGTTCCACTGATCACATTATCCGATGCGTCACTCTTTTTCATTTCTATATGATAAACATAGCAGTTATTCTCCTGTATGCTTCCTACAACTCCACCTGCGTATCGTTTTTTTTCTTCTGTACCAGAAGGCTTTAGATTTCTAATGGTTATATCCTGCAGACAGGCAGTGTATAATGTCCTATCCGTATTCTGATATACACCGCTTATGGATAAGGATTTATCATTAACATATAGTGCTGTGGCAACAGCCCCAAATATTCCTCCTGCGCATTTGTCTATAGTCGTATTCGTGTTATCGATCACGATAGAAGAATTCTGTCCGACTGTTTTATAAGCTTCTTCTGTTACTGAAACTGAACTCCTGACGCTGTCCTTTGTATCAAAACTAATTCCTTTTTGATTACAAAATAATCCACCCACCATGCCACCTGCTGCATATTTGGCTGTTACGCTTAAATTATCATATTGACAATTAACAAGATTCACTCCAAAATTATTTCTGTTATTATCTCCTCCGTTCTTACTTACATTCAATAACTGACCAACACCACGATTTACGTCACTATTTCCAAGTCCTGCACTTCCCATCAATCCTCCGGCACTGATTGGTCCGGTAAAATCGCTGTTTGATATCTCTATGTGCTGAAATACGTAGGATGCATTTTCATCATTTCCAAGTGAATTCTGCGCACTGTTTCCGGCGAAACCACCTACCCCGACACAATACTTTCCCTGCTCTGTACTCATATTGGAATCTCCGCTTATCGCAGTGCCATCTGCATTACAGTATGACATGGAAATGGTAGAATCATCAATCGTCAGATTTCGTGCCAGAACCTTATCCGTCAGTTCAGTAGCTTTTGCTGCCCAGATGAGATTGAATACTCCGCCAAAGGAAATTCCATGGAAATCATCCTTTGCATACTCTTTCATCTGCATCTCTACCTTGATCGTACTTCCATTCCCATTAAATCCTTTTACAAACGGTTTGACATAAACAGTTCCCAACACATTCGACCCTGCATTTACCGCATTCGAAAGGTATCTTGCCGAAATACCCTGATATCCATTTCCGTACCCTTTCATATCATAAGTACTGTTTGAACTCAATTGGAAATCAACCTTATTCCGGTTTCCATTACTATAACCGGCAACCAGAAATGCCTCTCCATTACTGTATTTTGTGATCAAATAGGGTGCATTACCTTCTGCCGGAACGAGTGTATCATCATTTTTTGATTTTTCAAAATCCTTTGCTGCTTCATTGTCTGTTTTTCCAACATATTTATAAGAAGCATTACGTATTTTTCCATAAACGCCATTACCAAATTTGTAATTGGAATATGACCGTTCCGTTCCATAATAAGCATAAGTTCCACCTGCACCTGCCGCTCCACTATTTATGATCGCAGACATAAGCAGCAAGCCCTGCGCATTCTGAATCGTTACGGTATAGTTGTTATTTGTATCTACTTTTGTAGTTATGTCATCTCCTGTCGTATTAGTTAATTGATTAATTTTATAATTCTGTGTTCCATTATCAATCACACAGCCTTCACTGAACGCATAACCATCTAATACCCTTCCGACATAAGGATTCACGTACAGACTTGTTCCATTTATAAGATGACTGTCTGTTAATCCTGTGAAGTTTGTGTCACTTTTAGCATTTAT
>ERZ1026864.954-NODE-954-length-15196-cov-11.477577_pt1 | contig 15196 bp, 15 predicted proteins | sample MGYA00380162_ERZ1026864 | MGnify/ENA primary metagenome ERZ1026864 (study PRJEB33269, sample SAMEA4719798) | human gut metagenome | biome: human-associated habitat; feature: organic feature; material: feces | place: Cameroon | collected 2013-10 ... | reverse complement strand
CTACATTTGATTATAGCTTGTTCGATCAGGCACCACAATGTACTGGCAAAATGGGAACTTTCGCAAAGTGATGTTTTCCGGTCTACGTGACATTAATTTTTTAAGATTTTTTCGCAATCCCCGGAATTACAGAAGCTGTGCCATTAGGTGCCTTTCGCAGAATCTGGATTTGGGGTGCGCATGCCATTAACTTTTTTGAGTTTTCTCACAATCCCCTTGATTTAAGAAGTCGTGCCATTATGTGGCTTTTACAAACGCCCGGTTTCCAGGCCGTGTGCCATTATGTTTTTTCGCAGAGGGGGCGATTCTGGAAGGCGTGCCATTATATTCAGGGCGTCGAACGCCCCTGCCGAAGCTTTTTCAGCGAGATGTAGTGAGGCGAGATAATGTCATAGCTTGAGAAAAGGGAAGGTTTGCGTCAAAAACCGGAAATCTACCCTAAAATTCTCTGACGAAATTCGTCGGAGTTAATGTCCCGCCGTATAATCACAAGATGTAGAAAAGCGGACACAAGATGTACTGTCACGTTTTCGGGGATGGATTATAATACATTTAAGATGCCGATTCCCTTCAGGATTGGGGTATAATGTAATCAGAGATCGTACGGTCGTGGTGCGGAGAACTGCAGTGAAAGCCACGGCCGTGCAGGTCGACTGCATCAGCCGGAAGCGCGCAGGGTGAAACTGCTGCGAGGCGGGCGATGACCGTGCAGGTCGACTGCATTGGCCTGATCAGAGAGGGGAGCGGTATGAAGATCGCGATTGTAGATGATATCAAGGGCGAGGCGGAGCGTCTTTCGGACCTGGTCGCGCACTACCTGTCAACGCATGGGCTGTTCTGTGATCAGACGGATCTGTTTGCGAGCGGGGAGACCTTCCTCGAGCATTTCGAGCCGGCGCTTTACGATATCATCTTTCTCGACATCTATATGAGCGGTATGACCGGCATGGAGACGGCGCGGCGGATCCGGGAGCAGGATACGAACTGCAGTCTTCTCTTCGTGACGACGTCGCCGGATTTCGCCATCGACAGCTACGACGTGAATGCGACCTACTATCTGCTGAAGCCGGTGAATGAGGAGCAGGTCACGCGAGCGCTGGACCGCTGCAACATGGACCGCATCGAGCGCGATCGCTATGTGATGGTGCCGTCACAGGGGAAGGATGTGCGGCTGTTTCTGCATAACATCGCCTACACGGAGTATGTGAGCCGTCGGATCATGGTGTATATGAAGGATGGCGGGACGATGGAGGTGAACCTCAGCCAGAAGGATTTTCAGCAGCTGCTGCTTCCGTACGACTGGTTCTGTGACTGCATGAAGGGCGTCCTCGTGAACTTCGAGGACGTGCATAAGCTGCAGAGCGACCGTTTCGATATGAAGTGCGGTGCCACCATCGCGATCAGCCGACTGAAGTACAGCGATGTACGTGAGCGGTACCTCGACTATACCTTTAAAACGCTGAGAGAGGGGCAGGCGCTATGACCGAACTGATCATCAACGAAGCACTGAATACATTTCCGTTCCTTTTTGTGGGGTACCTGCCGGCACAGGAGGGTCTCCGCTTTTCGAAGCGGCGCACACTTCTCCGCATGGTCCTCTGGGAGTGCGGATATCTATGCATCTTCGGGTTTCTGGTGAAGTCCGGCTTCCCCGCAGTGCACGTGCAGTACCTCGCGATCCCGATGTTCCTCGCGCTGATGATGGTGAATTTCCGGACGGATAAATGGATCATCCTCTTCCATTTTATTTTTACGCTCGACTATCTGCTGGCGATCCGCGCCGCGACCTTCTTCCTCTGCGAGAACAACATCGCCCTCGATTTTTACAGCTGGCAGGCCGGCCTCGTGACGCTGATCATGACGGTCAGCACCCTGATTCCAATGTCTACATTTCTGCACGAGACCCTCAAAACGCTGATGTCCGTCGAGATCCATGATTTCTGGATGACGGCCTGGCTGCTTCCGTTCGTCGCGACGACGATGATCCTGCTGCTCACAGGAGACATTCGAAGCGGACATGTCAGCAGTCTCGCGCTGCTCGCCCGTATCCTCCTGCTGCTCTGTATGTTCATGCTGAGCCATCTGCTGATCCTCTTTATGAAGAATCTGCAGGAGCAGATCATCGCGAGTGAGCGAAACAAGACCATGGAGAATCTCCTGCGCGTTCAGACGGAGCAGTTTGAGATGCTGAAGACGCGCATCATGGAGAGCCGGCGTGCTCGCCACGATTTCCGCCACCATCGCATGGTGCTTCAGGACATGGCGGACCGGAATGATCTCCATGGGATGCAGACCTACCTCGCCGAGTACAACGCAGAGCACCAGGATACGCCGTCGAAGACCTACAGCAACAATCCGACCGTGAACGCAGTCGTCGCTTACTACGCGGGGCATGCCGAGGCCGCCGGGATCCGCTTCACCGCCCGTGTGCAGCTCCCGGAGCATCTTCTGATCCCGGATCCGATCTTCTGCGTCCTCCTCGGTAACCTCCTCGAGAACGCCGTCGACGCCTGTAAGACCGCGCTGAGCCGTGGCAAAGAGGACCAGGCGATCCGCGTGATCGTGAAGCAGAACGGCGACGCCTGCCTCTCCATCGCGGTCGACAACACCTGCAGCCGGAAGCCGATCTGGGACGACGGCGAGCTCGTCTCCACGAAGCACGAAGGCCACGGCGTCGGCACCGTCTCGATCCGCTACATCGCCCAGCGCTACGACGGAGACGCCCGCTTCGAGTGGCGCGACGGCATCTTCTACGCCTCCGTCATGCTGAATCCGCAGAGCCCGGAGAAACCGTAAAAAACATCATCGTAAACGATCAGCCGGGTGTTTCCACCCGGCTGTTTCTCTGTCTTAAGAATTTCGTAATGGGGTCCGGCCCCATGAAATTTATACCTTCCATCTCAAACCACAATGCTTGATTTCATTTCCGTCTTCGTTTGATATCACATAGTAGGTATCTGCTCCATTCAGTAACGATATGGAGATATACTGCGCATTGCCGCATGCATCAAATGTCAGTTTAAAAAGATCAAAGACAGGATCACCCAGCTGACATTTCAGCAGCTGGCTCATCTCTTCATTTGCTTTCTGAACCTTTAATACCCGATAATACTTCTCGAGCTTCACTCCATAGTCCTTCTCCAGTATCTCAACTAACGAAAAGTCTTCTGTTAATTTTTCAAAAATTTTAGGGAAACGTTTAAGCGGAATATAACTGTTGTCAATCATAATCGGCTTTTTATCCGCATACATGACCCGCTGTAAAAAGATCACATCATCGTCCGGATCAATTTCCAAATCACAGGCATACTCCTTTTTAACCTTGATAATCTCTTTTTTTATAACTTCAGATCTTGCGCTTTTTCCATTTCGTCGAATTGACTCGTGAAAACCTAAGGTTTCCTGATCCAGTCTAGCCGCGGTGTTTTCTTCGCCTATAACAAACGTTCCCTTCCCCTGTCGTTTGACCAGTACGTTTTCATCACACAGCTCTTTGATTGCTCTACGCACCGTGATCCGGCTGACATGGTACTGCTCTTCCAGCTCCGGCTCACTCGGCATACGATCTCCTGGTGCATATTTTTTTCTTTCAATGTCTCTCTTGATTGAAATTTTCATTTGTTCATACAACGGTGTTGACGTATTCTGATCCAGCATCGGCTATTTCTCTCCCCTAATTTATTCTCTCTTGTAACAGTCTTCTTCTATAAAACCTGCTGATATAAGGAAAGCCCGAACTCTTCAGTAAGTTCTCCGCCTCCCGGATTCCCGCACCGACATCCTGCCTGCGATGCGCATCCGATCCGACGGTTACGATGGTTCCTCCCTCTTCCTTATACCACTTCAAAAGAGTGCTCGACGGAAACTGTTCATGTACAGCCTGTCGAAGACCTGATGTATTAATTTCGATTCCCTTATTTCTGCGTACCAAAATCCGAAACAGCTCCCTCACTGCTTCTTCATCCTCTTCCAGGCGAATACTGACTCCCTGCCCCGCTGCATATCGCTTGATCAGGTCCACATGACCCATACAGTCAAAATCACCCGTTTCCGCAATCTTCAGTAATCCCTCCAGATATCGCTCTTTTAAGCTATCACAGTTAATCTCATGGTAATCGTATCCTTTCAAATCTAAATTGTCAATTTTATGAAAGGAGGCAATGACATAATCAAACGGATACCTGGATGTTATGAGGTTCGCCGCCTTCTTCTGCAGGTGGATCTGTCCTAATTCGGTTCCAAACCCCACATAGAGACGGTCTTTATACTTTTCCCTGCATTTCATGACGGACGCCAGACAGCGATCCAAATAGCCCGGATCGAACGCCGCCCGCCCATAGTCATCTGTGAACAGCTCATAATGGTCCGTGACCATGATTTCCGTAAGTCCTGCCGCCACTGCACCCTGGCAGATTTCATCCAGCGGCTCACTGCTGTCCGGTGAATTCTCACAGTGTACATGATAATCCATATGAAGCATACTATATCCCCTCAAGCTTTTCTTTCCATCCCTACGAAAGAAAGACATGCATCTACCCTCTGATCCACGCTTTCCATACGCCAAAATGGACTGTTGTCGTTACAACACCAGTCCATTCATCAAAAGACTATTTTTAAACATTCATCGGATGTGGATGTCCGAAACCACCATGAATCGTACAGGTAAGCGCTGAGCGCTCTGCTGCATAATCCAGCGACTCTTCCATCGTTTTTCCATCACCATGCGCCGTTAAGAAACCGGCGATGAAGCTATCACCTGCGCCCATGGTGTCGATGGCTTCCACCTTTTTGATTCCCTGATGATAAATCTTCTCTCCATCATAGAACATCGAGCCCTTCGATCCTCTGGTGATACCGACGATCTTTGTTCCGAAAGCATGCACATGCTTTAAGAGCGCTTCGCACTCCTCCTCCGTCATATCCGAACCGGAGAAAAAGGCGTAGGTCAGGTATGGGCAGGTTCTTTTCAGATAGTCATCGTCTTTTCGATCTGAGAAGTCAAAGGAAACTGCGCAGAGCTTCGACAGTGCCGGAAGCTCGTACTCCAGGTTAGAGAAACAGCTGGTATGACAGATATCATATTCCTTAATGATTTCCTCATCTTCCGTGACGATTTTTATAGAGAATAAATGCTGGCAGCTGTCACGAAGTCCACGCGCAAACACACGGTCGCCATCCTTCAGGTAAACTTTAGGCTGTGCCGAAGGTGCATATACCTTTCTGGATCGATCATACGTAACGCCTTCCTCTGTCAGGCACTGCTTAATATAATCTGCACGCTCGTCATCACCGAAAACACCGATATAATTTACTTTTTCCGCTCCGTTTTTCTTACAGTTTACAGCTACGTTCACTGCATTACCACCTGGATAATACACACCCTCATCCATGTAGCAATCCGTTACATTGTCGCCGATTGCGATTAATTTCATATCTTCTCTGTCCTCCATTATAATATCAGACACTCTGTCCCATTACTTATCATACTGACCTGTCGATTATCTGCCTTAAATCAGCCCTTTACAGATCCTGCCGTCATTCCTCGAACGAAATTCTTCTGCATCGCGATAAACAGAATCATGATTGGGAGACAGGCGATCACCATACCAGCCAGGACAACGCCCCATTCGGTCATGAGTCCATCGCTGAATGTCATCAGACCTACCGGAATCGTTCTGAGTTTTGAACTGTCTACGAAAATCGTTGCAAAAACAAATTCATTCCATGCATAGTACGTCGTCATGATGACCACGGTTGACATAATCGGCTTTGAAAGTGGCAGATAAATATCTTTATAAATCTGGAACAGTGACGCTCCGTCCAGGATAGCCGCTTCTTCCAGTTCCTTTGAAATACCGATGAAGAAAGATCGAATCAGCATGATGGAAACCGGAAGTCGAAACGCAATGTATGGTACGATCATCGCGCCCAGGGTGTTCTTCAGCTTTAATGCCTTTAAGAGCATAAACAGAGGAAGCAGGCATACCTGTGGCGAAAGTAACAGTCCGCACAGACAGAATAAAAATACAAAATTTCCAAGCTTTCCTTTAATCTGACATACACCAAATGCTGCAAACGAAGAAACAAATACAACGCCAGCCAACGTTGCTAAGGTAACAATTAAACTGTTTACAAAATACTGTGAAATACCCTTATTCCACGCCGTTACGTAATTTTCCCACAGCCATTTTTTCGGAATGCCCCATACATCTCCATAAATTCCCTGATAGTCCTTAAATGAAGACATCAGAATCCAGCACAGAGGGTAAATAATCAGGATTGCTAAAATACAGAGCACAATAAACCATAGTACTTCGCCTACTCCGATTCTATTTCGTTTTAATTGCTTTTTACCCATTGCCATTCTCCTTATCCGTTCCATAACTAAAGAACTGTACGGAAGATAATACGGCTGTAATCACGAAGATCAGCATCGCAATCGCGGATGCATAACCCATATTCTGTTTGATGAATCCGGTCTGATACATGTGCAGAGACAGAACCATCGTTGCAGTACCAGGTCCGCCACCCGTTAGAATATACGGCTCATTGAAGACGGTAAATGCACCTACGACGGTTAAAATCATGGTTACAAAGAACATCTGCTTTACCTGCGGTACAGTGATATAGAAAAAACGCTCGATTTTACTTGCGCCATCCACTTCTGCCGCTTCATATAAATCATGCGGAATCTTCTGAATCGCCACGATAAACAACATGGTTGTATAGCCGGTACTCTGCCACTGCGATACGGCAATGACGGCATACATCGCTGTTTTTTTGCTTCCCAGCCAGACTTTCGCCAGATTATCTAATCCGATGGCCTGTAAAAAGCTGTTCAGTAATCCCATCTGAGGGTTATAGACAAACTTAAATAATAGACACACAACAGTCATGGAAATGACGGTCGGAATAAAATATACACTTCTGAAAAACGGGGCAACGCGATGGAACACAACGTCCTCCAGCACGGCTGCCAAAACGAGGCCGAACCCTACCTGGATAATAATCGAAATCACTGCATAAAGAATATTATTTTTCAGACAGGCAAGGATAGTCTTGTCGGTAAAAAGCTGCTTATAATTGGCCAGTCCTACCCATTCCTTGGATATCGAAGAAAGTGTAAATGACTGGAAGCTGTAGATAATATTTTCGATCAGTGGGAAATATACAAAGATGCCAAGTATTACAAGTGCTGGTATTGCAAAAGTTAATGCTTCTAAATTTTTCTTCTTCGTCAAAATCATCCATCCCATCTTTTCATCACATCCGAAGCGGGTGTTGCCCCGCTCCGGACGGATTCATAATCACTAATGAACGACGGTCACGTCGCGTGTTTCTTTAATGTAAGGATGCTGCGGCCTGCTGTACTTCCTGCATACCGCTCTCCGGTGTTTCATCACCTGTCGCAATCGCCTGTGCTACCTGCTGGTATACGGTATATACTCCAGGATCGCATGCATTATCAAACCATGGGGTGAGCTTACTTGCGTTCTTGATGATATCCATCGCCTCTAACTGTGCCGGAAGTGCATTCGTCTCATCTACAGCTCCTGCTACAGAGGAAATATCACCGCACTGTGTTGTCAGAGCCGCTCCGCCCTTCTTGCTTACCAGCCACTTTAAGAACTTCTGGCACTCTTCCGGATTCTTCGCCTTATTGCTGATCATGAAGCCTTCCGGTGCACCGGTCAGCTCCTTCGGATCGCCCTTGCCATCCTCAAATGCAGGGAAATTAAAGAATCCATATTCGAAATCATCCGGAAGGGACTTCTCAAGCATCGGAATCTCTGCAAACTGCATATACATGATCGGCGCTTCACCGGTTGCAAAATAGGTGTTTCTGGCGGTCTCATGATTAATCGCGGTGCTGGTCTCTCCCATATAGGATGTTAACTGCTGCCATTTCTTCAGCACTTCAGTGTAACCAGGATCTGTAAACTCTCCGGTTGCAGGATCATAATCCTTCGCAAGTGTCTCTGGATCGATCATTCTCTGGTTCATCGTGCCTAAATAATGCAGGGACTCGAAGCCATCAGACAGACCTGCGATGATCGGAGTCTCATAACCTGCTGCCTTTAACTTATCCAGTACGGTGATAAACTCGTCCCAGGTTGTCGGTACGCTGATATTATTTTCTTCAAAAACCTTCTTATTGTAGTAGAATACCTTACCATCCTGAGACCATGGTACTCCGTAGATCTGTCCATCAAATGTGAATTTTTCAACACTCGCCGGTGCGATCTGCGAAGACCAGTCCTTATCGGCCTCATACATATCGTTTAATGAGGCAACATTGCCGGAAGCAATCATCTCCTGAGCGAAGGTTCCGGACCATGAAGAGAAGATATCCGGAACTTCATCTGTGCTCACGACCATACGGATTTTCTCTTTATACTGGTCATTCAGAATACAGTCCATGTTGATGACCACATTCGGATTCTCATCCATATATTCCTGCACCAGCTCCTTAAACATCGAGTTCTTCGGATCATTCGGCCAGCGGTGGAAGAAATTAATTACAACCTTTCCATCATCCGCTGCTGCGGCACCATTTGCTGCTGCCGTCGAATCCGTTCCAGCGCTGCTTCCACAGCCTGCTAAGGAAAGTCCCATCACTGCTGCCATAATCGCAGCTAAAGCGCGTCTCATTTTCATAAAGCTCATCCTCCTTTATCTATTTTTAAAGCAGAACGACGGAAATCCTGACTCATCTTCCTGCCAGAACCCCGTCGTTCTATCGTCCTTATATCTGATTAGTATTCCATCTTCCACATATAACGGCGAACGCCAAGGTCATGTCCTCTCTGATATGCAAACTCATCTGCAAGTGAGCGAAGTACAGCGCCTGCAACGAGCGGTGCGAAGTACTCTCTTACGCTCTCGGCAATGCCGGTCATATCGAAATCCTCACAGTCAATCAGCATGATGCAATCAGAATATTTCTTACAGAAATTGTATGCTCTCTCATCCAGCGGTCTGGTAGAACCGAGGCCTTTCACGATGATAAATGGTACATCATAATCCGTTACCTCGAATGGGCCGTGGAAGTACTCACCACTGTGGATGCAGTTCGAGTGGATCCACTGCATCTCCATCAGCAGGCAGATCGCGAAAGAATAAGTCTCGCCATAGCATGCGCCGCTGCCCATGGTGTAGATAAGCTTCTCTCTCTTATACTTCTTGCCCCACTCCTTCAGCTTATCAGCATACAGAGCCTTTGCCTTCTCAAGAACATCATTGATATTCTCTACAGATGCGATACCTTCCTTATACTTATCACACGGAGCAACTGCATCCAGGATACGGAAAACCAGAGAATATAATACAGCCTTATTTAAATCACTTGCATCTGCATCCTTGCCCCAGTCATAGTGGATCGGATATTCTGCTGCGTTCCAGAGTGGAGAATCTACAAGATTCGATAATGCAATCGTCGTTGCACCCATGGATCTTGCCATCTCGGTTGCCTTTACAGTCTCTGGTGTATTACCGGAGTGAGAGCATGTGATAACGACGGAATCCTCGCCTAATGCCTTCGGCACTTCATGTACAAACTGGTTCGATGTATAGATACCTGACGGGGTCTCAAGCTCCTTATCAAACATAAACTGTGCCGGCATCATAAATGCCTGCGAACCACCACATGCTACGAAATAGAAGTGATTAATGTGCTTCTTTGCTGCAACGGCTGCAACGGCCTTGTTGATCTGGTCAATGTGCTCCTGCTTCATAATTTTTCCTCCAAATTTGCCATAGTGCTTGCTGATTTAAGACGTCTTATAATGTATCATCATTATATAACGTCATATGACGTCGGTCAATATTTATTTTGCAATTTTTAGAAGAATATTTACAAAGTTCAGGCGATGAAAGCGGTCTTATTATGCCTTCCGTACATAATAGTGCTTATATATATTCATGTGCAATATAATTTCACAGATTTTTTACCTCCATTCTACACGAGCAGCCTTCATGCCACACACTCCCACGCATCGTGATTTTTCTCCACGATCATATCCAGAAGTGCAATTATTTTTCCGTGCATCATACGCTTATATGCGTATTTTATGTTGTAATTCTACAGCCACCATCAATTATAGTATACAGTTGGTGTATAACTGCCGTCTTAGGCAAGTATAAGCGTCATTTATCTCAAAAAACCCCTTTACGAAGCGTAAGGGGGCTGGGTTCACATATATTCTGCTGATTCGCTCTGCTTATTTCTTCGCGGAGTAGTCGCGCGGGCCGTAGATGGCGGTGCCGATGCGGACGATGTTCGCGCCTTCCGCGATGGCGAGCGGGTAATCGCCGCTCATGCCCATGGAGAGGTACTGCATGTCAACGCTGCCGGCGTAGCGCTGCGCGGCTTCCTCGTAGAGTCCGCGCATCTTCGCGAAGAAGCGGCGGGTCTCGTCTTCACCGGCGTCCGCAGGCGGGATCGCCATGAGGCCGCGGATATTGAGGTGCGGGGTCGTCGCGAGTAGGCTCTCAAACAGCGACCAGAGGCCGTCTGCATTGACCCCGCTCTTACTGCTTTCTTCGCCAATGTTGACTTCCAGGAGGATATCCTGCTGAAGCGCCCGCTTCGCTGCTTCCTTCTCGATCGCGAGGGCGAGATGCTCGCTGTCCACGCTCTGGATCAGCGACGCACGGCCGACGACCTTCTTCACCTTGTTTGTCTGGAGATGGCCGATAAAGTGGCCCGGCTTCCCGAGGTAGGCGCCCGCGTCCGTCTTCTCGACAAGCTCCTGCACATGGTTCTCGCCGAAAATGTCGATCGGGAGCTCTGCGCTCGCCATGACCTCTTCTACAGTACGTGTTTTACAGGCCGCACAGAGAAGTATCTCCTCCGGCTTCCGTCCTGCGCGGATCGCCGCCTCGGCCATCGTACGGCGGATCTCCGCGACCGCCTGCTGCATCCGCTCCATCTGTTCTTTCTCTATCATGCCTGTCCTCCCTCAAACGCTGTGTAGTGGGCGCGCCCGCCGCCCCATAATCTCGGGCGTGTCTTCGCGCAGACCACGTGTGCCGCGATCTTCTCTATCATGCCTGGTCTCCCACGTACGGCGTATAGTGCGCACGCTCACCGCCCCATAATCTCGGACGTGTCTTCGCACAGACCACGTGGGCTGCGCCGATCTGCGAAGTACCGAGTCTCACCGGCACGGCGACGCGCTTCAGATGCATGCCGATCAGCGTATCGCCGATGTCGATCCCGGCGTCCGCGCGCACCTCCTCGACCGCTACCGGGTCCTCGAAGCGCTGCCAGCAGGTCGTCGCCCAGCTGCCGCCCGCATGTGGCCACGGGCAGACCGACACGATCTCATATCCGTTCCGAAGCGCACAAGCACGCTCCACGATCACGGCACGGTTCAGATGCTCACAGCACTGCGCCGCGAGATCGATGCCCTTTTCCTGCAGCACCGGCGCGAAGCCCTGATACACCGCATCCGCGACCTCCATACTGCCGATCTTCCCGATGTGCCCGCCGAGGATCTCACTCGACGAACAGCCCACCACAAGCACACTGTGCTCGCGAAGCTCTGTCTGCTCTAGCAGCGCACGGATCACCTGCGACGCTTCTCTCTCGATTTCATGTAATTCAGAATCTGTCATATCGATCACCTCGCCCTATAAAACAACAGGATAGACTTTTTACTTTTCCTAGTATAGTGCACCGCCTGTCCGAAGAGAATATCCAGTTACCGGAAATTAAATGATGCCAGCCCACTTACACTCGCAAGGGGCTGACACCGTCATTTCATGTTCGCGACGCGATTTGAACGCGCGACCTTCCGCTTATGAGAACCATTGAACCTTTGTCATCTGTGTTCACCTATGTACAGGAAAGTCGCTTTTCATCAGGCTTTTTTCGAATTCCGAATCTGTTTCGGTTCACCGAAGTTCACCTTTGTCGTTAGAAGTTTATGCCTTCATTTTAGCAGATTATTAGATTTTGCTAAAAAAGGTAAAAGGATCATTTGCAGCTGCCGCCGATATTAGCTAAAGATCTAAGATCAGTATTCTCCAGTCTGAAGGGAGAATTTCCGATAGCACATCAGGTTCCCTTCCATAAATACCTTGACGGCTAATTCCCTAGCCGTCTTGATTTCCGGCACTCCATGAAAAACGACCGGTCCCGCATTCAGGTAATTGACGCCTATTTCGAATTCCTTTCGATTCAGCACCTCGTTTCCATGCAGCCATTCGAATTGAACGCAGGTATTGATCTGTAAGCCTTTATTCCGCTCACCCGCATATTTCCTTCTTGGATAGGAATCGGAAAACGAGAGACTCAGATCCCTGTCATGAAGAGAACAGCTGTTAACGAATAATCCATTATTGTAATAAAGACCGGAATTCATAATTCGGATATGCGACTGCCAATAGAAGAACAGTTTATTGCTTTTATCTTTAATCAGATTTAAAAAGGTTGTCTTTTCTTCGGCGTTACGACAGACAATTCCGGCCAGAGAATTTTCAATCGGATACCTGTCCGGATACAAAATTTCTGACTGCCTGAGAGATCCCTCTCTTTTTTTATCCACTGGATTCTGGGATTGATATGGGCCATTTCTGTAGATCATGTCAAAATTCAATTTGGAAAATGCATCCTCGCCTTGTAATACAGGGCATCCTTCCCCTGCCTCTGAGCCCTCCGAGAAGCATGTCTCCGGATCAGATAGAAGTTTATCAAGGTGAAAAAAGAAAAATACAGGAACCGGAACATTTGCATTTGGATCACCGTCATATCGAAGGTCGCGATGCTTAAAGCCCTCATTATAATACTGCGTGGGTGTCAATGGCCTGAAATAAAACCGCACATAAGATGTTGTCGCATGTCGCGTCATATCGATCACCTGACGGCTGGCATTATCGTTCTGCATAACATGAAGTTCTTCTGCCTGCATCCGGCTATAAAGCATTCCACTCTCCAAAACGCTTACCGCATTCCGGATATCCGTGTAATGATATGCGTAATGAGGCCACCATCGAAACGGAGCAAACTTTTCATTATTCAAAATGATTTCTTTATAACTCATCGGCGTGTCCTTTTAAATCATAGACTCTGCCTTCTCCGGCATTGATTTGATAACCATCTGTTTTTTCTCCGGTCTTTCCATCTGTAATTCTCACCTCAGAAGCATATCCAAGAGAAAGCAGTAGATCAAGGACAAGACGATGTGGAGAATTTTCCTCTTCTTTCAGGGCAAAGCCGTCACTTCGAAGGTTAGACCAGATTTCAAAAAATGCGTCTTCGTCTATTTCAACCGGTTCGGACTTTGCATTCTGTTTTTGAAAAACAAGTCCATCTTTCCAGAGTACGTCCCAGCCTGATTGATCGGAATCAAAATGATATGGAACAATGGAACAATTATATCGGATATCATCCTCCAGGCCTTGAAAAGACATATCTCTTGCATTTTGTCGAAGCCAATTGACTGTTTTTTTCTGATTTTTATGCTCAGGAAGTGGATCCGGGCCTGTTCCCAGATAGATATAAATGTCAATTGGCAGGTCCTGAAGATATTTTTCCATGACCGGCTTTACATCAGACCAGTTCAATTCGCCATTTCCGCATCCCAACCGCGGGAATGCTGCCGATGTGATTTCTTTTTCTGCATAGGTTCGGCAAAATTTTGCCAGTCCGGCTTCAATATATTCTATCCTGGAAGGATTTCTCCAATGTTCCTTGGTCGGGAAAAGAAGGACCCAATGATCAGGTTCATAGCATAGCATTAAGGAACCGATTTTTAATTTCCGCTTATCACAGATATCTCTGTAAGCCTGAAACATATCGGGATAGTGCTTCTTAAACTCAAGAGCAATGCCCTTGCCCATGACACCAACGGTATTTACGGTATTCACAAGAACCTGAGCGGGACTTTTAAATATATCGCCCTCGATATATCGGATCATTTTTTGCCTCCAATCTCGATACGATCGCCATTTGGCAGAACGAAAGCACACTCAAACCGGCTTCCGGTTACCAACGCAATCTCCTGCAAGTCATCCAGCGTAAAGGTGCCTCGTTTTATTTTCTGACTGAATGCCTGTGGAGATTTATCCATTCTTCGTCCCATCTCGGTTAAAGTCATACCCGTTTTCACAGCCAGAATTTTCAATTCATCATCAATTCGCATTTGCCGCATCTCCTTATACCGCAAGCATAAACCATATGATTGATTGAATCAACAAATACGTTTAAAATGATTGGAAATAAAATAGTTTTGCGATTACAAACCGCAAAACTTCCGAAAAGTCGGATCGAATGCGGATTGATGCCGACAGAATGGAAGGAATTCGGAATACATCGCCTTCATCAAATACAGGTTACTATCAAAGGAACCTCTCAAAAAGTCACCTTGCCGAAACAATTATCTTAATTGTATCTTCGAAAGCTCACTGCGCCTCTTAGCATCTAACTGAATCCATTCATCCAGTGTCAACGGCACATAATCAGAGAACATGCAGAAACAGTTGATCATCTGGCACGGAATATTCTGCTGTTCATCACTTCCTCGAACTTCTCGCCTGCACGCTCTTGTGCGCTGAATAAACTCGTTAACCAGAATTTCATCGAAGGTGTTATGTACATGCCCATAGAGCATATAGGTCTTCGGTATACCTTCGCCATTTCTGCGATACTGGCCGTTATAACAAAAAATCGGATAATGAGACAATATGATCTTCCTTCGATTGTCATTCAGTTCCTTATAAGACTCAATCCATTTAAAAAGACTTCGATCGAAGTCCTGATCATTCAGATAGTAGTCATGGTTTCCGACGATCATGTATTTTCGACCTTTCAGCTGGCGAAGAATCTCCTCCGCTTCACCAGCCATCTTTGACATGCAGAAGTCTCCTAAAATCACAACTTCATCTCCATGACGAACACGTGAATTCCATTGATTGATCATATGCTGATTCATTTCTTCAGCACTTGCAAAACCACGATGATCCATCTCTGTATTGAGTTTCGCATGACCGAAATGCAGATCAGAAATATAATATCGCATGACAGAGTGCCTCCTTCCTTTAAAAAAGTACTGTTTAAAAGAACAGGGCCCGACTCCCTTATGGACACCTCGAGATTTTCTCAAGGAAATTCATAAGAGAGTCTGACCCCATTACTTTGACTCCATTTTCATGTTCGCGACGCGATTTGAACGCGCGACCTTCCGCTTAGGAG
>ERZ1026864.953-NODE-953-length-15200-cov-5.068075_pt1 | contig 15200 bp, 22 predicted proteins | sample MGYA00380162_ERZ1026864 | MGnify/ENA primary metagenome ERZ1026864 (study PRJEB33269, sample SAMEA4719798) | human gut metagenome | biome: human-associated habitat; feature: organic feature; material: feces | place: Cameroon | collected 2013-10 ... | reverse complement strand
GTGTCAAGTGTTTTACTTCTATTTTTCAATTATTTTTACCAGGGAGATTTCATATCCCAACGCACTTACGATTTTCTCCAACGTATCACAACGAATGCCGCATTTGCTTCTGGAAATGATCTGGTTCGCATACTGTCTGCTCACACCTATTTTCTTTGCCAAGTCTACCGGACGCAGCTCCTCAACTTCCAGAACCTTTTTTATCAGCTCATTGCAATCAGTCCCTCTAATTTCTTCCATCCTCTACCTCTCTTTCAATCCAATCAGCGACTATCATTCCGCAGCTATCAGCTATCTGGTACAGAATCTCCGTATCATCCCAGGTGTAATTGTTCAGAAAAACTGCCAGACTCTCCCAACCCATTCTCTTAACAATCCGCTTCGCATCATTCTTTTTTATCTCAAACCAGGTCAAGTGTTCATCCTTAAATCTGATGTCCCGGCATCTGTCCTGTACATAGGTTTCAAGAATCAGTCTTCCAAACATTTCCTACTCCTCCTTAAACAGCTCGCTTACTTTCTGGGCCAGCATCTCATTTCTTCCGGATTTATCATCAAATATACGGTGGCACTCCTCCAACAGCTTGTCTACCCTTTCCTGGGTCACTTCCAGTCCTGAGCTCCGGATTGCTTCTTCCAGGTCTTCCAGATACCAATCTTCCCTGTACCAGATAGCGTTTGCCCTGCGGTAAATCTCATCAATTATCTTCTGTTGATTTTCCTCGGTTGCCTCCAGCAGCCACTCAAAATTCAGTTTTCCATCCTTGGTTGTCGGATTGTACTTTCCGGAACATCTGCCCTGCCGGTCCGTTACATAGGTCTGAACGCCCCACCACGTTTCCGGTTCTTTATCTATGAAACCCTTTCTCTTCCACATTGCCGGAAGTGAATGCTTGCCATGCGTGTTTTCGTTCTTTCGGAACTCTACTATAATTTCCTCTCCCAACGCATTTCTGTCTGCGAAGGTAAACCACCAAACCGGCGGTACTGTATGCTCACACTGATATACTTTTCTCATTTTCCTGCTCCTTTCGCTAATGATTCAGCAATCGCCTCCATCATACTCTGCGATAATTCCAGATACTGCTCTACGATATAGAATTTAGCACTCTGCCCGTTCTCATCCCATATTTCAAAATACCGGAATCCCCGTTCTTCCTCGGCTTTATCCTCCTGCACCTTCACATACCCTTGTGCCTTGCTCTCAACGATTTCATCCAGTTTCTTCATGACCGCCTCCAGGTCAATCGACACATCCACCACTGCACACCCATTTGTAAATTCGTTCTCCCAGAACCCATGCAGGACATACACTACGATTTTCTTTTCCTCCATCCCGGTGTCCTCCTATCCGTAAATAACATCATCGAATATCGCATACTGGATAATCATGTCTGCCACTGTCGCATCTACCATGCAACAATCCAATTCATAGACTCCTTTGCTGCATCCTACAGAGTCTTCCGCATCCACTAGGATATTGTACGGCTTGTTTTCGTCCTCCAAGTACTGTTTTACGCCGTTGAGCAACTTTTCCTTGTTCAGTTCTCTCTTCTTGCCGTCCACTGAATCATGCAGTACCAGGGTTCCTCCTCTGCTGATCTGCTCCGATGCAAATTCTCCGAGATACTTTCCTTTGACTTCTGCTCGCTTGCACCAGTAACAAATGCCACCCTCCAGCGCCGTTGTAACAATATCGTCAATGTCCTCTGTGCTGATTCGGACGCTTATCTCAGCCTTGATTTCCTCATACTCTTTTCCCATCAGTCTTCCTCCTCATATCCTACTCTTTCTACATAGTCCACACTGTCCGGCTCGCATTCAAATTCCGGGCATAAAGACAACCACAGTTTCTCCAGTTCGTTTATACCATTTGCGGTCAGCTCTGTTTCATCTCCATCGTTGAATCCGATTCTGTATACACTCGGCTTCTTGCCTTTTCTGACAATGCCTTTCGCTGCTCTTCTCAGTATCATTACTCCTTTTCCTCCACTCCGGCGAACTCCAGGATTTTCTCTCTGGCAAACCCCTCAATCACTTCCAGGTAGTTTCCCGGCCACACATCCCTGTTCGGCTCATAGGTTTCTGTGAACTCATTCGCCCAGTCAACAAATTTCTGTTTCCAGGTTATGCTATCAATGTCTGTCAGTACCTCAAACAGATACTCGCTCTCGCCTTTGAGCTGTTCCAACATCATAGCTATCTCCATCAGATTTTCCGTCTGCTCGTTATATTCCAGCATCACGCCATCTCCTACTCTGTTCTTACTAAGCCGCCATTTGCAGGTGCAATTCCAATACTTCCAAGTTCGGAACAATCCGGAGCATCCAGATTTGCCACATACGCAAGTGGAACTCTCCCTTCCAGGTCTTCTCTATCCAGTTCCCACTCCTCTTCCTCTGCACTGATATACAACAACGCCAGGCATCTTCCAAACACCATATTACTCAATATCGCAGCGTATACGATGCCGCCGCTTTTTTCTTCCCAGTCAGCAACTGCTTTCTTCTCCTCATCGTTCAAATCGTACAGAATACCTGCTGTCTCAGATTTAAGAAGCGTTCCCTGCTTTCTGAATTTTGTGATTACCTGCGGCATCATTCCCAGACGGCACATACGGCCAACCGCTTCTTCTACCATTTTTGCTCTGTCCTGCTGATTCTTTGCATCCATTATTTCTTATCCTCCGTTTTCTTTTCTAAATCTTCCAGTCCAAGTGTTGCATTTACGAATGCCAGTGCACATGCGGCTCCGATACATTCTCTGATTCCGGTTGAAACTCCAACAATCAAGCACACCAGCATAGCCAGTGAAAACATTCTTCTGCTTTTCTTCATTTACTTTCTGCCTCCTCTGTGATAAACTTGGTAGCACGAGGAGAACTTGTCTCCCCGGCTACCGAGCTGTTTTTCAGAACATTACTTGAACCAGGTCAAAACTGCCGTAACAACTGCTATCAGCATTGTTACTATGGAAATTACGATATGCGTCCAACATTCATAAATTTCAATTTTGGTCTTCTTCAACTGCTCTGAAAGCAGCTCTTCTTCTTTTTCTTCAATCCTGCGTTTTCTTTTTCCCAACGGGCAATTCCTCCTTTCTCATTTGTTCTGTCCTCTGCATTTCTACGGGGTTGGAACCGTCTGGCAAGCATATGTACTATTCCATCAATCTTGCCGCCTGCATTACTTTGTATCGTGTATTTGTTTTGTTATTTTGTAACTTTATTATACTTCGATAACTCGAACGTGTCAAGTGTTTTACTTCTATTTTTCAATTATTTTTCGAGCTGTCGAACCAGTGTGTGTAGCATCTTTGCCACGCAAAGTGCTATTCTTTTTTATCTCTTTATCTATCTTTATCTCTATCTCTTACTCTATCTCTAATTATGGTGTAGAAATCATGTAAGAAATCTTACAAGGTTTTATATAATAAGAAATGAAACTGCTTCGATTTTTCGACTTATTCACATTATCAACATTCTTCCTGTGGATAACTCTGGAACTCAGATTGAACTTTGCAGAATTGCATTTTTAACATATAGGTCTATAACATCGTACACGCTTCTATACCAGCTTTTAGTTCTTAGGCATAAGTTAGTATCTAAAAACGCCTATCGTTGCTCAGGCACATTTCGTCAAATTTGAAGGGAAATTTTTGTGAATTTTGTATATTGATTTATTCTACGGACTTGCTCCGCAATAAAAAAAGAAGCCCCGGCAGAACACCGGGGCGAATGTGACATATTATCCTTGACCAAAAGAGGTGTATTTAGTTTCTTAGTTCCTTGCCCTTTACAGGCTCTTACTTGATGAATACCTGTCCTTGATAGTAGGCAGCCATCCATCCAGACGGTGCTTTCATCCATACATCGTTTCCGACTACATTCACCTCTTTACAGGTGATAACTGTACCGGCATCCAGGCAACCGTCATTGTCTTTATCGTGTTTCTGTCCGTCTGCAGTGAGCTGTGAATGCTTCTTGGCAGCATAATTGGTTCCGGGACCAGTACGCACTTTCAATTCTACTTGCAGTGTGTATCCTTTTCCAACGGTATACTGGGGGCTTTTCGCAACCTCTGGTGCAGATGCACTCTGTTTGTTGTTATATACAGAGGTCAATTTAGCCTTGCTTGCCGGTCTGTATTTTCCGTCAGCTTCTAACGCATAGAATTTCTGGAATGCAAGCAGAGCTTTTTCTGTATCTCCACCGAAGGAACCATCTACTCCGGACTTGCCGCAGGAGTATCCGCAGCCAATCAACATCTTCTGCATCTCTTTTACTGCATCTCCGGAATCTCCTTTCTGAAGATAATTCCTTACGCTCACTGTACCAGCATTGCCGGCTTCTCCGGTATATCGGTAAACATACTTCCATGGCTTATTATAATAACTCCGGATGCAAATTTCTCTACCTGTTTGGTCTCCAGTTTTTCCTCCTGTCGTGGTTCCTTTCTCATTGATGCTCGCATGTACAATCTTTCCATTTCCACAATAGAATGCTGTATGCCCGTTACCAAGAAGAACATCTCCTCTCTGCAATCCACTTCCAGTTGCCAGATTCACAGTTGCAACCACATTCTTAAATCCAATCTTTGGCAGAACTTCCGGCATATTACCGGTATAGGTTGCACCACTCGACTTTGCCGGGATTCCGGCTTTTTCCAGACTGTCAATGATCAATCCCGAACAATCATAGTTTGGATTGCCCCATCGGTCAATCTGGTCATAACCGTGGGTATCATCCAACGCAATCGCCTCGGCTCTTGCTACTGCATTTTCAATCTTACTCACTTTTGTTTCCTCCTTTTTCTGATAAAGTTTTAAATACTGTTCCCCGTAAGAAGCTCTTGCTTTCTTCACTGCCGAACCGGTATCTGCCGGAGCCTCGAACTTCACCAGGAACACATCCGATGCCTCCTGTACTGAGTTCGTTGTTTTCAGCACCCGCAAAACGCTCTTGTAGCTCTTCTCCAATTCGCTCAGCATATACTCCGTCTGAACCTTCGCATCCCCGATAGATACACCTCTGGCTTTTACCAGGTCATACAGGCCTGCTTTTCTTCCGGCAGACGTCCACTGACAGAAACCATAACCATACTGTCTGGAATCTCCCAACGGATGCAGGAACAAAGCTCGTGTGATTTCTCCACTATCTACCGCCTCTGTGTATGTATCATCGTTGTACTTGTACCCAAGTCTCTTTTCACAAAGATTCTCCAGATTCCGGGGATTCGTCCCAGACTCTGCGTAAATATTTCCCATCGCCGCACACGCACCGTATATGGTGCATCCGGCAGCAATCAGACCATCAAACAAGATGTCTGTATTTGTATTCCGTTCTATTGCCATTCCCGTAAATACTCCTTTACTCAAAAAGGGCGGGGATTTCTCCCCACCCGGTTATAAGTACGTGTCCTCTTCTGGATTCATTTCTTCATCGTCCTTCGGATGCAACTGTCCCATCTTATCCATCAGAATGAATGTCAAAGGTAGGAACACCGCAAACAATATAACTACCGGCCAGAAGATTCCTGCCAGCATCAACAACACGATTGCTACCGGATAGTTCGGCTTTACCGGCTCATAGTATAAGCCGTTGTCCTGGCAGTAAAGTTCCTCTTCCTCATCTTCCATTTTGCACAATGTCCGAACCGCCCATATGTACACCGGCTGGCTCAGAAAAATCCCTACCAGGTATGCGATTAAAATTTTCCAGACCATAACACCATCTCCCTTCTACAATCAGTTCTGGGAGCCGTTTACCTTTCCATCGTCTAAAAGGTCCTTAACTTCCTTGAACCACCAATCAATAATTTTCAGCAGCATCTCATCAGACACAATTACCTGCATCCACTTAGGCAGTAATCCTCTGGCCTGCTGTACTACCCATCTCAGTTTCTGCTCGCCCTGTCCGGATTCTTTAAATCTGTGTTCCGCACGCAAAAACAGCTCGTACACTTCCTTACGGATTCCTTCCAGACCTTTTGCTTTCGCATACTGATATACAACTACCGCAGTTACGACAACCAGCACCGCAATTACCAGAATCAGAATCGGCACCGGCACCTGGCTTAAAAAGTTCAATAATTCCATAGAATCATTCCTCCTACTATGCTCTATAATCTCTTGACAGTTTCCTGTAGCGTTTCTAATCGTATGAATGGGGAAATTATTGCCTAAACGCTTAAAAGGCAAATGCGGGCAAATACGCCCATACAATCATTCCCCTGTAATATGGTTCACTCCCTGCCTTGTCAGAAAGTTCTCCAGGTCATGCTTTGCATCCAGCTCATAGTCCAACGCCTTGTGCATATCTCCGTTGCATTTCGCATCCGGAATCCTCTGTACCGCTTTCGCTGTAGCCTCTGACAAACAAAGAGAACCGTCAAGAGCTTTCAGCATCATGTACTGCAACTTCTCACGATTCTCTTCTTTAATGTCCTGTTCTTTCTGCCTGCGTGCCCGTTCGCTCTTCTCAACTTCTGCCCGTTCCTGGATACGTCTTTCAAGCATCCAAAAGCAGAATGCCACAATCGCAGACGGGACCCCGGCAGCTATCCATAACTCCACTGGTTCTGTTTCTCCTTTCTGCTGTTACTTCGTAACTTTCGGACTAATCCGCTTTCCGGGCTGCGCTCGTATCCGCATATGCAACACCTCCTTCACTCCCGATTGCTATCTCATCATCATCGCAGTCCACATACTTCCGGCACGCATACTCGATAACGTCAAGATCTGATTCTATCTGCTCCAGTGTCTTCGTTGGCGTCCCCTTTACCAGAAACACCAGGTCATACACCGCAGACCATAATTTAGCGATAATCTGTAGCTTCGTCATTTATCCGCCGTTCCTTTCTTGAACAGGTGGTAATGCGGCTTCTCCTCTCCAAAGAACTTCCAGCGAATCACATCATCCAGAAAGATTCCTGCTGCCGACAGGAAGAACCACAGCAGCATAAACTGAGGACAAATCTGCCCCAGGACGTTTCCAGGCATATTACTGTAATCCCACATTCCCAGGCCAAGCCACACATTCAGAATTAACCCGAAAACAAATTCGATGGCCGTAATTCCACACGTCGCTATCGCCATCTGGAGAACCAGGGGCATACACCTGTCTTCCTCATTCAGCACACCGCAGATAATGAAGCACAGTCCGCCACATCCTGCCATCGCTAAAAACGAATATCCCCGGAACAGCACTTCCAGGGCATAATAAAACGCCCCTCCTACCAGGAAGAGCGTCAAATATTTCAGAAGCACTTTCACTATGCAACACCTCCGGATGCCAGAATCTTCATGTAGTCTTTCAGCACTTCATTCTGGAACTTCTCCGGAATTTTCGCACCCCACTGAATCTGCTCGAAGTCCCCAGGCTTCGTAATGGATTTAATCCACATATTCATAGCGTTACAGTACGTTGTGTTGTACGATACAAAAAACATTGCCCGGTCAACAATATCCTGCATATCCGCCGCTGAGAAATACTTGCAGGGCTGCCCGTCCTCGTGGTACTCCAGTTTCTCCTCTCCGGCCAGTAACTGCATTTTTTTCCCGAAGAGATTGATCTGGTCCTTTTCGGTCAGACTAAAATGCTCCACGCCGGAAGATGTGCTAACATCCACACCGGCATAAATGGTCTGTTCACATACAGTTGCAATCTCCTTATACTTTGCTTTTCTGGCATCTTCCAGGCTCAATTCTTCCACGTTGGACGGGTCCGGCTCTGCATCTCCCTTCTCGAACCAGTAATCAAAGTCGCTCTCAATCTCCTCCTGGGTCACTGTGCCTTTGTAATGGAACTGGGTTTCCTCACACTCCCATACTTTGTATTTGGTTTTCTTCCCGTCCTGGATTTCTTCTTTTTCCACCAACTCAATATTCTTGCGCAGAATAATATCCATTCCAGAAAACACCGGGTAAACTTCAACCGCTGATGGCTGCGATAAGTAAGACTCTTTTCTCATTTTCTACTTCCTTTCCATGTTTGCTTGCGCTATACGCACACAGCTTGAATAGTTCGTCAAAGCAATACTTTATCCGGAATTTTAAGCTGTTGCTGTATTTCAACCAACCCTTATACGCCGCAATCCGGCAAGCTCTCCACCAGGGAACGAATCCCTTGGCTTTGTAATCGCTCCAGGCCCTTAATACCTGACGCCGGATTCTCCGGAACACACGCCCACGAATGATTGTGTATCTTCTCCGAACCACATAGCCCATCATATCTACTCCGGGCGTTCTTTTCTTGCTACCGTCCTTCCTTGCTTTGTGATTTTCTTTCTCTTCGTCAAATGATGCTATCTGGTAAAACTGCCAGATGCCCTTAATCTTCAACCCGAACTTATCATACGCCCAGGTTGTAGCTTTCTTCATGGCTTTCTTCAACTTCGACACATCCCCATAAATCGTGAAATCGTCCGCATAACACACGATTGCGTACACAAGCCGGTTACGCTTGCCTCTACGAATCTGTGCCTGCTCGTAAAGAAATCTCAGCACATAAGACATAACGTAATTGAACAGCCACGCCGGAAGATACCCACCAATGCAAAGATGGTTCCCAGGATAATTACTCATCAACGCACCCAGAAACCATAACAGGACTTTATTCTTTCCTACGTCTCTTCTCAACATTTCCATGACAATCGGAACTGTTACCGAAGGATAGGCTTTTGTAACATCGCCTTTCACAGCCACAACCTTTCCTTGGAATTTTCTCCGGAGAAGGCGTTCTATCTTCCTCTTCCCGGCAACGCCTCCCTTATTTGGGATGCTGCCATACTGAATCTGCATAATTTTAGCTCTGAATAGCGGTTTCAATGCAAACACAGCGATATATTCAAAAACCTGCTGTTCTGGAGATTCCTGGCATATATCTCTGAGTTTCTGCGTCAACCCGTCAACCCTTTGGAACTGACGAATCGGCCTTAAATGTAAATCTCGGTTGATTATTCGCTGCGTGAGCATTTTCGCTACTGCCGTCTCTGCATCCAAGGTTCTTTTCATGTTCCCGGACAGTCTATCTTCTGCAATTTCACGCTTTGTAATCGTCCCGGTCTTACAGAGCAGGTGCTGAAAATCATTTCTGCCCCGTTTATTCCGGAAACACTCCACAACGGCAGCCTCATTGAATTTCCAGTCCTCTACATTAACCGTTGCAGGCTTACAATATGTTTTCAAAAATCAACCTCCTAAATATCATCTGGTTACTCCCATGACTTTCCCCGTAGGTACTAGCCTTGTTGGTTTCAAGTTATTTTAGCAATACGCAAGGATTATACGATGCAATGATTTTTATATACACTAACCTTAATGTACCAGTTGCTCCCAGGGAGCCGTTCCAGTTCGTGTTACCCGGCCCATTGTTCGAGTTACGGCAAGGAACGCCGCCATTACCGCCGTTGTTCAAGTTGCCCCAAACCCAGGCGGACCGAACGCCGGACGCCGCCGGATTGCAGTTGAAGCCAGCCCCCAAACATCGTATAACCCTAAAATTTTTATTCTATTTGCAAATAGGATAAGCAAAGTAAAAGGGGCTGACTGCCCCTCTGCTTCGCATTCACCCCGTCTTTACCCCTCTGAACCAGGTGCTCCCAGGGAGCCGTACCAGTACGCGCTACCCGGCCCATTGTACGAGTTACGGCAAGGAACGCCGCCAATACCGCCGTAGAGCAAGCGGCCCCAAACCCAGGCGGACCGAACGCCGGACGCCGCCGGATAGCAGTAGAAGCCAGCCCCCACTCCAGTACCGCTGCCGCTTGCATTGGTTGCCTCCGGCCAGAGAACATCATCGTTGATAATGTTGTCAGCAATGTACTTCCATGAGCCTGTAGTTCCTGCCGGGAATGTAAGGTGTGCTCCTTCGATTTTGTCATAGTTCTCGTTGATTGCAGAACCAACTTTCGACTGGTCGAAGCATTTATAACAATCGAACGTGTAGTTACCGTCTGCATCTGTTCCCCACTGCCAGAGTTCATCAGACACAATCAAATAACTTCCGTTCATAAACTCAACGCCCTGGAGCATACCCGGTTCTTTTCCGGAAGTTGGGCTGTATCTGCTGCCGTCTCTTCCCAGTACGTTGTCATTCCATCCGGAATAATACGGACTGGTGGAAAGATAAGTGCTGCCTGCTGTTGTATCGAAGGTCTTTCCTCCGTTGTCAACATAGACTGCTGAGTAATCCGTACCGTCAATATTTACCGTCTCAATGGCGGTGATCAGCTTCGCATCAAAGATGGAATAGTTGCTTGGTGTGTTTCTGTCTGTTCCGCTCTGGACTCCTAACATGACAGCAGAACCCACAAACAGATTCGCTCCCTGTGCAGTTGTCAGAATCACACGTTCCACGCCAGTCTCACTGACCGCAACTGTGTACTGGTAGTTGTAATTTGTACAGCCTTCGATCTTTCCGGAATTTCCTTTACGTCCGTATTTCAGACGCATCATAATATCCAGGAATTTGAGCAGTGAACCAGATGCTCCGGAATACTGTGCGCCCCTGGCTCTCCATCTGGTTACTCCGTTGGTATGGGAAATACGGTTGACCGGCTTTAAGCCAGTTCCGCAGGTAATACCTCCGTCGGCATCGATACCGGCATAATACTTCGGATGTGCCACGTATTCATGTACTTTTCCTGTTCTATCTTTTCCCTCCGGCCATCTCTTGTAGCCCGGTGCCGGGTGGCATCTGGTTTTCAGATACTTGTAATCCTTATCCTGCCATTCACGCTTGTAAGTGTTTTTCTGTACCATCCAACAAAGATGTTCTCCAGACCTTACATCTGCCGTATCGTCAATATGCTCCACATAAAAAATCTCGTGAGAGCCATCGGCATTTTTCTCTGCCGCAACTTCCAGACACCAGAACTGCGGAAGGTGTGCGAATGGGTCGGAACCGGCTGTAGATTCTGTAGACGGTGTGCAGGTCAGGCCTGCGGAATCATCCGTCAGCTCGCCGATCATCGATGTACTCTTGGAATATCTCGGTGTGGTTACGCCATGTGTTCTCGTATCATCCAGGACATTTCCGAACCATCTTTCCAACATCTCTCCTTTGGTGTACAGTTCCGGGTCATACTGGTACTTCCACCACTCTACAAAAAGGGCGTCCACCTCCGCCTTGGAAGTAGCCGCCGCAACCTTTTCTTTGTAGAGAATATCCGCTTCTCCTGCCATCTGGTTTCTGTGTACCTTTACCAGCAACTGCATTGTTGTGTCTCTGGGGAAATTCAACACTTCTCCGTTTAAATTATCGCTCACTCAAATACCTCCTATGCACTCAAAATAATAGCGTCAAGTCCGTTGTCGTCCGGGTTAATCCGAAACGCAATCGTATTGACCTGGTTAATAAGTAACTCTGTGGCTTCTTTCGCCTTGGCAATGGCATCCGCTGTATCTGCCTGCCTCTTCGTTTCGTTCTGAATCCTGGTCGTTTCATTCTCTGACCACTTTTTCTCCTCAGCTGTCCACTGTGTAAACTCCTGGGTTCTCTGCTCTTCAGCCTGGACTCTTGAAGTCTCAGCCTGGGTTCTCTGTTTCTCTGCTTTATTAGCATTGGCGGTTGCGGCATTCGCATCTTTCGTTGCTTGCACCGCACTCGCTGTAGCATTGGTAGCTTTTCCGGCAGCTTCAGATGCTATATTTGCCGCCTGGTTTGCATTGTTCGCTGCTTCATTTGCAGCGGAAACAGATGCCTGGATAGCAGAATCTACCTGTTTCGCAGAATCCACAACTTTCTGCAAAGCTGTCTGCTGGCTCTTGCTGTCAGATGTCGCTTTTTCGGTAGCCGCCTGTTGAATCTTTGAATCTCCTGTAGCTTTTTCGGTAGCTGTCTGCTGGCTTTTTGCATTTTTTGTAGCCTCTTCAAGTGCCGACTGCTGTTTCTTTCCATTGGAAATTGAGGCAGCCAGATCCTCCAACGCTTTCTTGACTTCCGCAGATTTGGTATCAATCGCATCGACCTGTTTCTTTACTGCCGCCGCTGATGCATCTACGCTTTCCTTGATGCTGTTGTAGCTTTCATTCTCCTCATGGATTTTCTGCATGCAGGAGATAAAAGCACCTCTTACTTCTTCACCATAGACCGCATTTCTGAGCTGATCTATCTCCTGGGAAATATCTGCCATTTAGTCCACCTCCGTTTCCTCGACAATCTCCTTCGTTTCAATAATCACCGGGGCTTCAGATGGAGCTTCTTCTGTTCCTGTCGTTTCCGGTTCTTCTGTTTCCTCCAGAACAGCTGGCTCCTCAAACGTCCGGATCAGTTCTGCTTTCTCTTTCTCAAAAACCTCCTCTTTTTCTTTGATCTGGGCTTCGTAATACTCCTTCAGTTCTTCCTCATACCTTGCGGTATCGTCTGCCAGTTCGTTTCCGGCATTGGTCCGGATCTCAGCCAGGATTCCACTTAAAATTCCCTCTGCCATAAAAATAGGCAGCCCGTAAGCCGCCATCGTATTTCCTACCTGCCTTGTCAGAGCCTGTTTTGCATCTGCATATATTACGCTAAACGGTCTGGTTGGTTTCTTTCTCTCTTCCATCTTTTTCTACCTCCTGCTCTCTTTTGATAGTTCCTATAGCTACACTGTTTTTTGCTGTTTTTTTAGGTTCTTCACCTTTCGGAAATATAAGCTCCATGCTCTCACCTCCTAATTCCAGTAACCGACAATAATGCCGTTGTAGACTCTCAGATGGGAATACGTCCAGCTATTCCCGTTATTCGTTATCTCACACACAATCGGTATTGCTCCGCTAAAAGCTGTATAACCTCCTGCGGAGATACTGCCGATTTTGAAATTTTTTAATGTATACCAGTTTCCAATCAAATTGCATCCCAGGTTTACTCCATATTCGTCATAGATACTGTTCGCACGGCTGAAGCAAAGCATAGTCGTATATGATGTTGCTGAGGAACTTGCTTTCTGCGCAAAAGCCATGTATTTTCCTTGCGGCTCCAGGTCGAACACGAGCCCCTTGTGGGAACTGTTTCCAGACCATTCGTTTGTTCCAATCGCTCCGACATAATACCCATCTCTATAAAAGTGGTTACCAGATTGATCGAATACTGCTCGCTTCTTAGAGTTCTCTACACCATTGTTATAAATAGCAACCTCGCCAGGATTAATCTGCACGTATTTTGAATTTTTATTAAAAGCTATAATCACGTTGTTATAATACTGCGTGATATAGGAACCCATCTCTCCCTTGCTTACTTTGGAAGTGATGCTTTCCGCATTCTGCTTGATGGAAGAAGATAATGTTCCTTCTTGTGTTGTTGCCCTTTTCACTTCGGATTCAATGGAATCTTTCAAAATTGTCAACTGGGATTCTGAGTATGCAGACATATATCCCAGGATCTCTACATCCGTGATATACACCGTGGTATTCGCTACATAGTTATAAAAATACGTGTAGAAATAAGACGGAGTTGCATAAGACGTAAACTCAAATTGTGTCCACTCGTCACTCAGTTCTCCGGCTTTGGTATAAAAACTTTTGCTGTCAATCGTCAATCTTATCCTTGCCGTCTCTGCGTCTTCTGCATTACAAGCTGCCTTAAACCTAACCGTAATATCCCCACGTTTCTCCCATGGTTTCTGATACCAGGAGATATTGTATGTTGAAGATGTGTTCTCAATCTTCGCACAACTCTTGCCGTCAAAGGTTGTCTGTGCAATCTGTGTCGTGTTGCTTCTGCTCCAACCGGTAAATTTATCATCGGTGTTCGAGAACTTCCCGTTGCTGCAATAATTGTGCAGTGAATTTTCATAGAGATCCGATACCGAAGCGGATACCTTACCAACTTCCACATCTATTCTGGCATTCAGATCATCCAGTAGCTCCTGCATATCTCTCAGACATCGTATGTTCGTGAGATACACCACTGAACCGGTATATCCGTAAACCGTGATTGCTACAGACTTCGCCGCTTTGGTAATCTTCACTTCTTTGCTGTAAGTGTGGAACTCGTCCGCACTGTATCCGCTGAAGTATTCTGTTGACTGATTCTCTGAGAATCCATACCGGACATAAGACGGGCGGTACTTTGAACCTTCCGGATATGCCGCTTCGACAGCAATCTTATAATTGCCAGCTTCCAAGGTTCCTAGGCTCTGTGTCAATGTCACTGATCCATTCGCTGAGAATGTCAGCTTGATCGCATTCATGTTTAAGAACTCCGCTTGCTCAATCTTGCAGCTACCAGTTGCTCCAGATGCAGTGAATTTGCTCTTATCAAGTGTCTCTTGCTCACCGCCGACTATATAATTCTTCCGGGCAACCGTTTCCTTCACGCTTCGTACTGACAGTGAAATCTTATTCTCCAGGTTGGAAATGGAATTCTCTATCTCCTCTCTGGCAACTCTTACTTTATCATCGGCATGATTTTTCGCCGCTGTTTCACTCTCTGTTATCTTCGTTTCTACCAATGTCCGGTATCCGGCATCCAGTGATTCTGTCTTGACGGAATTTACAAGAAGCATTTCTCCATTGATCTTCCCGTCCATGGTCAACGCAACTCCGTCTATCGGTCCATCATATCCCTGGCTATAATGAGCCAGTCCCCCAAGTCCCCATCTCCACAGGTTCTTAGCTTTGTCCTTGTACTCTTTATCATCGGCAACAATAAACTCATTCGGTGTATGCACAGCATATCCGCTTGCCACCTGTTTGTTTATGAGGTCTTGTGCGCTTCTGAGAGCCTCCTGCAAGATTTCTGACTTACTCGGCAAGGATTTTATCGTCTCTTCTATTTCAGCCGTATTCTGGCGATTTGACGAGGTGTAGGACTTAGCACTCGTTTCATCGCCCAACGTAACAGTGTTGTTCTTGAAGCTGGTAATATACACCTTCTTTTTCGTCAGTGGAAACTCCCGGTCTAAACCGTTCGGTGTGGAAACGCACTGGATCATGTTACCAACCTCAAATCTCTGGAAGGATTCATCCGTCAGATTCAAGTCTATCGCTTTCAGCTCCAGTACCATCTTTTCAAACTGTACCGACTTCAAATATTCCTCAGCCTTTTTCTTCAAGTTTTCCGGAACCGTTACATCATCCCAGATTACAGTCTTGTAAATCTTGCCGTATTCCTTTACTGCATTATCATCTGTGACATAATCCACGCCACCGTTGACGCTCGCAATGGTTCTTCTCCTGTCTCTTATACACATCTCCGAGCCCACGAGACGGACTCCTAT
>ERZ1026864.946-NODE-946-length-15340-cov-7.604449_pt1 | contig 15340 bp, 7 predicted proteins | sample MGYA00380162_ERZ1026864 | MGnify/ENA primary metagenome ERZ1026864 (study PRJEB33269, sample SAMEA4719798) | human gut metagenome | biome: human-associated habitat; feature: organic feature; material: feces | place: Cameroon | collected 2013-10 ... | reverse complement strand
ATTTGATGATATAAGCCTTGAACCGGGAAGGTTAAGACTCCGTCCAAAGGGAAGTGCAGGCGGACACAATGGAATTAAGAGCATAATTGCACACCTTGGAAGTGACCAGTTTAAGAGAGTTAAATTCGGAGTTGGGGATAAGCCAAAGGGCTGGGATCTTGCTGACTGGGTTCTTGGAAGATTTCCGGAGGAACTTTATCCAGCTTTAAGAGAGGGAACTAAGAGAGCCTGTGAGGCAGTAGAGTGCATAATGACAGAAGGTATTGAAAGTGGAATGAATAAATTCAATGGATAAGGAGCAGATATTTTGAACACATTTTTTGACCCTGTAAATAATACGGCGGCAGTTGAACAATTAAATAAAGAGCTTGGCAAAGACGGCGGAAGAACTGTGCTTATAAGCGGCTGTATTGATACACAGAAGGTGCACATATCAAGTGCAATAGCATCAGGATATAAGTATATGCTTATTGTTACAAGTGATGAAGCAAAAGCAAGAAAAATGTGTGATGATGCTTCATTTTTTAATAAAGAAGCAATATACTATCCAGCCAAGGATGCCATATTCTATAGTGCGGACGTACACGGCAACCAGATTACAGGCGAGAGATTAAGATGTATAAGCCGTATAATCAACCATAGCAGTACGGGCGAGGGAGTGCTTACAGTTGTTACAACTATGGACGGAATTGCAGACAGGCTCATACCTGTCGAAAGATTTAAGGAGGCAGTTATAACCCTTGATTATTCCAGCGAAATAGAACCAGAGAAGCTGGCAAAGAAGCTGGTGGCTATGGGCTTTGTGCGTACTGGAATGGTGGAGGACAAGGGACAGTTTGCAATACGTGGTGGAATTATAGATATTTTCTCATACACAGATGAAGCACCGGTTAGAATTGAGCTGTGGGATACGGAAGTTGATTCTATAAGAATGTTCGATGTTGAGAGCCAGAGGTCGATTGAAAGGCTCCAAAGCTACAGCATTTTCCCGGCTACTGAATATATATTTACAGAAGATGAGTTAAAAAATGGTCTGTACAATATTAAGGAAGAGTGTGACAGGCAGCTTGAGTGTTTTGATTATGGTAAGAGAAAGCGTACAAAGGAGCAGATTGAGGCGGGTAATAATCTTAACAAGCTTGTTGCAGATGTCGAGCGTACAGGTAATTATGAGAAGTTCACAGATACACTTGTGGCAGATACAGTTGGACTGGCAGAGTATTTTCCAGAGGAGAATACTCTTGTTGTGTTAGATGAGCCTAACAGGCTGAAAGAATGTAATGAGCTGACATTGTATGAATACAACGAGAGTATGAAGAACCGTCTTGCTGCAGGTTATGTGCTTCCAAGCCAGACTAATAAGGTCAAGGCTATGAATGAGATTATCAGTGATTTAAGGAATAATAAAAAGCTTATATTAACGACACTTGATTATAAGCCTGAGGGCTTTGAGATAGATTATTCTATGTACATCACGGCAAGAAGCATAAGCTCATATAATAACAGTTTTGAGTATCTGGCTAAGGATTTGGAAAAGTACAAGAAAAATGGATATACAACAATACTTGTATGCAGTTCAAGAACGAGGGCATTAAGAATAGTTGATGATCTGGGAAAGCTTGGAATTGCCAGCTTTTACAGCGAGGATTTTAATAAGGATTACGGAAGCGGGCTTATTATAGTGACATATGGGAGCCTGCATAAAGGCTTTGAGTATCCTGTTCTTTCATTTGTTGTTATTGCAGAGAATGATATATTCAGTGCAAGAAAGATGAAGAAGCTTAAGAAGAAAAAGCACGATGGAAAGAACATTGCCAGCTTTAACGAACTTAATATAGGTGATTATGTTGTGCACGAGAGCCACGGACTTGGTGTATACAAGGGAATAGAAAAGATACAGGTAGAAGGTGTTGAGAAGGATTATATTAAGATTGCATATGCGAATAACGGCAATCTATATGTGCTTGCAACACAGCTTGACCGTCTGCAGAAGTACGCTAATCAGGATACGGAGAAAAAGCCTAAGCTTAACAGTCTTGGTGGTGTTGAGTGGAAGAAGACAAAAGCCAAGGTTACAGGGGCAGTTGAGGAAGTGGCTAAAGAGCTTGTAAGGCTTTATGCGATAAGGCAGAAGGTTGAGGGCTACAGATTTTCACAGGATACTGTATGGCAGAAGGAATTTGAGGAAATGTTTCCTTATGAGGAGACGGATGATCAGCTTAATGCCATTGAGGATACCAAGAAGGATATGGAAAGCGGCAGGGTTATGGACAGACTTATATGCGGCGATGTCGGATATGGAAAGACAGAAGTTGCGATAAGAGCTGCATTTAAGGCTGTTCAGGACGGCAAGCAGGTGGCTTACCTTGTTCCCACAACAGTGCTTGCAAGCCAGCATTTTTCAACATTTGAGGAGAGAATGAAAGGCTTTCCTGTTAATGTCGGTCAGTTGTCAAGCTTCAGGACAAGTGCACAGAATAAAAAGACGATTGAAGGGCTTAAGAATGGCACGATAGATGTTGTTATAGGAACGCACCGTGTATTGTCAAAGGATGTGCAGTTTAAGGATCTGGGACTGCTTATTATTGATGAGGAACAGCGTTTTGGTGTTGCACATAAAGAAAAGATTAAAGAATTAAAGAACAACATAGACGTTCTTACATTAAGTGCAACTCCTATTCCAAGAACACTTCATATGAGCCTTGTCGGTATTAGGGATATGAGTGTTCTTGAAGAGCCGCCGGTGGACAGACATCCGATACAGACATTTGTTACAGAACATAATGATGAGATGATAAGAGAGGCGGTTACAAGAGAACTTGCACGAAATGGACAGGTGTATTATGTATACAACAAGGTAAGGGACATTGAGGAACGTGCTGAGTATATACAAAATCTTGTTCCTGATGCGGTTGTTGCGTATGCACATGGACAGATGGATAAGCGTATGCTTGAAAAGATTATGTATGAGTTCGTCAATGGAGAGATAGATGTTCTTGTATCTACGACAATTATAGAAACAGGTATGGATATACCTAACTGTAACACTATGATTATAGAAAATGCTGACCAGTTCGGGCTTTCCCAGCTTTACCAGTTAAGGGGAAGAGTTGGACGAAGTACAAGAACGTCATATGCTTTTCTTATGTACAAAAGGGATAAGATGATATCCGAGGTTGCAGAGAAGAGATTAAGTGCTATAAAGGAATTCTCTGACCTTGGTTCGGGCTTTAAGATTGCTATGAAAGACCTTGAGATAAGAGGTGCAGGAAATGTGCTTGGAAAGAGCCAGCACGGGCATATGGCGGCAGTAGGTTATGACTTGTATTGTAAAATGCTTAATCAGGCAGTCAATAACTTAAAGGGCATAAAGAACGAATACAGTTTTGAAACTACTGTTGATCTGGAAGTTGATGCATATATTCCAGTTTCATATATTAAGAGCGAATACCAGAAATTAGATATCTATAAAAGGATTGCAGCACTTGAAACGAGGGAAGAATTGTCAGATATGAAAGATGAGCTTTCAGACAGATATGGAAGTATTCCTTCGTGTGCTTCTAATCTTTTGATGGTAGCACTTATAAAGAGCAAGGCACATAAGATAGGAATTATGGAGATTAAGGGCGAAACTGCCGCTAATCCGGCAGGAGGTGCATCTAACTGGAGAACAGTTATGAATATATATCCTAAGGCTGATATAGATTCTGATGCAATTCCTAAACTTCTTGAAAGCTTCGGTGGGGCTTTGGATTTTAAAGTAAATGGAGTGCCACATTTTATATGGACAGTTACTAAAAGAAAATTTACAAGCCAGAAAGAATACCTTAATGGACTTTTAGATATGATGGATATTATGGAAGATGCAATTAGTACTTTACAAAATTAAATATAGTGGTATAATAATGACAATTTAGCACTTTAAAGTGTAACGCTTTAAAGTATAATAAAGTGTGTGCAGAAGCATATCAGGCATATGCAATATTTTCCTGCACACTGATACTGGATTGAGAACACCCGGTGCGGGAATTATTTTCTTAGCTTTTACCGGGAAAGAATGGAGGATTACTATGGAACAGAAAGGCGAGTTAGTATCATTCAGACCAGATATTAAGGTCGTTGATTGTACACTTAGAGATGGAGGTCTTGTTAACAATTTTGAATTCAGCGAAGATTTTGTGCGCGATTTGTATAAGGCAAATGTAGCCGCAGGTGTTGATTATATGGAATTTGGATATAAGGCATCAAAGGAAGTCTTTAAGGTTGAGGATTACGGCAAGTGGAAGTTCTGCGATGAGAAAGATATAAGAGCTATCGTTGGTGATAATGATACAGACTTAAAGATTTCTGTTATGGCAGACGTAGGAAGAACTGATTACAAGAAGGATATAATTCCTAAGTCTGAAAGTGTTATAGATATGGTAAGGGTAGCTACATATATTAATACTATACCTGCGGCTATAGAGATGATTAATTACTGTGCAGATATGGGATATGAAGTTACTATTAATATTATGGCTATCTCTACAGCAAGTGAGAATGAGTTAGACCTTGCACTTGAACTTCTTGCTGCACAGAGCAAGGCAAGCGTAATCTACCTTGTAGACAGCTACGGTTCACTTTATCCTGAACAGATAAGAAGACTTGCAGATAAATATATCAGGATTGCTGAGAAATACGGAAAGAGAGTTGGTATACACGCACACAATAACCAGCAGCTTGCATTTGCCAACACTATTGAGGCGTGCACAATAGGTGTAAGCTATCTTGATGTTACAATGAGCGGAATGGGCAGAGGAGCAGGTAACTGTTATACAGAGCTTCTTATGGGCTTCTTAAGAAATCCAAAGTACAGAATTTCACCAGTTCTTAAGTTCATTGAAAATCATATGGTTCCACTTAAGAAAGCCGGAGTTGTATGGGGGTGTGACGTCCAGTATATGATTACAGGAAATGCTAACCAGCACCCAAGAACAGCAATCGCATTCACAGGAGAAGGCAGAACAGACTACGACAACTTCTACACACAGATTACAAGCTATGAATGATCGCGAAAGCAATGAGCCGTGCCAGACATAATGTAAAGACACAGTTGTGCTTGCACATAATTGTGGCTTTGCATTATGTCTGATAGGGCGAACGCCCGCGTGTCCAGTGCGGCGAAGCGGCGCTGGACTAATAGTGCGGCTCAAAAAGCTGTAAAATACATAAAAAATATACTTGTGAAATTATTAGATAGGCAAAATTTATTGACTTATATAAAATGTGGGTATAAAATATCCCTAATTTAATTAATCGATGGGATCCATTATAGTAAACACCAAAGAAAGAGTGTTATGCCAAGGGGTCAGCGTATTTACTGGTTGTCAGCGGTATTGTAAGGACATTTTACAGCAAAGCAGACATTTATGGTTGGTATTGCAGAAGCTCCTGACAGTAGGGTGAGTAGACTGTCGAATACGAAAGGAAGTATAAAGTTATGGCAAAGAAAGATATTGATTGGTCTAATTTAGGATTTGGCTATGTAAAGACTGATAAGAGATTCGTAGCTAATTATAAGAATGGAGCATGGGATAACGGTGTTATCACAGATGATGATAAAGTCGTTATCAGCGAATGTGCTGGTGTATTACAGTATTCACAGTCATGTTTTGAAGGTATGAAGGCATACACAACAGAGAATGGTCACACAGTTATTTTCAGACCAGATATGAACGCAAGCAGAATGGCAGATTCCTGTAGAAGACTTGAAATGCCAGTATTCCCAGAAGATAAGTTCGTAGAAGCTATTGCTGAAACAGTAAGAGCTAATGAGGACTGGGTACCACCTTATGGTTCAGGTGCATCACTTTATATCCGTCCATATATGTTCGGAAGCAATCCAGTTATAGGTGTTAAGCCTGCTGATGAATATCAGTTCAGAGTATTTACAACACCTGTTGGACCATACTTCAAGGGCGGTGCTAAGCCACTTACAATCAAGGTTTCAGATTTTGATAGAGCAGCACCACACGGAACAGGTCATATCAAGGCTGGTCTTAACTATGCAATGAGCCTTCACGCAATCGTAACAGCTCACGCAGAAGGATATGCTGAGAATATGTATCTTGACCCAGCTACAAGAACTAAGGTTGAAGAGACAGGCGGAGCTAACTTCCTCTTTGTTACTAAGGACGGCAAGGTTGTAACACCTAAGTCAGATAGTATCTTACCATCTATCACAAGACGTTCATTAGTACACGTTGCTAAGGAATACCTTGGACTTGAAGTTGAAGAAAGAGAAGTTCTCTTTGATGAAGTTAAGGACTTTGCTGAATGTGGTCTTTGCGGTACAGCAGCAGTTATCTCTCCTGTAGGAAAGATAGTTGATCACGGCAAGGAAATCTGCTTACCAAGTGGTATGGACGAGATGGGACCTGTAACTAAGAAGTTATACGAAACACTCACAGGTATCCAGATGGGCAGAATCGAAGCTCCTAAGGGCTGGATTTATACAGTAGACTAATATTGCTGATGGTTAACAGGCTGGTTAGAAGCTTAGATAACTGGTTTATAGATGTTTATTACAGCTGATAATGTAATTATTATATTCGGTCAGAATGTTAAAAGTACGTTCTGACCGAATTTTTGTGTGATAAATGTATGATTGGTGATGGGGTTAAAGGCATATTCTGCAGCTCTTTAATATAAGCTGTGCAGAATAGTTGTGCAATTAACACTTACACCATAAAATGAAAATATAGATGGAGTAAACATATGTTGTTTAGTAGTAAAGATTTAAGGAAGCTTATAATTCCGCTCATGTTTGAACAGCTTCTTGCAGTGCTTGTTGGACTTGTTGATACACTTATGGTATCACAGTCAGGAGAAGCGGCAGTTGCAGGAGTTGCACTTGTTGATAATATCAACAGGCTTATCATACAGGTTATGGCAGCACTTGCGACAGGTGGCGCTGTTGTTTGCAGTCAGTATATAGGTAAAGGCAGGGATGATGAATCGAGAAAGTCAGGAGCACAGCTTGAAACTGTTTTGTTAATATTTTCAGTTATAATGACAGCATTTTCAGTTTCATTTACAAGACCATTACTTAAGGTGATATTCGGAACTGTTGAAGATTCAGTTATGGATTGTGCTGTGTTATATTTTGTGATAACAGCCCTTTCATATCCTTTCCTTGGAATGTACAATGCAGGAGCTGCAATATTCAGGAGCGTAGGCAATAGTAAGGTAAGTATGAATATAAGCATACTTATGAATGTGATTAATGTAGCTGGAAATGCTTTGTTTGTATTCGTATTTAAGTGGAGTGTAGCTGGTGTTGCACTGTCAACAGCACTTAGCCGTGTTGCAGCTGGAATAGTTATGACAGTACTTGTATGCGGAAAGACTAATCCGATAAGAATAGATCATATAAAATATTTTGTTCCAGACTGGATATATATAAAGAAGATTCTGACAATAGGTATTCCATCAGGCATAGAAAATGGTATGTTCCAGATAGGAAAGCTTATGGTTGTAAGTATGGTTGCAACATTTGGAACAGCATCTACAGCCGCTAATTCGGTTGGCTATACAGTTATCGATTTTGCAAATATTCCGGCTTCATCTATGGGACTTGCACTTATCACAGTTGTTGGACAGTGCATAGGTGCCGGTGAGAAAGAACAGGCAAAAATGTATACTAAAAAAGTGCTTAAATGTGCGTATTTCGGCGACTGGATATGTAATATTCCATTATTCTTCTTAGCACCATTTATTGCTTCGTGGTTTAACTTATCAGGTGAGGCAACACAGATTACAGTAATGATTTTAAGATGCTTTAATGTGGTTTCATTATTTATATGGCCGCTTTCATTTACATTATCCAATCCATTAAGAGCGGCGGGAGATGTAAAATTCACAATGACAGCAAGTATTATCTCGATGTGGCTGTTCAGGGTCGGAAGCAGCTACGTCCTTGGCGTAATGCTTGGAATGGGAGTTCTTGGCGTATGGATAGGAATGTTCATTGACTGGGCAGCAAGGTCAGTATGCTTTGTTGCAAGGTTTGTTAGTGGAAGATGGCTTAAGAGAGGGTCATTGGCATAATTATGTAATTAATAGGCGTTTGCGAAACTCAGCAAAATTGATTGTTATTTGTACTGTGAACACAAGTAACCGCAATCACCTAATGTAATTAATAAAGAGAGGTATTATCGGGCCTATGGTATGGGCTTTCTTGACTGGCCAGGTGTGCACGGAAGGAAAGTCCATTTGAGTGGTCTGGCAATGCCTTTTTGTTTTTTAAATATTCTATTGCAATACATAGTGATATGTGGTATTCTATTTATATAGTATCTAATCTAAATATAATAATGTTTGATAGTAATATGTGGCAACCATATCGGAACTATATATGAAATCTAATGGCAATTCGCCAATATAATTCCAATATTTAAAATTTTAGTGCGAATAACTGACTATGGTGGATAAATGATAACCAATGAAAAGGAGGTTTAATGAAGTATCAGAGAGTAACCACACATCTTGCAGAAACAATGTCAAAGCTTGATGTAGATAAAGCAATGAGAGACGACTATGCTAAATGTATATTGGCAGACCCGCAGATATTAGCCAATATAGTAAAAGTAATAGTGCCAGAATTCAGGGAATACAGCATAAAAGACATAATTCCCTGCATAGGAGAGACAATAGTATCACTTACAGTTCCGGAAAAGCTGTGCATTAAAATTGAAAGTGATGGAACCGAAGACGTAGATATAAAAGATGGAAAAATTATTTACGACATAAGATTTCCATTGTATTATAATAATAGAACAATTAAAATACTTGTAAATGTTGAGGCACAGAAAAGTATTTCATATACAAAGCTTGGTTATCATATCGAATCAAGAATGGTGTATTATATGGCAAGACTAGTGTCTTCACAGAAAAATGTAGAATTCATAAAATCAAACTATGATGACATCAAAGATGTATACAGCATATGGATATGTATGGATACAGAAGCCGATGAAGACTCTATAATAGAATTAGGCTTGCAGCCAAGAGTAATCTATGGCAATACAAGCTGGCTTCCACAGCGAAGCATAATGAATGGAGCGGTTATAAGAATAAGAAGCAGAGCAGATGTCGAAGAATCAAAAAATAGGCTTATAGCAATGCTAGAAGTATTATTTTCTGGCAGGGCAAGACAGGATAAGATGAACCAGTTAGAAGAATACGGACTTGAGATGACAACAGAATTAGAAGGGTGTGTGAATGATATGTGTAACATAAGTGATTTGCTGGTAGAAGAAAGCGAGGAACGCGGAGAAAGACGAGGAATGGAACGAGGGGAGAAACAGGCGCGTCTTGACAGCATAAGAACATTAATGAGAAAGTTGAATCAGACAGCAGAAGAGGCAATGGATACACTGGATATAGAGGAAAAAGATAGGGAGACGTATAGAAAGCTGCTATAAATGCAGAAATAAAGAATCTGGTATTAATAAATTGTAATCTGGTAAAATAATGAATTAATTCTTGTTACATTAATTAGAGCATAGTCATAATAAATATAATAACGTCAGTAGTAGAAGGATATAAAGAAAAGTTGGCTGACAGACAGTAAGAGGGTTGTTGCTGCGGCAGCCCTCTTACTATGTTATTACGGATTAAATACCATCTTCATCTTCAGCATCATAATCTCTGCCGTTAGGGAAAAGTAAGGAATCATCGGAAAGTTCTTTTTTCATTTCATCGTAATCCTCTTTGACGGCTTTATATGGGGAATCTAAATCTGTATCATAACTCCAGCCAGCTTCCTCCATTTCATCTAACATCTCTTTTTTAGTCATATAAATTTCACCTCCGTTGTTTATAATTATAATTTTTATATTGGATATATTCAAGTTATACAATGTGATAATACTATTTGCTTGGTTATAAAAACGCACATAAAGTATATGTAGATAACTGCAAAAGAGCTTTTGAATTCAGTCGTACCGGTATACAATTAAAATTTAAGAGGTTTTTCATACAATTTTCATTACTTTTGTACAAATTATCTAAAATAAAACTGTATATACCGCCGAAAATATAAAAAATACCCAATGGGCATCTTGACCCACCAAGTTGGTTGTGCTAATATTAACTCAACTTTTGAGGTATTGGATAAAGGTTTAGTGCATAGTGACTAATATAGTGAATGAAAGCTGTATTCTATATTACTATGTGCAAGCCTTTTTCGTATCTGATTAAAAGTGCGTATTAATGAAGAAGGAGGAATCCTAGTTATGAGGATTAAAAAAGAAGTTAGGAAGATTGTCGCTTCTGTATTAGCTTTCTTAATGGTTGTAAGCCTTATTCCGGTTAATAGTCTTATGACAAAAGCTAATGCAGCTTCAAAAACTACTTTTGAAGGTGGAAAGACAGTCGAAGACGGAACTTGGAAAGGATGGACCTGGAATGTATTTGGTAGCAGTACAGATGTGACAAAGGCATTTGCTACAGATACAGGAAATGGAGGAGTTACATTAGAAGTAACAGGTGATAAAGGTAAGATTAATGGTTCAGCTAGTGATCAGGGATTAAATACATTCTTGTATGAACTTGATAAATCTTATGATTTTACAATCACAGCACAGGCTAAGGTTGATACATTAGCAGCAAATGCTCAGGCAGCCTTTGGTTTAACAATTAGAGATAATGTGGGAGCACATGGAAATACTGCAAAGTTAACAGCAGATAAGAATAATTTTGCATTTGTTGGTGGATATGGTAATCAGGCAGCAAGTGGACATGGTAATGCTGGATATAAGACAACAGCATTGGCACATACAAGATTAGGTGAATCACCAGAAGTAGGTGGAACATACGACCTTGCTATTCAGAAGGTTGGAGATAGTGTTAAACTTTATTTTAATGGTGAAGTTGCTGCAGAGTGTTCAGCAGATGATTTAATTACAGATAATGCAATGTATGTTGGATTATTTGCTGCAAGAAATGCTAAGGTTACATTTAATAATGTTAAGTTAGCTTACACACAGGACAGCTCATCAGTAAAGGTAACAACAAATGTTACAGCACCTAAGAAGACAACATACTGTGCTGGTAATACATATGAAGATGTTGATTTGACAGGCTTTAAGGCTACAGTATCAGTTGATGGAAAAGAAAGAGAAATCACAGCATCAGATTGTGTTGTTGATATGAGCAATGACCCATTTGCAGAAGTTACAGATGCTGGAAAGCTTAATCTTTTATATCTTGGACAGACAATAGAAGTTCCTATAACAGTTATCAAAGAAGTAGTATCAGATATGTATATAGAATATATGCCAGTTAAGACAGATTATATGGTAACTGATACAGCTCTTGATTTCACAGGCTTAGTAGGTAAGGTTGTATACAACAGTGGTAGAACCTTCGATTTAAAGACACTTATTGATAGTAATGATACTAATACAAAAGTAAGTGATGTTGATTTCACAACTGCTGGAAACAAAGAAGTAACAGTAAGCCATACATATGGTGATGTCACAAAGGAAGTTGTTATTCCTATAAGCGTATCAGATGCAACAGTTAAGAATATTACAATAACAGCACCTAACACAACAAGATTTTATACAGACACAGAATATGATGCAGATGCTTATGTAGAAGGTCTTACAATAACAGCTGATTATTCAGATGGTTCAGCTAAGGTTATTCAGGGTACAGATTCAGTTAAGGCTTATGTAAAGGCTAAGGCTGCTGAACTTGATACAACTAAGGCAGGCGAGTACACATATGTAGTAGAATACAATGGTGCTAAGGCTGAATATACACTTGAAGTTGTTAAACCTACAGTACATTCACTTAAAGTAGATGTATATCCAACAACTACTACATACGTTAAGGGTGCTGACTTTAGTTCAGACGGACTTGAAGTAGCTGCTGTATATGATAGTGGAAAAGAAGTTGCAGTTGCTGGATCAGATGTTAAGGTCGATTCATCAGCATACAAGAAAGATGAAACAGGAACATATGACATTAAGATTTCTGCAACAGTAGAAGGAAAGACGCTTGAGACAACAATTCAGGCAACAGTAAGAGATAAGAAAGAATTTAAGTTTGAAGATCTTACTTGGAATTCAATTATATTTGGTCAGTCAGTTTCAAAGTCTAAGATGAGTATTGATACATCAAAAGAAGGTTCAGTAGTCATTGAAGCTAAGGAAGGTGCCGGTAAGTGTACAGATGATGGACAGGATGGTATAGCATATTATTATACAAAGTTAGATGCTAAGAATGATAACTTTGATATAACAGCTAACGTAACAGTTAATTACTTTATTACAAAGAAAGCTCCTGATGCTCAGGAAGGCTTTGGTATTATGGTAAGAGATTCTAACGGTAAAGATGGTGATGCATCAATCTACTACTCTAATTCAATTGCAGTCGGTGGATATTATGGTCAGGTAAATGTATTCGGTAGATATGGTGTTACAGATGGAGATGCATCTAACAGACATAATATTACAAGATATGGTAAGTATAATAAAGCATTAACATATCAGATTAAAGAGGATAAGCCTCAGACTTACGAATTAAGATTAAAGAAAGATAATTCAGGTATATATGCCTGGATGAAGGATACAGCAACAGGTGAATATGTTAAGGGCGCAGATGTTACAAGTGCAGTAACAGGTGAGACTAATCCAGGTGGTGAGTTAGAGAATATCTTCTATTACTTACCAGCAGATACATTCTCAACAATAGATGAAGATAATATGTATCTTGGTTTCTTCGCAGCAAGAGGTGCTAAGATTACAGTTGATACATCATCAGTTAAACTTAATGTAACAGACAGAGCAGCAGATGCTCCACAGACATTTGACAAGCCAGCAGCTACAAAGCCAGGTGTATCACAGACAACACTTAGCCAGACTTCATCAGAAAGATATGAATATGGTGTATCTGTTAATACAAAGGGACTTCTTACAGTTAAGCAGAATGCTAAGACAATTGTGAGCCAGCAGTCAGTAGAAGCAGGAACATATACATTTGATACAACATTAATTGTTGGTGATAACAGATTCCAGGTATACTTTGAGCCAGATGCTACTCAGAATATCACATCAGCATCACCAGTTGTAATGAATACAACAGTTAACCGTAGAATAATTGCTCCAGTTAAGGAAGCTATATATTGTTCTCCAACAGGTACTTCATCAGCAGCAGGTACTAAGGAAGATCCTGTAGATGTTCAGACAGCATTAACATACTGCCAGTCAGGTCAGGCTGTATATGCACTTGGTGGTACATACAAGCTTACTAAGACAACAGGTATATGGCATGGTAATGATGGTACTGGCGAAGACGGAATGAAGTACTTTATGGCAGCACCAGATAATACAGAAGATGTAATATTTGATTTTGGCGGAAGTTTTGTAGATAGTAAGTTTGTATCTAATACATTTGACTTATCAGGTGATTACTGGTATGTAGCTAATATGAAGTTTGCTAACGGTGGTGGTGTTACACTTGGTGGAAGCCACAATATTCTTGAGGGTTGTGATTTCTATGGTCACTCTAATTCAGGACTTTCAGTATCAAGAACAGATGGTTCTAACAAAAAGGCAGACTGGCCTTCATACAATCAGATAATTAATTGTAACGCATATAACAATAGCGATAAGTCACAGAACAATGCAGATGGTTTTGCTGCTAAGCTTACTTGTGGTGAAGGCAATGTATTTAAGGGTTGTATAGCAGCATACAATGCTGATGATGGATGGGATCTATTCTCTAAGGGTTCAACAGGAGCTATTGGAGCGGTAGAAATCTATGACAGCGTATGCTACGGTAATGGTATGTTATATTACAATGGTGCATTACATGACTCAAAGGGTGATGGTAATGGATTTAAGATGGGTGGTTCTGGTATAGCAGTTAATCACAAGATATATAACAGCTACTCATTTGGTAATACAGCTAATGGATTTACTAATAACTCAGATCCAATGGGAACTTATGTTAACTTAGTAGGTTATAATAATGGTGGTTCTAACTTAGAATTACATGTATATACAGGTGTTGAACCTCAGTTTACAGTAGAGAATGTTAAGTCTTATTCAGACGATACATACAAGGAAATTGTAGATGCAGAAGGTAAGGCATTACTTAATAAGACAGATAAGGAAGCAAAGGAAGATGTAATCAGCCGTTACTATTCACTCGAAAGTTTCTTTATTAACAAGAATGGCGAGTCAGTTAATAGTGAAGGTGCAAAGCTTACAGCAGAAGATTTCAAGAATCTTAGTGATTTCAAGAATATCGTTACTGGTGGTATTGATACAATGCCAGAAGGAAAAGGTGGTAAGGTTGTGTTAGGCGACTTCCTTCAGCTTGTAGAGGACAGACCAGAAGAGCATGTATGGGGTGAGTGGACAGTTAAGACAGCACCAACATGTACAGAAAAGGGTGTTGAACACAGATTATGTACTAAGTGTGATGCTGAACAGACAAGGGAAATAGATGCTTTAGGACATGATTTCAGCGATGAATTTACAGTTGATAAAGCACCTACAGTTTTGGAAGAAGGTTCTAAGTCTCGTCATTGTAAACACGAAGGCTGTGCTGAGAAGATAGATGTTACTTCAATTGCTAAGCTTACACCAGATACAGTTGCATCAGGTGATATGAAAGACATCGTAAGTGTTGTAGTAGATACTGATGACATAGAGTTTACAGAAGCAGAAAAAGAGGCAATTGCTAATGGTGCTGATGTAAAGATTGAAGTTGATGTTAAGAATATTGCTGACAGCGTAACTGCTAAAGATAAGAATGCAGTAGAAGGTATTATATCTGGTAATTATGTAGTTGGTTCATATTTCGATATAAGCATTATATTATCAGTTGGTAACGATAAGAGAACAATAACATCTACAGATAAGAAGATTGAATTTACAATTGCTCTTCCAGAAAATCTTATTAATACAGATTCTGCAGTAACAAGAACTTATAAGATTGTGAGAGTACACGATGGTGAAACAACTATCCTTGATGCAGCATTTGATGCAGCAACAGGTAAACTTACATTTAAGTCAGATAAGTTCTCAACATATGCAATCATCTATAGTGATGCTAAGACTGAAGGCTCAGGAGGGGTTATAGATAAACCATCAACAAGTGAGCCAGCAACTGGTAATCCAGAAACAGGAGAGAGCACAGCAACAGGTGATACAACTAACTCAGTAGTATATGTAATCTTAATGATTATGAGTGTTATGGCACTTGCAGGTGTATTCTTCTATGAGAAGAAGAGAAAAGGATTATCAAGATAATTAAAAAGTTTATCCGGTTAACCTAATAT
>ERZ1026864.940-NODE-940-length-15397-cov-7.260331_pt1 | contig 15397 bp, 13 predicted proteins | sample MGYA00380162_ERZ1026864 | MGnify/ENA primary metagenome ERZ1026864 (study PRJEB33269, sample SAMEA4719798) | human gut metagenome | biome: human-associated habitat; feature: organic feature; material: feces | place: Cameroon | collected 2013-10 ... | reverse complement strand
CCTTGACAACGGTCACTTCATAACAGAACCAGTTGGAGTAATTTTTCCTTAGCACCCTCCGCAACACTGAGTTTCCATGAAGGAAACTCAGTCGTTTGCGGAGGGCCTACTGGTTCTTAGGGGGTCTGTTTTATATTTTTCCGTTCTCGTAGTACTGGCCTCTGACGGCAGCCCTCCGGGCTTCCTTCTGAAGCGCCAGTCCGTTATGAATTTCCGAAGAGATCCCGCGGATTCTGTCCGGCCTTCTTCTGCTCGACACGCTTCTTTCCGGCGGCCTCTGCTTCCTCCGGGAAGAACATGCGGTTCACCGCACTGAAGAGACCACGAATCGAGGAACGTGTGATGTTGGAGCTTAAGCCGACGCCATAGCTCGTCTTGCCGCTGTCCACATCCAGCAGGTGAATATAGGATACCGCCTTTACATTCGAACCGGTACCGAGCGCATGCTCCTGGTAATCGAGAACCTTGATGTTGATCTTCAGCTCCTCGGCGAGACCCGAGATCACCGCATCGATCGGTCCGTTTCCGACGCCATCGAAGTGCTCCATGCTGCCGAGATTTAGGTAGGTCACATGGGCCATCGTGGTATAGGTATCGTCTCCGTTTTCGGTATCGGTGGTACGGATGTTCTTGAAGTGGATCGGCTCCTTCGTCTCGACGTACTCGGCCTGGAAGATATCGTAGATTTCCTGTGGTGACACCTCGCCCTCCTGCTCCGACAGAGCCTGGATATAATCCGCGAACTCACGTTGCATGCCCTTCGGCAGCTTGTAGCCGAACTGTGCATCCATGACGAAGGCGACACCGCCCTTGCCGGACTGGCTGTTGATGCGGACGATCGGCTCGTACTTTCGACCGATGTCGGCCGGATCGATCGGCAGGTACGGAACCTCCCAGATCGTGCTCTGACGCTCGTTCATCGCCTGTACGCCCTTGTTGATGGCATCCTGGTGCGAACCGGAGAAGGCCGTGAATACCAGCGCACCGGCGTACGGCTGTCTCGGCGGAATCGTCATCTTCGTGCAGCGCTCGTAGACTTCCTTGATGCTGTTGATATCCTCGAGCTCAAGCTTCGGATCCACGCCCTGCGAGAACATGTTATAGGCGAGCGTCAGGATATCGACATTGCCCGTACGCTCACCGTTTCCGAAAAGCGTACCCTCGACACGGTCTGCACCGGCGAGCAGGGCGAGCTCTGTGGACGCAACACCCTCACCACGATCGTTGTGCGGGTGCACGGACAGAATTACATGCTCACGATACTTGAGATGCTTCGACATATACTCGATCTGATCGGCGTAAACATTCGGCGTGTTCATCTCCACCGTCGACGGCAGGTTGATGATGACCTCACGACCCTCACCGCACTCCCATGCGTCAAGCACGGCGTTACAGATGTCCGCCGCGTAATCCATCTCGGTGCCTGTGAAGGACTCCGGCGAATACTCGAGGCGGATGTGGCCCGGGAAGCCGACGGCATACTTCTTTACGAGCTGGGTACCGGTCAGGGCGATGTCAATGATTTCTTCCTTACTCTTATGGAAGACCACATCTCTCTGAAGGACGGAAGTGGAGTTATAGATGTGCACGATGGCCTGCTTGAGACCCGCGAGGCAGTCGAAGGTACGCTCGAGCTGCTCGGCACGGCACTGAACCAGCACCTGTACGGTCACATCATCCGGGATCATCTTCCGCTCGATCAGCTGACGCAGGAAGTCATACTCGATCTGGGATGCTGCAGGGAAGCCCACCTCGATTTCCTTGAAGCCCAGCTTTACAAGCATCTGGAAAAACTCGATCTTCTCCTCTACGCTCATCGGATCCACCAGTGCCTGGTTACCATCACGTAGATCGACGGAACACCAGATCGGTGCCTCCGTGATTTCCTTATCCATCCAGGTTCTTTCCGGATATCTGAACGCCGGAAAACGTCTGTAACGCTTGTAATTTAACATAGCTGCAGCTTCCTTTCCTTGAAAGTCTTCTCTATTATGTCTTGCTCTATCTTCTATGCCATGCAGTTATATGCAGGCATATCGGTATAATTAAACATTATAGCGTTACTGAACAGTGAGGACCAGTCCCTCTTTGTTCATAACTGCGATAACCTGATCGACATAACGCTCACACTTCTCCTGTGTGTCTGCCTCCACCATGACACGTACGAGTGGCTCGGTGCCAGATGCACGGAGAAGGATACGGCCATCGTTTCCGAGTGCCTCGGTCACCTCCTGTACGGCCTTCTGCACTGCCGGGTTATTCTGTGCGCTCTCCTTATCGAGGACGCGCACGTTCTTCAGTACCTGCGGGAAGACGACAAACGGAGCCGCCAGCTGCTTCAGGGACTGCTTCTTCGCCAGCATCGTCTCCATCACCTTGATGGAGGTCAGGATACCATCACCGGTTGTCGCATGGCGCAGGAAGATGATGTGTCCGGACTGCTCTCCGCCGAGGGAGAAGCCGTTCTGTGACATGTTCTCATAGACGAAACGGTCGCCGACCTTCGTCTTCTCATACCGGATGCCGACCTCATCGAGAGCCTTATAGAGTCCGAAGTTCGACATAACGGTGGTCACGATGGTGTTATCCTGCAGCTGTCCCTGCTCCTTCATGTAGCGGCCGCAGACATACATGATCTGGTCGCCATTGACGACACGGCCATCCTCATCGACGGCGAGGCAGCGATCCGCATCACCATCGTAGGCGAAGCCGACATCACAGCCCTGCTCCACGACAAACTTCTGGAGAGACTCGATATGGGTCGATCCGCACTTGTCGTTGATGTTGGTTCCGTTCGGCTCGTTGTGAATGACATGCGTTTCAGCACCGAGGGCGTCGAAAACGGACTTCGCAATCGAAGATGCGGAGCCGTTCGAGCAGTCGAGAGCGACCTTCTTGCCCTTGAAGCTGCGGGTCGCCAGCGAGATGAGGTAACCGATGTAGCGGTTCCGGCCCGCCGCGAAATCGATGGTGCGTCCGATATCCGCACGGGTTGCCAGCGGCACCTCCGGGGTTACACCGTCGAGGTAATCCTCGATTTCCTTTATGACATCATCGCCGAGCTTCTCACCGTTTCCGTTGATAACCTTGATGCCGTTATCATAGTACGGATTATGGGAGGCGGAGATCATCACGCCACAGTCGAAGTCCTCCGAGCGGGCCACATAAGCGACGGACGGAGTTGTCGTCACATGCAGAAGGTAGGCATCTGCACCGGTCGCCGTGATACCTGCGGCGATTGCATATTCAAACATATAGCTGGAACGTCTCGTATCCTTACCGATGACGATGCGGCAGTGCTCGCCGTTTTTCTTCTGCTGTCCATAGTACCATCCGAGGAACTTGCCTACACGGAAGGCACTGTCGGCCGTCAGATTGACATTGGCCTCACCACGGTAACCATCGGTTCCAAAATATTTTCCCATTGATTTCTCCTCTTTGTAATAGCTCTCGCTGCTTCGATGTTTCTTTTTTCTATGCTGTCGTCATGCACCGTGCCGTCGTCCGTCTCGTTATGCTTCGCTGCTCTTCAGCGCCTCGAGATAACGTCCGACCGCATCCTGCCAGGTCGGAAGCGGTGTGAATCCGGCCTCAACCAGCTTCGACTTGTCGAGGCGGGAGTTAAACGGACGTGCCGCCACGCTCGCACCATACTCGGCACTGGTCACCGGTACGACCTTCGTGGTGTAGCCGGCCTGACGGTAGATTTCCTTCGTGAAATCATACCAGCTGATGTAACCGCCCTCGTTGGTCGCGTGGTAGTAGCCGTACTTCTCGGTCTCGAGCATATCCACGAGCAGTCGTGCGAGGTCCAGTGTATAGGTCGGTGTCCCGATCTGATCATTGACCACGCGTACAGTATCGTGGGTCTTTCCGACGTTCAGCATGGTCTTTATAAAGTTCTTACCGTTGAGGCCGAATACCCAGGCGATGCGGACGATGAAATACTTCTCGAGGGTGCGGGCCACAGCCTGCTCACCGCCGAGCTTCGTCTCACCGTAGTAGTTGAGCGGCGCATACTCCTTACAGTCCGGCTGCCACGGGGTCTCGCCCTGACCGTCGAAGACATAATCGGTGGAGATATAGATCATCTTCGCATCCACGAGCTTCGCGGCGTCCGCGATGTTCTGCACGCCGTCGACATTGATCGCCTTTACCTTCGGGCGATTCGCCTCATCCTCCGCAGCATCGACCGCGGTCCAGGCTGCACAGTGCACGATGACATCCGGATGAAGCTCACGAATGATGGAGGAAACCTGGGCACGATTCGTGATATCCATCTGCACATACGGCATACGGGTCACCGCCGAATCATCCATCACACCGCTGTATACCGGCTGGATGTCCGTGCCGACACCCTCATAGCCACGCTTCGCGAGTTCGTTCATCACATCGTGACCGAGCTGACCATTGACACCTGTTACAAATATTTTCATAAAAAACCTCTTATTTTCAGTCTTAAAAAAAGCAAATCCCTCACATATACATGCGAGGGATGAATCGGCTATTTACTGAAGACCCTTACCCTGTACATACATCTTCTCGAAGTAGCTCTGGTACTCACCGGAAACGATGTGCTCCCACCACTCCTTGTTGTTGAGATACCAGTCGATCGTGACAGGGATACCGGTATCGAAGGTGTACTCCGGCTGCCAGCCGAGCTCGGTCTCGATCTTCGTCGGGTCCATCGCATAGCGGAGATCGTGGCCCGGTCTGTCCTTTACATACTCGATGAGGGACTCCGGCTTACCGAGTGCCTTCAGGATGGTCTTCACGACCTCGAGGTTGGTGCGCTCGTTGTGTCCGCCAATGTTGTAGACCTCACCTGGCTTACCCTTCCGGACGATTAGGTCGATGGCCTTGCAGTGATCGGTGACATAGAGCCAGTCACGTACGTTTGCGCCGTTGCCATATACAGGGATCTTCTCATCATTGAGCGCTCTGGAGATAACGAGCGGGATCAGCTTCTCCGGGAAGTGATACGGGCCGTAGTTGTTCGAGCAGCGTGAGATCGTCACCGGGATACCGAAGGTTCTGTGGTACGCCATGACGAAGAGATCTGCACTTGCCTTCGATGCAGAGTACGGGGAAGATGCCTTGATCTTGTTGTCCTCGGTGAAAAAGAGGTCCGGGCGGTCCAGTGGCAGGTCGCCGTATACCTCATCGGTGGAAACCTGGTGATAACGCTGGATGCCGTACTTCTTGCAGGCGTCGAGCAGGGTTACGGTACCGCCGACGTTCGTCTGAAGGAAGATGTCCGGGTTCGTCACGGAACGGTCTACGTGAGACTCCGCAGCGAAGTTGATGATGACATCCGGCTTCTCCTCCTCGAAGAGCTTGAAGATGAACGCACGGTCAGCGATGTCGCCCTTGACGAACTTGTAGTTCGGCTTGCCCTCGAGCGGTGCGAGGGTCTCGAGGTTACCTGCATAGGTCAGGGCATCGAGACAGATCCACATATCCTCCGGATAGGTGTTGACTGCGAAGTGCATGAAGTTGCCGCCGATAAAGCCGGCGCCACCGGTTACGATATATTTCATATTACATTCCTTTCCTGGATCATCAGCTGCCCGGACGTTTCGTGCCGAATACAGCTGTTTATGATCATCGATGATTTCAGAGCCTCATTTCGGCTATGATTACTTACCGAGCTCGTTCTGCTCTGTGATCTTATCGACATACTTGCCGTCGAGCACGTCCTTCAGGTACTTGCCGTACTCGTTCTTCTTATACATCTCGTAGGCTTCCTCGACCTTATCACGGCCGATCCAGCCGTTGAGATAGGCGATCTCCTCGAGACAGGCGATCTTACGATGCTCGTGAGTCTCGATGGTGCGGACGAAATTCGTCGCATCGACGAGGGACTCGTGGGTTCCGGTGTCGAGCCAGGTGAAGCCCTGTCCGAGCAGGGTGACGTCGAGCTCGCCGTTCTCGAGGTAGATGCGGTTGAGGTCGGTGATCTCGAGCTCTCCACGTGCGGATGGCTTCAGGTTCTTCGCGTACTCTACGACGCGGTTATCATAGAAGTAGAGACCCGTGACACAGTAGTTGGACTTCGGGTGCTCCGGCTTCTCCTCGATGGAGACGGCCTTTCCGTTCTCGTCGAAGGCGACGATACCGAAACGCTCCGGGTCATCGACATAGTAACCGAAGACGGTCGCGCCGGACTCCTTCGCAGCGGCCTGACGGAGTGCCTTCTTGAAGCCGTGGCCGGAGAAGATGTTGTCGCCGAGGATCATCGCGACGGAATCGTCACCGATGAAGTCAGCGCCCAGAATGAAGGCCTGTGCGAGTCCATCCGGGGATGGCTGTACCTTATACTGTAAGTTGATGCCGAACTGGCTGCCGTCGCCGAGCAGGTCCTCGAAGCGCGGGGTATCGTTCGGTGTCGAAATAAGCAGGATGTCGCGGATGCCGGCGTTCATGAGGACGCTGAGCGGATAGTAGATCATCGGCTTATCATAAATCGGAAGTAACTGCTTGGAGGTTACTTTGGTCAGCGGATATAATCTCGTACCGGATCCACCGGCAAGAATAATTCCCTTCATAATGTCTCCTTTAGATGGGCGGGGCTGCGGAAATGGGCGCAGAAACCCCGTATCTTCACATACTTATGTGGATTTTAGCACAATCATATCTCATATACAAATTTAAACTTCTTTAAAATCCGCTTAAAATGGCCTTAAAATGTACATTTTGGGAAGCAGTGCAGGCCGAGGCCCCCGGAGGGCCCTCGGCTGATCTTCTCTCTGCCTTATCTGATTGCTTCGCGGATGGTGCCTCCGCCGACGACGGTGTCGCCGTCGTAGAGGACGACGGCCTGGCCGATGGCGACGGCGCGTTCCGGCTGCTCGAAGCGGACGATGACGCGGCCGGTGGAGGAGCCGTTTTCATCGCGGAGGACTTCGGCGGTGGCCGGGACCTCCTTCGCCTTGTAGCGGGTCTTCACGGTGACGCGGACCGCTTCGGTCGGTTCGTCAAACGGGATCCAGTTGAAGTGGTCGGCGATGAGGGCGCTGCTGTAGAGGGCCGGGCCGGTGGTGAGGATGACTTCGTTTTTCTCCATGTCCTTGCCGCAGACGTACATCGGGGCCGGGAGGGCGAGGCCGAGGCCCTTTCGCTGGCCGATGGTGTAGCGGATGATGCCCTTATGCTCACCGAGGATATGGCCCTCGGTGTCGACGAACTTTCCAGGCGCGAAGCTTTTTCCGGTATAGTGTTCGATGAAGTCGCCGTAGTCACCGTTCACGACGAAGCAGATGTCCTGGGAGTCGTGCTTCCGTGCGTTGATGAAACCGTACTTCTCGGCGACCTCCCGTACCTCTTCCTTCGAGGCGAAGCTGCCAAGCGGGAACATGGTATGGGCGAGCTGCTGCTGGGTCAGGAAGTAGAGCACGTAGCTCTGATCCTTCGCGAGGTTCTTCGCCTTCTTGAGAAGCCAGCGGCCGGTCGCCGGGTCCTGCTCGATGCGGGCGTAGTGGCCGGTGACGATGACGTCGCAGCCGAGGGTCTCGGCGCGGTGATAGAGCTTCTCATGCTTCATATAGCGGTTACAGTCGATGCACGGGTTCGGGGTGCCGCCCTCTTCGTAGGTCCGCACGAAGCGCTCGATGACCTGACGGTCGAAGTCTTCGGTGAAATTAAATACATAATACGGCATGCCGAGGCTTGTGGCGACCTGACGGGCATCCTCGGTGTCTTCGAGTGTACAGCAGGTATTTTCGCGACAGACATCGACGGTTTCATTATTATACAGCTTCATGGTGACACCGATCGCATCATAGCCGGCGTCGCACATCAGCGCGGCCGCCACGGAGCTGTCGACACCGCCGCTCATCGCCACCAGGGCCTTCTTCTTTTCTTCACTCATATATTTACCTCTTAAATCCACTTTTAGCGCCGGTGATCAGCACGCGTGCGCCGATGCGGGCGAACTCAGCGAGCATGCGACGGAGCTCCTGCTGCTTTTCCTTCGGGAGCGAGGCAGCGACGCGGAGCATGTCGGCAATCAGGCGGGCCTTATCCTCGAAGAGCTCCGTGAAGGTATGGGCACCGCCGGACTGAAACACGTCAAACAGGGTCTCGATGAAGAGGATCCGCTGGTCAATGCTGAGTTCCTCGAGCCAGGTTCGCATACCTCGTTCGGCCGCGAGGGAGGTCGCTGTCCGTTTCTCCGCTTCCACGAAATGATTTCCATACACCTGCCAGCTGAGGGGATCATGCTGCATGATGCCCATGCCGACGGCCTGCACGACATGATGATCGATGTCGCTCGTCAGCAGGATGCCGATCAGAGAGTTCTCCGGAATCGTACTGACGATCATCGGCTGAATCCGCTGATACGCCATTGATTCCGTGATTTCCGGCAGGAAGCCCGGGCCGTCATTCGTATAGATGCGGCAGATCTGCCGACGGACCGCCGGGTCACAGAAGGCCGAGGCGTAAACGGCGAAGTTGCCGCCCTTCGAGTGGCCACCGACCATGAGGCGGAGACATTGTCCCTGGAAAAGCGCGTCGAGATAATGCACGGCGGACTGCTGCCCCGGCGTGCGGAGCTGGTACGAGAGGTTCAGGTCTTCCTTCCAGCCGACGATGGAATCATCGGTGCCGCGGTAGGCGACGTAGGCGGTTTCGCGTTCATCTGCCGGGAGCTGTATGCGCGCATGTGTGGCATCGCCAGCGCAGTCGAGGGCGATCGGCACCTCCCGCCCGAGCAGGAAGGTGACAGCCGAAAACTGCGCGTCCTTCGCCTCGTCGATGAGATTCACGTAATTTGCCAAGCGGAGGTTCTGGAAGCGCCGGCTCGCGACGAGATGATCCATCACGAAGGGGGCCATGTGGTAGAAGGTCGTCTCGGCCTCGATTTCTTCGCGGGTATGGCGCTGATAGAAGGCCGCATACGCTTCGCGGAGCGCGATGCTCTCGCCGCTGCCCGGCGGCGGCACGATGCCCTCGAAATCGGCATAGGCCAGCTCACTCAGGATGAGGTTATCCACATCGTTAAAGGGGTCGATGCTGAAAGGCACATCTCCCCGCCAGTCCAGATATTCATTGATATTTGCCATTTTAATCCTCCGGCTGGAGGTTCTGACGGATCTTGATGCCGTTCACCTCGATGTCGTCCGCGATCGGGATGAGGAGGTACTCGCGGCCGTCGATCACGCGGGTCTCGACGAGGCCGGCGTTCTCCGACTTCACATCGAGCTTCATCGTGAGGGACTTCACCACCAGGTTTTTCTGGCTCTGCACGTTTTCCGCGAGCAACGGGGTCGTGTCGTCGCCGACCGCCTCGTCATAGATGCGTTCGAACTGATGGAGCTGCTCGTCGTTTGCACCATTTCGGGCGAGAAGCTTCTTCATCTCATTCTTATCGAGGGCGACCTGATCGTCGGTTTCCTTGTCCTTCTTGTTCTCCTCGATCATCTCCTTAATATCTTCGTTGATGTTTCGGATGGTCTCGAAAGTACAGTCGCCGGAGAGGGTCGTCTCGATGATCTCACGGAAGACATTCTGCTGGTCCTTCTCGGTACGGCTGAGCTCGGTGCCGAGCACGTCGAGGGCGATCTCCTCGTGGCGCTCCTCCGGATGACGCGTGTAGTACAGTGCGCTATGGATGTCGGTGTTCCGAAAATTGTAGGCCGGGAAGAGGAAGGCGGTCTCCGGGTTCTTCACGCCCCAGTCGTCGGTGCGGTTCCGGAAGGTCTGCTCGGCCTTATCATAGCAGAGGCCGTCGTGCAGGAGCTCGACCGGACAGATGGAGCAGAGGATGAAGCTGTAGACATACTCACTGTCGAGCTCGGCGCCGTCCTTCATCTTCATCGGGATGTCGTAGACGCCGTGGCTTAAGAGAATCAGGTACTTGCCCGGGAAGGTGTAGCTGCCGATCACGCGGTCAAAGAACTGCTCGACGAGGCTGTCATCCCGGAGCTCTGACTGCTGGAGCTGGTACAGGAAGGCCTGGTGACCGCCCTCGACCTCCTCGGCGTACGGAAACTCTACATTATATAAGTTGCGTCCGAACTTGCCGGACATGGAGCGCTTGAAGATCTCGCAGTACTTCGTCTGCTCTTCGTCCGCGAGCTGGAGGAACATGTCGTGGAAGGTCGAAAGCTTCTCCTTCTCCTCGTTGACGTAACAGGCACGCATACGATCGATGCGGCAGTTCTGACGGTTGAAACACTTCGTCTTGATTTCACTTACTGATTTTTTATCCATAATTCTCCTTTTCTCCTGTGATACGAAACGGAAATGGAGGGCGACACTCACTTAGTTCAAAGGACAGAACCCGGTGGATTGTTCGTGTCTGCCATTACAGGCAAGCCTGTATGTCAGACGCGGACAATCCATCGGAACCTGTTCTTTGAATGCGCAATTTAGTCGCCCTCCATCTTCCGTTTCTCCCTTCTCGGCTGAATCTACGGGTGGGCTGGTTTATCCGGATGATACTGACGGATGCTTAGTTTGTTGCGTCTTTCAGGATTCTGATTTCATCTTCAGAAAGCTTCCTGAACTCTCCTGGTGCGAGGTTCGGGTCGAGTCGGAGGGCGCCCATGGTGATGCGGCGGAGGTAGAGGATTTCTTTTCCGCCGGGGAGGGCTTTCACCATTTTTTTGATCTGGTGGAACTTGCCTTCCTGGATGGTGATTTCGACTTCGCTTACGAGGCGGTCTTCCGTGATGTCGGCGGGTTCTTCAGCGCCGATGAAGGCGGGTCCTGCGAGGCGCGTGCGGAGCAGGCGCTCACTCGTTGCTGTGAAGCCGAGTTCACGGCGGAGGTCGGCGACGGTTTTTCCGGTGCTGAGGACGCGGAGGGTGGCCGGGAGGGCGGTCAGCTTTTCGTCATAGCGGATACCGCGGGTGAAGGCGCGCTGGTCGTCTTCGGTGATGGTGCCGGTCACGATGGCGTAATACGTTTTATCGATGTGGTGCTTCGGCACGAGGAGCTGGTGCGCGAGGGGGCCGTCGTTCGTGATGATGAGGAGGCCCTCGGTGTCCTTGTCGAGGCGGCCGACCGGGAAGAGATCCTTCCGGACGAGCTCGTCATTTAAATTGATCAGGTCGACGACGGTGGTCTGCCGCCGGTCCTCGCTCGCGGACAGCACGCCCGCCGGCTTGTGAAGCATATAGTACTGCTGCTCGGCATAGCGGATCTCCGCGCCGTCGAAGCAGATGTGGTCCTCGGCGGACACCTGCGCGCCCGGGTCCTTCTCCACCGCGCCGTTCACCGTCACGAGGGACTTCCGGATGGCCTTTTTCAGATCACTGCGGGAGCCGACGCCCATATCCGCTAAAAATTTATCTAATCGCATAGGATTCCTCTTTCTCTACTTGTTTTCATAGTGTAGCATATCTCAGCGATTTCGCACTTGTCGTTTTTTTAAACCGTATGATGTTTGTAAATCACCACCGATGATTGAACTTGTTTGAGTAATATGTTATAGACAAGTCGAGGCGAAACATAGGGGCCCAAAATCACATGCATCAAAATATAAATTGTGATTGAAAAATTCTTATATTCGCCGTAAAATATACTCATTATGCGGCTGTAGTACATCGGTAGTACGCTGGCTTCCCAAGCCAGATAGGCGGGTCCGACTCCCGTCAGCCGCTTTTTTTGTTGCCCGGAAATCATCCGGCATATCATTTACCCCTCTCGTTGAAGAGCCGGGAAAGCTGCCAACGACAGATCACGATGGCCAGGATGGGCCCGCATAGATTCTGGATGAAGATTTCCAATGCAAATTGCGATTAAAAAAGGGGTGTATAACTGGATTTTCCGGTTATACACCCTCTTTGATTGTCTGGTTTTACGTTTCCAGGGCCGCGCTTTCTGCAATACTGGTCTCAGGTGCCGATGCTGCTTCCTGAGCTGGTGCTGCATCCGCTGGAGCCGTTTCCGTAGCCGGTGCGGCTTCGGTCGGCTGTGGTCGGAAGGCGCTGTACTGCTTGCCGTTTCCGCCGACGACAGCAGCCTGCCGGAACTGAATGAGCTCAGACACCGTCACCATCTGGTATCCCTGCTGATTCAGCCATGGAATCACCGTGTCGCAGGCCTGCGAGGTGGCATCATACAGCTCGTGCATGAGGACGATGTCTCCATCCTTGATGTTTCCCTGGATGGCATCGATCGTGGACTGTGCGTTCTTCGTCTTCCAGTCGAGCGTATCGATCGACCAGAAAATCATCGGCATCGTGAGCGTACTCTTCACATCCTCGGATGCGATGCCGCCCGGAAGGCGGACCAGTGTCGGCGTGACGCCGGTCAGCTCCTGGACTTTCTGATTCGTTTTATCAAATTCACTGCGGATATAGTCGACGCCCTTCTTCGACAGCTTCTCATCATGATCCCAGCTGTGGTTTCCGACCTCATGGCCATCTGCAACCATACGTTTCACTTCATCCGGATCCTTATCGATGCGTTCACCGACAACGAAGAATGTGCCGCGACCGTTGTTGGCTTCGAGCACATCCATCAGATGATTTCCGACGGATGACTTCGGACCGTCATCCCAGGTGAGGGCAACCATTGGCTTCGTGATGTCGAGATAGCGTCCGTTCGAGAGGACATGTGTCGGATCGGCGATATCGGTACCGGTCGTGGATACACTGCCCGTTTCACCATTTGCGAGATTCGTACTGATGCCGTCCCCGAGTGCACTTGCGTCACCCGGTGTGTTCGCCGTGACGGCATCGCTCATCGCGGCGCCGGTGCTTTCGGTCACATCGATGGTGCTGTGATCCCGCTGGATATCGATATCCTGCATGGCATTGACGGCGTTCTGACGACTGGTGTCGATGTAGTTCGCGATATAGGAAAGTCCCTTGAAGCCCAGGAAGCAGACAAGAATCAGTGTGAGCAGCACGAAGGCCCTCGCCTGATATGCACGCTTCCGTGCAGCCTTCCGGCGACGCGCCAGCGCCCGCTGTCTGCGGTAGTACTCCTTCTCGGCTTCCGTCAGTACACGACGGCGACCACGCGCACTGCTCATCGAACTGCTTCGCGTCTGCGTAGAACGTGAAGAAGCTCCGCTGTTCCGATACTGAGCAGATGCACCATTCCGATTCTGTCCAGAACGTGAAGAGGATGCACTTCGTGTGTTTCCCCGATTCCCGCCGCCGGCACTGCTTCTGCCGGATGAGCGACGTGCACCTGAAACATAGGCATCAGAAGAAGATCGCCGTCCATTCGAACTGCGACCACTCTGATTTCGATTCAGATTTCGATTCATCTCCCTCGCCATGCGACAGTACACCTGCTCCCTGCACGAAAACCGTCATTTGATGCATTCATTTTATCACAGAATGTCCCGTATAAATATTAATAAGTATTAATGAATTCTGTTTTACATCTGCACCGGCTTTCCATCCTTCGTAAACTTCCGTGTTTTTGCAGATTTTCCGTTCGACTTTACAGTTTTCGTCGATTTCATCGGCTTCGCCGCTTTCTTCCGAACGGAGTAACCGAAGCTGCCGAGCTTCTCACCGAGAGACATATAGTCTCCGTGACTGTAGGCAACGAGACCTACCTGATCCATATGGAAGGCCCCCTTCTCGTCGATGTAGCGTTCATCGACATCGACCGCAACGACCTCTGCGAGGAACATGTCATGTGAGCCAAGCGGGAGCACCTGCGTCACCCTGCACTCGATGGAGACCGGCGCCTCCTCGATGGTCGGCACAGCGACGACACTCGCCTGACCTTCGTGCAGATTCATTTCTTTCCACTTATCGACCTGATCGAGGCTCCGGACACCACAGTAATCGAGCGCACGCACGAGCTCCTCACTCGGAAGGTTGATGACGAACTCGCCGCTCTCCACCAGCATCGGATAGCTCGCCCGGCTTTTACGCACCGAAATATACGCCATCGGCGGATCGGAGCAGATCGTGCCCGTCCACGCAACCGTGATGATATTCGATCTTCCGACCTTATCCCGGAGGCTCACCATCACCGCCGGTACCGGATATATGAAATTACCTGGTTTCTGAAATGTGATTTTGCTCATAAAACTCCTGCTGTTCTTCTGTTGGGTTCTTCTTCAGCGCACTTCCGCTGACGCATCTGGTTTTCAGTATACTATTCGCAAGCTGACTTTTCATCTTAAATATCATCCGATGCAGTTTGCAAGTAACCGTTCCGCCAATAGCCTTCGGAGGATCGGCAACGTATACAATACCGTGGCAGCTCCGTGCCTCTGCGAAAGGCCACACAAAAACCGTCGGAAGCATTGTCGAAACGTATTTAAAAAGTTATAATAGCGCGTTGTAGGAAGACCATGGAGCTGCTGCCGGACCGGCGGTGGTTTTATTCACTATAAAACAGGAAATAAGGGAGATTGATTATGAAAAAGAGATTTATGACGGTGGCTATGCTCGCCGCTTCTATGCTGGTGCTGAACGCCTGTGGTTCGGGCAATGCGGAGGCCGTGACGACGGCGGCGGTCACCAGTGCAGCAGCGGAAACCGCTACAGCAGCCGAGGAGACCACCACAGCAGCGGAAGAAACCACAGCTGCCGAGGAAACCACGACTGCTGCGGAAGAAACCACTGCCGCAGCGGAGGAGTCGAAGGACGAGAAGGAAAGTGCCGAGGCAGAGTCGAAGGACGAGAAGGCCGTAAAGGCCGAAACGAAGGCGGAGGAAAAGACCGAAGCCGAAACGAAGGCAGAGGAAACCACCGCTGCCGAGACGAAGGCTGCGTCCACCGGCGCCGCACCAGCGGATATCTACAGTAAGGTCACCAGCTACCTGCCGAGCATGGTCAGCTTCGATGACAGCTACATCTCAAACTACTACGGCATCGACGCCTCCCAGCTCGACGGCTATGTCTTCGCCGCAGCCGAGGATGTTACCCAGGCCGATACGGTCGTCATCTTAAAGGCGAAGGATGCCGCCAGCGTCAGCACCCTCTCCAGCCAGCTCGCGACCGTGAAGCAGCAGAAGGAGGCGGAGCTTCAGGACTACAACCCGACCGCTTACCAGGTGGCTGCAGCCGGTTATGTAAAGACCTCCGGTAACTACGTTTACCTCATCATGTCGAACAACGCATCCGCGATTGATCAGGTGATCTCCGCAAACGTAGGCTGATCCACGAACACACAGGGCTGTCACAGAAGCGCAGGCCGACGGCATTGGTCCCATCCGATGCCTGGGTGCCGCGTCCCTGTGGCAGCCTTTTTTCAGGAGAAATTTTATGGTTTTCAGCAGTATCCCGTTTCTTTTTTACTTCCTGCCGCTCTGCCTGATTCTCTACTATCTGGTACCGTTCCGCTGGAAGAACTATGTCCTGCTCGCATTTTCCCTGCTCTTCTACGCCTGGGGCGAGCCGGTCTACATCCTGCTCATGATTTTCGAGACCCTGTCCGACTACACGCTCGGTCGTGTGATGGACCGCGCGGA
>ERZ1026864.923-NODE-923-length-15630-cov-4.059711_pt1 | contig 15630 bp, 13 predicted proteins | sample MGYA00380162_ERZ1026864 | MGnify/ENA primary metagenome ERZ1026864 (study PRJEB33269, sample SAMEA4719798) | human gut metagenome | biome: human-associated habitat; feature: organic feature; material: feces | place: Cameroon | collected 2013-10 ... | reverse complement strand
CGCAAAGTCCCTTTCAAAAATGATGAATACCTTGCTTCCGGGACTTCGAGTTCTCCGAAGGGCATGTAAATCATCCATCAGAGACAACAAAATTTAGAAATCACTGTAAAAACAAAATGCGGCAAGGCAATTACTACAGTTCTCTGATGGCAGAAGTCATTCTTTGGTGGCTGCAAAATGCCATCTAGTCATTGACATAATAAGCAATATGTGGTTCGATAGCGACTATAGGTATGTAAAGTTGGAGGAAGTATGATAAGCAGCAGTGCGGAAAGGCGGAGGTGTTATGATCTGGTGGGATGAGAAGTTGTATACCGATGATAAGGTGGCCAGACATCCGGCTCGATACCGGAAACGGGTCGAGAAAAAGGGGCTGCGTGGATGCTTTTGTGTAGTGCTGGGGCGTAATCCTGCGAACAGCCTGGAAATCTATGCATCGAGAACGCTATGGTTCCGCTATGAAAAAGAATGCGGTGTACAAGTAGTGGGGCTGGCAGCCTCTTATGACAGTGCTGTGGAGCTGTTGCAGCAAATGATCACGGATGTCTATCGTGATCGGGGGAGCGTTGATTCCGATGCGATCCGTGCTTATTTTTCAGGGAGGTGACAGACCGGGCGATGGAAAAGATCATATTATTGGTTTTGGTTACCATAGCAAAAGTGATAGGGATTCTTTTAGCGGTACTTGTTATCGTGGCACTGGCAATATTGTTTGCGGCAGTGCGTTACTGTGGAAAGATCTCGTTCGATGATAAAAAAGCACAGATCAGTATTCGATGGTTAGGTGTTGTGCTTCGTGTGCCAATCCTGATCTCTGAAAAGGATCTGCAGTGGAAAGTCCGTGTTTTTGGAGTGCCGATCCTGCGCAGTGACGGCGCACATAAAAAACGCCGTTCCAAAAAGTCTTCTGCCTCAAAAGCAAAGAAGCGAAAAGCGGAGAAGGCAGCCGAAACAGTTCAAAAAACACAGGGATCATCGAAACAGGAGAAGAACTCGCCCTCTGTGAACTTGGAGAAGAGTCCGACAGCACCTGAACAAGAGAAGCAGATAGCACCTAAGCAGGCGGCTGATAAGACAGAAGAGCAGAATGTTCCTAAGAAGCAGTCTGACAAGACAGAAGAGCAGATCGCTTCTAAGCAGACGACTGATCAAAGAGAAGAGCGATCGGCTTTTAGGCAGGCTGATGAAAGAGAGAAAAAGCCGCGGGGAATCCGACAGTTGTTTCTTTGGCTTCAAAATGTAATAAAGATTGTGCGAAAGATTAAGAAAAAAGTACATTCTGTGCAGGATCTGGTTGATATTTTGCGCAGTGATGCGGGAAAAGCATTTATTTGCATCGTCAAAGAGAATGTGATACATTTATGGAAACAAATACATCCGCGGTGTATGCGCGGTAAAGTAATATTTGGAACCGGAGATCCGTGCTCTACCGGTGAGCTGCTGGGAGTGCTCGCACTTTTTTATGCATGGTATGGGAACGGAGTACAGATCATTCCGGATTTTGAGCAGAAACGCATAGAGGGGAATGTTTCATTTCGTGGAAGAATCCGCATGATTACATTAATTTGTATTGCGTGGCGCATAATAAAAAATAAAGATGGCAGAAAGCTTCTACACGAATGGGAGAAGTGGAAGGAGGAAAAGTAAATGGCAGACAATTCTTTTAACGCAAATGTAGGATCCTTATTTCAGGGGATGGAAGGATTTATTACCGGTAAGACCGTTGTGGGTGATGCCGTGAAATTTGATGATGGAACGATCATTTTGCCACTGGTGGACGTTAGCTTTGGTGTGGCTGCAGGTGCTTTCGCAGAGCCTGGCAAGAAAGAAAACAGTGCCGGAGGTATGGGCGGAAAGATCCAGCCGAGTGCGATCTTAGTGATCCGCAATGGTGAGACGAAGCTTGTCAATGTAAAAAATCAGGATAGCATTACAAAAGTATTGGATATGGTTCCGGATCTTTTGGACAAATATGTTCCTTCCAAAAAGGAAAAAGCGCAAAAAGTAAAAAATTAAATTTTGTTCTTGCATTTCTGTTTGATTTTTGGTATTATGTTCATGTTGTGCTAATAACACTGACAGAAATGACAGGATAAATGAGACCATCAGGAATAAAGGTAAGGAGGTGCTTACGATGGCAAAGTGTGCAGTATGTGGAAAGAGTGTTCACTTCGGAAACAAGGTGAGTCATTCACATAGAAGAAGCAACAAGATGTGGAAGCCGAACATTAAGTCTGTTCGTGTAAAGGTGAATGGTGGAACCAAGAAAATGCCAGTATGTACAGGATGTTTACGTTCTGGAGCTGTAGAGCGTGCATAATCGCAATCACCTTTTATATGAGAATCCACAGGATCGGGATTATTCCCGGTCCTTTTTTCTTGCAGAAGCAAAGCGCTGGCTTTGCTTTTCTAGCGGACAGCAAATATTGCTGTTATGTAGTGTGCAGCCAACAAGAATTGCTTTAGCAATTCTTGCAGAAGCAAAGCGCTGGCTTTGCTTTTCTAGCGGACAGCAAATATTGCTGTTATGTAGTGTGTAGCCAACAAGAATTGCTTTAGCAATTCTTGCAGAAGCAAAGCGCGGGCTTTGCTTTTATGAACAGAATAAATTATAGCCTAAAACAAGGCAGAGCAGGATGATCAATACGGCAATAACAGCGTTTGAAATAAATAACATGATTGTCATGCCGATGGCGATCCAAAACAATATAAAACCAATCATATGACGCATAAAACCCCTCACTTGCACAATTGTGTAGAATAGGATATACTAATACAGTGTATCTTAATGTTAGTATATGACAAAGATTTTAAATCTTGAATAAAACATATTTAAGATGTAACAGCATAGAAATGGAGGAGTATGTATGAAAGGCAAAATGAATGCAAAAATGGGCAACATTATTATTGACCGTGATGTTTTAGCAAAATATGCCGGGGCTGCGACAGCAGAATGTATTGGTATCGTGGGCATGGCGGCCGTTAATGTAAAAGATGGCGTGATCAAGCTCCTAAAGAAAGAGAATGCAGGACGCGGCGTGAATGTATATGTTGTGGACAACCGTATCAAAGTGGAACTTCATATTATTGTAGCATATGGTGTGAGTATCCGCGCAGTTGCTCAAAACGTGCTTGAGCATGTACGTTATAAGATAGAAACTTTTACCGGCATGGAAGTAGAACAGATTAACGTCATCGTTGAAGGCGTCCGTATTGTAGATGAAGATTAATTTACCGATTTGCAAACACAAGGAGGATTAAAGCAGTGAGCGTTCAGACAATTGATGCAAAGATGTTGCAGAAAATGTTTTTGGCAGGAGCAAAGGGTTTAGAGGCGAAGAAGGAATATATTAATGAATTGAATGTATTTCCGGTACCGGATGGAGATACCGGAACGAATATGACGATGACCATTATGGCTGCAGCGAAAGATGTGGCCAATCTTCAGGATCCGACATTGACCGAATTGGGTAAAGCGATTTCCAGTGGTTCACTTAGAGGAGCAAGAGGAAATTCCGGCGTTATCATGTCCCAGATCTTTCGCGGTTTTGTCAAAGAATTAAAGGGATTAGATATTATCGATGTGACAGTGTTAGGGAATGGCGTGCAGCATGCTGCAGAAACAGCATACAAAGCAGTCATGAAACCGAAAGAGGGTACGATCCTTACCGTTGCAAAGGCAGGAGCGGACAAGTCAATGGATCTGTTAGTGAACGGAGATATAGACGATATTATCAAATTCTGCGATGAAGTCGCTGCTGAAATGGAGGAAGCATTGCTGCAGACACCGGAATTACTGCCGGTACTGAAGCAGGCGGGAGTTGTTGACTCTGGCGGGGAAGGTTTGATGACATTTATTCGCGGTGCGCTCGATGCCTTGAAGGGTAAGGCAACGGATTTCACAGTGAATACAGGTACAGCAACCCGCGTGGTTAATGGATCTGTCGGCGCTGCTGAAGAAGAGGATATCCGCTTTGGTTATTGCACGGAATTTATCATTATGCTGGAGCGCGGCGAAAATGTAGTCGAGAGTCAGCTTAAGGAATATTTGCAAAAGATCGGTGACTGCGTTGTAGTAGTAGCTGATGATGATATTGTAAAAGTACATGTACACACCAATGATCCGGGTCTTGCGATTCAGAAAGCACTTACGTATGGTTCCTTGACCAGCATGAAGATTGATAATATGCGCGAGGAGCATCAGGAAAAGGTGATCCGAGATGCACAGAAAGTGGCCGAGTCGGCAAGCACGCCAAAGAAAGAGGAGCCACGTAAAGAAAATGGTTTCATTGCCGTAGCAGCCGGAGATGGATTGGCAGATATTTTCCGCGATCTTGGAGTGGATTATGTGATCGAAGGCGGACAGACAATGAACCCAAGTACGGATGATGTATTATCAGCAATTGAGCAGGTGAATGCAGATAATATCTTTGTTTTGCCAAATAATGGAAATATTATTTTAGCAGCAAATCAGGCAAAGGAACTGACAGAAGATAAGGAAGTGTACGTCGTTCCGTCCAAAAATATTCCGCAGGGAATTGCTGCAATGATCAGTTTTGTCAGTGGAAGATCTGCTGCAGAAAATGCGGAATCTATGGAAGAAGAGATGCAATTGATCAAATCCGGTCAGGTTACGTATGCGGTTCGTGATACGAATATGGATGGCAAAGATATTAAGCAGGGTGACTTTATGGGCCTTACTGATAAGACAATCGTATCGGTTGGCAGTGATCTGCAAGGTACAGCAAAGGAATTGATCGAGTCTCTGTTAGATGAGGACTCTGAGTTAGTCAGTCTGTATTATGGCAGTGATGCAACGAAGGAACAGGCAGAGCAGCTTGCAGAGGATATTGAGAGTACACATGAAGATGTTGAAGTAGAAGTACAGTACGGTGGTCAGCCGGTATATTCTTACTTTATTTCTGTAGAGTAATAAGCGAGCATTAAGAAACGTTTTCGAGAAAGGGTTGTCATACTGGTCGGACAGAGCAGCGTGATGATCCTTTTTCAATAGAGACTCTAAATCTTCATAAGCCGGAGTAACTGTAAAGTGATGGATGATTTTCGAGCTACGGAGGGAGGATACATCATTGAGAGAGCGGGATAGTATACGCAATATCAAAGGGGTGGGACAAAAAGCAGAAAGTTTGTATGCAAAGCTGGGAATTTATACGATCGGAGATCTGCTTGCTCATTATCCCAGACAATATGATGTGTATAAGCCGGTACAGCCGGTATCGGAAGCGGTGGACGGAAATGTGATCGTTCTGGATGTAAGCCTGGCAGCTAAGCCTAAGATCAGTTATGTGCGTAATCTTAAGATTGTAAGCTGTACGATGCGGGATTCCAGTGGCTCTATTACAGTGAGTTGGTTTAATATGCCATATTTACTCCGTTCTCTTAAAATGGGAACACATTATCTTTTGCGAGGAAAAGTTATATCAAAACGGGGACGTTTGATGCTGCAGCAGCCCAAAATGCTGCAATATGAGGAATACCGCAGTATGTTGTACCGCTTGCAGCCGTTGTACCCATTGACAGCGGGACTGACAAACAATGCGATCAAAAAAGCTGTAGATCAAGCACTATCGCAGGCTGAGTTGGATGCAGAGTTCCTTCCGCTGGATATGCGTAAAAAATATAATCTTATACTGCATAAAAAAGCGTTGCAGGATATTCATTTTCCGCCAAAGGAAGCGGATTTTTTTGCTGCAAGGAACCGTTTGGTTTTTGAGGAGTTCTTTTTATTTACGCTGGCAATGCATCAGATGAAACAAAATCGCCATCAAAAACCATCAGACTATATACTGCATCCGGGGGATAAAGTATTTACGCTGCTAGAGAACCTTTCTTATGAGCTGACAGAGGGACAGAAACAGGCAGTGGACGAGATCGCGGCAGATGTTTCATCAGGATTTGTGATGAATCGATTGATCCAGGGCGATGTTGGATCCGGGAAAACCATTGTTGCACAGATTGCGTTGCTAATGGCTGTGGAGCAGGGACATCAAGGGGCGATCATGGTGCCGACAGAAGTGTTGGCAGAGCAGCATTATGAGACATTCTGCGAAATGTTTGATCCCTTGCAGGTTCGAGTCGGTCTTTTGACCGGTTCTATGACGGCAGCGGCAAAGCGCGATATGCAGGCTCAGATCGCAGCGGGAGAGATTGATATTGTCGTAGGAACGCAGGCACTCATTCAGGATAAGGTAGAGTATAAGGATCTTGCGATGATCGTCACCGATGAACAGCACCGTTTTGGTGTGCGTCAGCGCGAAAGTTTTTATGCAAAAGGGCATACACCACATATGTTGGTCATGAGTGCTACACCGATCCCACGCACGTTAGCGATCATTTTATACGGAGAACTGGATATTTCAGTGATCAAAGGACTTCCTAAGGGTAGACTTCCAATTCAAAACTGTGTTGTGGATACCGGATATCGTCCGCAGTCGTATCGATTCATTGAGAAAGAAGTAGAAAAAGGGCATCAGGCATATGTGATCTGTCCGATGGTGGAGGAAAGCGAGAATATGGAGGCAGAAAATGTCACGGATTATGCGCAGACACTGCGGGAAGAGATGTCGACTAAGATACGGATCGAAGTGCTGCATGGCAAGATGAAACCGGCACAAAAAAATGAGATCATGGAGCGATTTGTCTCTGGAGCGATTGATGTTTTGGTATCTACGACGGTGATCGAAGTTGGTATCAATGTGCCAAATGCCACAGTGATGATGGTCGAAAATGCAGAACGGTTTGGCTTGGCGCAGTTACATCAGCTTCGTGGACGTGTCGGAAGAGGTTCGGCGCAGTCTTATTGTATTTTTATGATGGGCAAACCTTCCAAAGAAACGAAGCAGAGACTGCAGGTGCTAGAGCAGTCCAATGATGGATTCCTGGTTGCAGAAGAAGATCTGAAGCTGCGCGGACCCGGGGATCTGTTTGGTATTCGTCAGAGTGGAGACTTGAATTTTAAGCTGGCAGATATTTATCAGGATGCAGCAATACTAAAACAGGCAAACGAAGCGGCGGCTGGATTTGAGCGGACGGATATAATAGAAATGTGCAAAAAGTATCAGGGATTGCGTGAAAAAATACAAACCTACACTGATGAGATCTTTTTGTAAGAACATTGCATTTTGCAGGTAAAGATAGTACACTTAACTTAATTGTGTGTTGGAACGGTAAGGGAGGTTGCATATGGCGCAGGCAGGGTATACGACAGATAGATTACTGCAGATTGGGCGGTCAAACTATGACCGGCTATGCCTTTTTTGTGAAAATTTGGAACGCAGCGGCCTCTGGGAGCAGGCAAGACAGGTTATGAAACAGTCCGCTAAAATGATCTTAGATCGTTACGTGCAGTCGGTACTAGTGACTTTTGCAGCGGCAGAGGGCGGTGTGACAGAAAGCGATAGAGAGTATATTGCTATTATCACGGATTCCAATCTATTAGCAGTTTCACCGGAGATACCCGTGACAGGAGAGTTGATTGAGGAGTGCAGACGGTTTTGCGGATTTCCGCCGGTGCTTTTACAGTTGTGTGCAGCTTATGACGATGAATATATGCAGCATACCGGAGAGCAGTTTTTGGATTCCTTTGTCAATATCATTTTGTGTATGGCGTATATGGTGGATCGGGAAAGTGTTCTGACGCGCCGATTTGTGCGAGAATTTTATGACAGGGCAAGTGTATTTGTGGATACAAAGGATGCTTGGAATACGGAAGAGTATCTGTTTCACAAATTATATGGGACGGACATTCTAGATGATACAAGATGGCTGCATGTCCCGGTAAAACAGCAGTCTGCAGAAGTGATGGCAGAGTCACCGGCAGCCGCACAGGCGAGCAATGAATGGAATGTAAGGCAGGAGATAAAGGGTGATGGCGCGGCAGAGCTGCTGAATGCAGGATCGAATGCCGGACGAGAGGCAGAGGGTGACAGCGCGACAGATCATGGGAGTACCGGATCACATGCACAGCAGGACAAGCTGGAGGAACAGTTACAGCAGGAAATGGCGCGTAAGCAGTTTCAGGCAGTCAAAAAACGTATTCAGGAACGTGAGGAGGCAGAACGCAAAGAGCAGGAGGAGCGTCTGCAATGCTTGTTAGATGAGCTGAATGCGTTGGTTGGTTTGCAGGGGGTAAAGGATGAGATCCAGTCTCTGGTCAACTTGATCCGTATTCGCAAGCTTCGGGAAACGATGGGACTTCCGCAAATGGATATGTCATATCACATGGTATTTACCGGTGCACCGGGAACCGGCAAAACGACGGTGGCGAGATTGGTGGCAAAAATCTATCGGGAGCTTGGGATCTTATCCAAGGGAACCTTTATTGAAACGGACCGATCCGGGCTTGTGGCAGGATATGTCGGCCAGACGGCACTTAAGGTGCACGAATTGGTCGAGCAGGCAGTTGGGGGGATTCTTTTTATTGATGAAGCATATGCCCTGGTCAATCCTGATGTTCCGAATGATTTTGGTATGGAAGCAGTGGATACATTAGTAAAATTGATGGAAGACCACCGAGATGATCTGATCGTCATTGTGGCAGGTTATACAGAAGAAATGCAGTCATTTTTGAAATGCAATACGGGTTTAGTATCACGATTTAACAAATTTATCGATTTTCCGGATTATACGAAGGAAGAGCTCATAGCGATCCTAGATGCAATGGCCGATAAGGCTGGACTGCAATTGGAAGAATCTGCCAGAGAGGCGGTGCTTTTGTCGTTGCAGGCAAAAACGGAAGAAGAGTGGAATGTATTTGGAAATGCCAGAGGGATTCGTAATCTGTTTGAAAAGATCGTGATCAATCAGGCAAATCGTCTTGTCAGGCTGTCTGCACCAAGTCGTGAAGATTTGATGAAAATTCAGCGGGAAGATGTGGAAGTTGTTTGACCACATCGCATGATTATGCTAAAATGGGGTGCAGCAGAGTGACGTTACAAGGTCACTTATTACGATGCACTTTATATATATAATACGAGAAATGAGGATTGGATTAATATGAGAGTAGTGGCTGGTTCCGTGCGAGGCTTTAATTTGATCGTTCCGTCTGGAAAGAATACCAGACCTACTACGAATCGCATTAAGGAGACATTATTTAATATATTGCAATGGGACATTGCAGGATGCCGTTTTTTAGATTTGTTTAGCGGAAGTGGCGGAATAGCGATCGAGGCGCTTAGCCGTGGCGCAAAGGAAGCGGTTATGGTAGAGAAAGATCGGGAGGCAGTCCGCTGCATTAAGCAGAATGTACAGCATACGAAGATGGATGACAGATCACGGGTCATGCCGATGGACGTGATGCAGGCTCTGCGCCGTTTGGAACAGGCAGGACAACCGTTTGATATTATCTTTATGGATCCGCCGTACCATTTGGATCTGGAAGAGCGGATCGTACCATATTTGCTGCAGTCTTCTTTGGTGAAGGCTGGATCTTTGATCATCGTCGAGACAGCGTTAGATACGGATGTAGATTATATGTATGAGCTGGGCTGCGAGGTAGAGCGTATCAAAGAATATAAGACGAATCGTCATGTCTTTTTGCGGGTACCTAGTGAGACAGAGGCGTAGAGAATCAGAAAATGAGGGACAAAAAAACTATGAACAGAGCAGTATTTCCCGGAAGTTTTGATCCGGTGACGGTAGGACATATGGATTTGATCGTGCGTTCTGCCAAAATGTTCGATGAAGTTATTGTTGGTGTGCTTCGCAATGCAGCCAAGCAGCCGCTTTGCACAGTGGCAGAGAGGGTATCTCTACTGCAGGAGTTGACAGCAGAGATTCCGGGCGTGCGCATAGAAGCTTTTGATGGATTGTTGATTGATTTTGTAGATAAGATGGATGCCTGCGCAGTGATCCGCGGTTTGCGTACTGCGGCAGATTTTGAGTATGAATTGCCGTTGGCACAGACAAACCGTCATCTGAATGCACAGGTAGATACGGTATTTTTGGCGACTTCGCCGGAACATTCTTATATTAGTTCCAGTGGTGTTAAAGAAATTATTCAGTTTGGTGGAGACATCACCGGATTGGTGCCGCCTTCTGTACAGCAGTTTTTGTTGGATAGGAACACAGATAACAGATAATATAAACAGGCAATATGCCGCAAGGAGGTACATATGGTAAGCAGTAGAATTGAACAAAAAATCGAAGATATTTATGCATTTGTTGAGAGTTGTAAACCGCAGGCGTTATCACAGTCCAAGGTTGTTGTGCCGAAGAATGATCTGTATGATCTGTTAGATGATCTGCGCCGTGATGTACCGGAGGAGATTACGCGTTATCAGAAAATGCTCAGTCAGCGAGATGCCATTTTGGAGGATGCTGAGGCAAAAGCGGATGCGATCAAGTTGGATGCGCAGGAGCAGTACAAAGCAATGGTAGAGGAACATGCGATCATGCAGGAAGCATATCAGCAGGCAGAAGAGACGGTAGCGCGTGCGAATGCAGAGGCACAGGCGATCATTGATACGGCAAGACGTCAGGCCGAAGAAATTGGCAATGGAGCTATTTATTATACGACAGATATGTTAGAGATGGCAGAAAAAGCGATCGCTAGAGCATGCGAGAGTGCAGTAAGCAATTCCAGAGCACTAGAGACAGCACTTCGCGGTCATTTGGATATTATTCGCCACAATAAGGCGGAACTTACCGGTGTGAATGCAATGGAAGAGGAAGAGCCACAAGAGGCACCGGAAGAAAGGGATGAGGAGATCGATGAATAAAAAGATTGATGTCGAAGTGGTGATCGGCGGTAAGCCATATACGTTAAGTGGTTATGAAAGCAGTGATTATTTACAGCGCATTGCGATGCATATCAATGGCAAGATAGCAGAGTTTCGTGCACAGGAGGGTTATGCAAGACTTGAGACGGAGCTTAAGAATGTCTTGCTTGCTATTAATCTTTCCGATGATTATCAGAAAGCACAGAACACGATCCGGGAGCTTAAGCAGGATAATGAAGACATGGAGAAAGAGCTGTTTGATATGAAACACGAGATGATATCGATGCAGCGGGAACTTCAAGAAGCCAAAGATGCCGTTAAGAAGCTTGAGCAGGAAAAAGAATCCGAAGAACATCGAGCGATTCGCTTGGAGACAGAGTTAGAGCAGCTGCAGAAAGAGATTGCTAAAGAAGTTGTGCAAAAGGAAGAGACAGTAGATGTGGCTGCAGATACTAAACCATCTGCAGTGTTGACAGCTACACAGCAGACTGCTCCGGAAAATGCAGACAAAGAGGAGACCGTTGAGAAACAGGATGCCGCCGAAGATGTGACGCATTCAGAGGATACAGAAGCGGCGGTAACAGTGGAACAGACAGACAATGTTGCTGAGGAGGCCAAAAGTCCGGAAGAAATCGGGCAAGAGATAGCAGCAACAATCGGCAAGAAAGAGCCTGCCAGGAAAACGTCGCGCAGCAGTCGCAAGAAAAGACGGTAATAAATATAACGATAATTGGAGAGGGACTGGGTCTATGCACAACAGTCCCTTCTTTCTTAAAGTATGGAGAACTGGATGATGCAGAATAGAACAAAACGCAGAATAGGAGTGCCTGAGATCCTTGCTCCGGCAGGATCGATGGAGAGCCTTAAAGCGGCAGTAGCCGCAGGCTGTGATGCTGTGTATATGGGAGGGTCCAAGTTTGGTGCCAGAGCATATGCTCAGAATCCGGAAGAGGATGAAATGGTGGCGGCGATACGATATTGCCACTTGTACGGAGTAAAGCTTTATATGACGGTAAACACCCTGTTGAAGGAACAGGAATTGCAGAGCCTTCCTACGTTTTTGCAGCCGTATTACGAGGCGGGGCTTGACGCTGTGATCGTGCAGGACATGGGCGTTTTACGAGTGATCCACCAGTGCTTCCCGGATCTGGATATTCATGCAAGTACGCAAATGACCTTGACCTCCGGTATGGGAGTGGATGACCGATTAGCTGCTTACGGTGTAACGCGGATCGTTCCGGCAAGAGAACTGTCGCTGACGGAACTGCAGCAAATGCGGCAGCAGACGAAGATGGAGTTGGAAGTGTTTGTACATGGTGCATTGTGCTATTGCTATTCCGGTCAATGTTTGATGAGCAGTATGCAGGGTGGGCGTAGTGGTAACAGAGGACGCTGCGCACAGCCGTGCAGAATGCAATATGATATAGATGGCAGCAAACGTTATCTGTTAAGCCCAAAGGAGTTGTGCGCACTACCTTTGCTCGGAGAGATGATCGAGGCAGGGATCAATTCGTTCAAGATCGAAGGCAGAATGAAGCGGCCGGAGTATACGGCGTATGTGACAGCTATGTATCGCAAATACCGGGATCTGTATTTGGAACTGGGTTCTGCAAAATATCGGGTCTGGCAGCAGGAGCATGCGGCAGAGTGGGAAGATGATTTACGTAAGCTTGCCGAAATATATAATCGAGAAGGATTTACTGATGGCTATCTCGAGGAAAAGCCGGAGCAGATGTTAGCGGATAAGCGTCCAAAGCATGGAGGCGTTTGTGTGGGAACAGTGCAGGATGTGGATAAACATCAGGTGTGTTATCGATTGGAACGCCCGATATTTGCACAGGATGTGTTAGAATTTCGCGGTGCGGACGGTGTCAGTATCTATGAATACACGACGGGATCTTCATATCATGAGGGTGAGCTTGTGCAAACGCGCTATCAGAAAGGCTGCCGGATTGCGAAGGGTGATCGGGTGTTTCGTACCAGACATCAGGTATTGTTAGAGGAAATTCGGCAAGATTTCGTAGAGAGCACGCCGAAGCTTACTATAAATGGACAGATCCGAATTGTTGCCGGAGAGCCAATCCTCCTGCAGTGTGAATATGAAAATGAAATATTTGCGGTAACAGGAATGATTGCGGAGACTGCGGTGAAGCGTGCTGTTGCCAAAGAAGACGTTGTCAGAGTGTTATCCCAGACCGGGGAGACACCGTTTGAATGGGGAAGTCTCGACGTTGATCTGGGAGCGGATATCTTTGTCCCGATTGGGGAATTTAAGAAACTGCGAAGAAATGCTTTGACGGGCCTGCAGGATCGCTTGGAACGTCTCGGCAGCCGGGAGGTTGACGAAGAGCGGATCAGGCAGATGCAGGCAGAGATCAAGGCAGGCGCACAAGAAGATGCCTTGATTTCGGAACTTAGAGACCCAAAGGATGTGCAGCAAAGTGCGGCGGTATCCGATGAGAAACAGTTGTATGCCGTCTTACAGCACGATTGTATACAGGAAGTGATCCTGAGGGAAGAATGGTTTGATAATGCAGTGATCGAGGTGCTGTTGCAGCGGATTAAGGAAAGTAAGAAGCGGGCGGTACTTGCGTTGCCGACGATACTCCGTGCGCAGGCGATCACGGAGTATCGAGCACTATTAAAGAATGTTTCACCGGATGGTTATCTGGTTCGCAGTCAAGAGGGATATCAACTGTTATGTGATATAGGAGTAAAACCGGAGAGGATTCGTCTGGATGCTAATATGTATATTATGAATTCGGAGGCAGCTGTCTGGTGGCGGGAACAGGGAATTACACAGTTTACGGCACCGTGGGAGCTGACAAAGCGTGAACTTTCTTCTGTAACAGACGGAAGGGATATGCAGTGGATCTGCTATGGCAGGATTCCGTTGATGGTATCGGCACAGTGTATTTTCCGCAATATAAAAGCCTGTCTGAAGAACTCTGGTAAGACGATGGCAAAAGTATTTGCGGGAGAAAAGGGAAGGCGGTATATTGTACGCAACTGTTGCAAATATTGTTATAATATAATATATCGGGAGGAACCGTTTCAAATACCATGCTCTATGGAGCGGGAATTTTGGGAAGAAGTGCATCAGGTGCGCTTTGAATTTACCACAGAGACGGCAGAAGAGGTACATGCAGTGCTAAAGGATGAAATCATCCGGGATCACTGTCGTGGACATTTCGATGTAGGGATTCAGTAGGGAATACAGTAATAAAAGGCAGACCAGTGTCGGCAGACAGTCGGTCTGCACAGAAATGGAAGGGTATGGTTATCGGTATGGATAAAAAGGAAGCGGCGCAGAAATTAATGAGTATATTTGGTAATGTAGATGCGATCGCGGTACTGCATTCCGTATTAGTAGGAATATCAAAATATATTATCATTGTTGTTTTTGCAATTTATACATGGCATTGTTTTACAGTATTTATTGGCAAAAACATGGAGCGCAAAGAGGAAATATACAGACGACAGAAAAAGATCATGTTTACGATACATTTTATCTGTTCGCTAGTATTATTTTTGAACAGTCTGTCGATAAAAATTGTTCTTTTCTATGTGGCACAGGTCGTTTTTTTGGTGTTGGTGGACAAGGCGTATTCCTATGTGTATCAGAACCTGTCCAAGTTAGTGATGAACAATATGTTAATGTTGCTTACGATTGGATTTTTGATGATCGAGCGATTGAATATGGATTTTGCAATGCGGCAAATGATCTTTGCGTCGGTGATCTGCGTGGCAGGTCTGTTTATACCGTGGATGATCGAACGGTTTTCTTATTTTGACCGGTTTGGGTGGTGGTATGCTGGAATCGGTCTGGCAATGTTAGCACTTGTTTTTGTAATCGGTGTGGAGCGGTATGGTGCAAAAAACTGGATTCAGATCGGAGGTTTTGCGATGCAGCCTTCAGAATTTGTAAAGATTATTTTTGTGTTTTTTGTAGCAGCACTGTTAGCGCACTCTGTGCAGTTTGTTGATGTGGTCAAGGTTTCTGTAGCAGCGGCTGCACATGTGTTGATACTTGTTGTGCAAAAGGATCTTGGTGCAGCGTTGATCTTTTTTATCACCTATGTGATCGTATTGTATGTGGCAAGTCAAAATTCGTTGTATTTGATCTCAGCATTGGCAGCGGGAACTTTGGCAGCAGTCGTGGCGTGGAGACTCTTTTCACATGTTCAGGTTCGTGTGCTTGCATGGCAGGATCCATGGAGTACGATTGACAATGAGGGATATCAGGTTGCAAGATCACTATTTGCCATAGGCACCGGTGGGTGGTTTGGCATGGGTCTTGGAGAGGGAATGCCGAATTCTATTCCGGTGGCATCCAGTGATTTTATTTTTTCGGCAATCTGCGAGGAGTTGGGTGTTATTTTTGCAATCTGTCTGATATTGGTAGAGATCAGCTGCTTTGTATTGTTTGTAAACATTGCACTCAAGATGAAAAGACGTTTCTATAAGCTGACAGCCCTTGGATTAGCGGTAGAATATATTTTTCAAGTGTTTTTGACGATTGGTGGAGTTACTAAATTTATTCCATCGACAGGAGTTACATTACCGTTGATAAGTTATGGCGGAAGTTCTGTGATGAGCACGATCATACTGTTTTGCATTATACAAGGGATGTATGTGTTGAATTTTGAAGAGGAGGATCAAGATGGGTCGAAGGAGCAATATCAGAAAGAACAGCGTGGACGAAATACATCCGCCAAGAGAAAGCGCCTCAGCCAGACGCAGGTCCGATAAACAGGCACAGAAGCAGCTTCAAAAAGAGCGCAAACGAGGCAATAGACAGATTTTGTTTATCACATATGCCTTTGTGACTTTGTTTTTGGCGATGGCGGGATATTTGGCGTATTTTACGGCAGTGGACAGTGAAAAAGTA
>ERZ1026864.920-NODE-920-length-15696-cov-4.676939_pt1 | contig 15696 bp, 10 predicted proteins | sample MGYA00380162_ERZ1026864 | MGnify/ENA primary metagenome ERZ1026864 (study PRJEB33269, sample SAMEA4719798) | human gut metagenome | biome: human-associated habitat; feature: organic feature; material: feces | place: Cameroon | collected 2013-10 ... | reverse complement strand
GGGCTCGGAGATGTGTATAAGAGACAGGTATTAAACTTATACTCCCAGCCCTGGAAGCCCTGCTCGAACTCTCTTTTTACATCTGCATAAGCCTCTGCTTCTGCACTTTCTTCATCAATTCCCAGCCTCTTATACTTTTCAAGGCTCTTATGATAGGTCTTCTCTGCATACGGCTCCAGGATCTTATCTACTTCCGGAACTGTGAAACCGCCATATTGCTGGCTGGCTGCACTTAAGACGATATCACCGATCACATCAAAGGCAACATCCAGTGTTTTTGGCTCATTGTACCAGATATTTCCCATTTCAAAGCCACCGGTCAGTACGCTTGCCACATCAAAAAGACAGCAGTTCATGGTATCTCTTCTTGCAGACATATCATGGACATAGATATAGCCATCCCTGCAGGCCTGGATCTCTTCTGTGGTCATAAAGAACTTCTGATACAGCTCTTTGTTAAACTGATTGAAGATCAGACTTCTCTTGGTTGAAACCAGTGCACTGTCGGTATTGGCATTTTCTTTATCACCAACATACATAATGGACTGACTCTTTTTATAGACATCATCCATCATCCTTACAAAATCCTGCTTATAGTTACGGTAATCCCGGTAGCTCTTCGCTACAATAGGCTTCACATCCTCCAGGGCACTCTCTACGATATTATGCATGATCGGAATGGGGATCCTGTCCTCTTCCAGTTCATCTACTTTATCGATCACATACTGGCAGATATGCTTTTTTTCCTCTTCCGTGAATTTGGTCAGGGCGCGGTAAGCACTCTTTCCAACCGCATCAATGACCTTCTGTACATGGAACGCTTCCAGGCTGCCATCCTTTTTAATGACCTTAACATCTCTCTTTGGTCTGTATGCTTCATCCAGTGCAGAAGCCTCCAGTTTTTCCTCTGTTTCAATACTCATCTGTTGCTTTCATCCCCCTTTTATTTGTTATTTCCTGATCATACCGCTGTTTTCAATCGCTTTTACCGCTTCCCTTATCTTTTCAACAGGCATGGTCAATGCAAAGCGTACATGTCCCTTTCCCCTTTTTCCGAAGCTGCTTCCCGGTGTACATAAGACACCTGCCCTTTCAAGCAGCTCCATAACAAAGCTGACATCATCCGTATAGCCTTCCGGAATGGCTGCCCAGGCAAACATACTGCCCTCACTGTCCTCGATATACCAGCCTATCGAACGAAGCCCGCTGCAGAGAGCATCTCTTCTCTTCTGATACTCGGCACACTGTGCCTTTACTTCTTCGTCACTGCCGGTAAGGGCCGCTACCGCACCGTACTGCACCGGAAGAAATGCACCATAATCGATCTGTGACCTCAGCTTCTTAAATGTCTGTACCAGGAATTCATTTCCCACAAGGAATCCCATTCTTGCACCTGTATAATTAAAGCTCTTTGACAGAGAGTAAAATTCTACACAGATATCCTTTGCCCCTTCATGAGAAAGGATAGACTTGCCAACGTGTCCATCATATACAATATCAGAATAAGCATTATCATGAACGATAATGATATTATTCTCCTTTGCCCAGGGAATCAGCTCATCATAAAAGCTGTCCGGTGCGATCCTGCAGATCGGGTTTAACGGATAGGAAACGATCATCATCTTTGTCTTCTTTAATAATTCAGGATCCATTCCTTTCAGATCTGGCAGATAATCATTCTCTTTCAGCAGAGGATAGGTTCTTACATCTGCCATGGCAAGGGATGGTCCTATGGAAAAGATCGGATATCCCGGATCCGGAACCAGCACAACATCTCCCGGATTACAGTATGCCAGCGCAATATGGGCAATTCCTTCCTGAGATCCGTAAACGGCTGTAAATTCAGATTCCTTCAGTTCTACCTGATATCTTGTCCGGTAGCGCTCTATCAGTGCCTGCTTCAGTTCCGGGATCTCTTTCAGGGAATATTTGTAGTTTTCCGGCTTTCTGGCTGCTTCTTCTACAGCTTTCATAATGCGTTCTGACGGTGGAAAATCCGGTGTACCAACGGAAAGGTTATATACCTTTTTCCCTGTCTTTTCTACTTCCGCCTTCTTTTCATCCAAAAGCTGGAAGATTCCCTCCTCATATTCCTTCATTCTGTCTGCTACCTGTAAATTAAGCATATCTCTCCTCTTTTCCTGTGCGCATTTCTGCCAGGGAACTATCCTTTGCAGCTTTTTTACGCACGTATAGTATAGAAAAAGTGTTCATTGGCTGAACACTTTTAAGGGGTTTGTACACTATCCTGTACATCCTTTTCTTTTTCATTTTTACTTTTGCGGAGCTTAATGCCAATGAAAATTGCCACTCCTACGATTGCTGCTATCAGAAGCAGTAATAAAAAATAAGACATAAAGGAATTAAAAAATAAAATCAGGTTATTCATGTCTACCGCCTTTCTCAACTGCCTTTTATTTTAACATGACCAGACTCCTTTTTCAAGAAAATCAGAAGCCATCTTTTCAGCTGTTTCTGTTATTTTTTTGTCATATCCCATTCCTGCCAGCAGTCTGATCGCATTTCTTGATCTGACACGTCCCTCCTTTAGCTGATATGGGAAGATCACTTCTCCATTTTCTACCTCTTCTGTGAAATGATAATTATGATATTCCTTCTGCAAAAGCACAGTCAGTTCTACATCATGTGTTGCGGCAAAGCAAAATACACCCTCTTCCTTCAGATATTTCAGGATCTGGGCAGCAGCTGCTATCCGTTCCACTGTATTTGTTCCTCTCAAGATCTCATCTGTAAATGCAATAACGGGTGTTCCCTTTACTTCTGCTGCATCTATTATTCTTTTCAAGGCTCTGATCTCCGCAACATAAGCACTTTCCCCGTTCAGGAGATCATCACTGATAGAGATCGAGGTATACAGTCTGTAACAGGGGGCTGCAAATGCTTTGGCCATGCAGGTATGAACTGTCTGTGCCAGCAGGACATTGATTGCAACTGTTCTTAAAAAAGTAGATTTTCCTGAAGCATTGGATCCTGTGATAAGCATGCAGTCAGTGGTATTCATGTCATTTGCTACCGGCTTTTTCAGTAGCGGATGATAAAGTCCCTCTGCCATGATCCCCTTCTCCTGGTATTCCGGAATACAATTTCCGCTGTTGCCTGCCCGAAATGCCACGATCGCTATGAATGCTTCTATCTTTCCCGTAATACGGATCAGCTCTTCAGCTTCTTCCCTGTACATAAGAATCTGTTTTTTTCTGTGATAAAAAAACAGCAGATCCATATGCAGCAGCATATTTACATAATCAAGCAAAACAGAAAAAGGATCAGATGAACTTCTGATATTTCCTTCAGGCAGAAGAAAGGCTCCTCTTTTCAGCCTCTGCAGCATATTTACAATATTTGTAAGCTTAGTTATGTCTCCCTGCCACGGTCCTGTAAGCTGTGGAAATTTTTCTGCCTGCTTCACAAATAAAATCAGATACGAAAAGCAGCTGATGTAAGGCGTGATCTCTGCTTTCCTTTTAAAATAAGACAAAATATTATAGATGCAGACTGCCACCATCATGCAGATTCCAACTGGGAAATTCCACAGGATCATAATCACAGAAAAAAGTACAAGACACACTGCCAGATAATCGGATACAGCCTTCTGCTCCGGTGCTTTCTCAAGCTGCTCCAGCTGTTCATACAGAGAACGGGAACATTTCTTTACTGACAGCCTGTGAAATAACATCTGGCATGCTGCCCTTTCCTTTGGATGTTCCTGAAAATAATGGATCTGCAATTCCCTCTGTGCAAGAAGCTCAGGATCTGTCAGTGGTGTTCTCAGGATTTCATAAAGAGACTCTTCTCCGGCCTGTGTTTCCACAAAAGCAAGCCGGTCATAGACCTCATCCATCTGAAGATCTTTCCAGGTAATATCGTCTATATAAAACTCCCTGTTCCTTCGCTTATATCCATCTGCTATTTTCTGCTTTCTGGCAGCACTGATCTTTTCCGGGGACTGTTCACCAAAATGATATAAAATGCGATCCTTATATTCTTTTTCTTCTCTGCGGCTCTGCAGATATGTTCTGGTGATCAGAAACAGAAAAAACAAAATAATTGCTGCCAGAAACAAAAGATAACCCATATTTTTTACCTTGCATTATTCAATGATAAACATTTTTACACAATCTTCCAGACTGACAGCAATTTCATGCAGATTAGTGGCATTTGCTGCAATATTACTGATAACAGCATTGACTTCCTCTGCAGATGCTGATGTTTCCTCTGTACTTGCAGCATTTTCCTCTGCAATGGCTGTCAGATTCTGGACAATATCCACAACCTTGATCCTTGCTTCATCAAGTCCGGCTGTCCGTTTCGCAATCTCACGGATTCCTTCTACAGAACGGTCTATTCCGTCCTTAACCTTATTGAATGCGTCCTGTGTATTTGTTACATTGACATCCTGCTTATCAATAACTTCCTTTACGTTCTTCATCGTGTCTACAGATTTTTCTGATTCCTCGATCAGCGTATTGATGATCGCTTCGATCTGTCTTGCAGACTCATTGGACTGCTCTGCCAGCTTCTGGATCTGGGCTGCTACTACAGCAAAGCCCCGTCCCTGTTCACCGGCTCTTGCAGCTTCAATAGATGCGTTTAAGGAAAGCAGATTGGTTTCTTCTGCAATATCCGTAATGATCTCTGTCGCCTCTTTGATCTTCTGTGCAGACTCATTAGTTACATTTGTCTGTTTATAGATCACTTCCATAGCAGCCTTTGTCTGCTGATTAATCTGTCCAAGCTCTTCCAGAATGGTAACTGCAGAATTTCCCGCATCACGCATAGCTCTTGCATTGGTGCGGAGATTTTCAACCTCTGTATTGGCTTCTTCGATCATGTTCCCCATTAAAACCACATTTTCAGATGCTGACTGCGTTTCCTGTGCCTGGGAGGTTGCACCCTTGGCAATTTCTGTGATCGCATTTTCTACCTGTTCCACTGCTGTAACCGTTTCACTTGTCCCTGTGCTGAGTGCTTCAGAAGATTCATATAATTCCTGGCTTTTTCCCTTGATCTGCTTCGCAATATCAATCAGTTCCAGACGCAGTGTATTAACTGCCTGTCCCATTATACCTGTCTCATCTTTCTGCTTCAGCATATGCTTCTGATCATCATTTTCCCTGAAATCCATATCTGAGATTTTATTTACCACTCTGGTAATCACGCCAATCGGTCTGAACATCAGTGAAGTTATGAAAAAGGTAAATACACTGCAGACGAGGATCAGTACAAGTGCTCCTATCAGACTGTAATTTGTGGTTTCATTCAGACTTGCGAATACCTCATCTCCATCTGCTGTAATGATCAGGACAAACGCTGCTTCATTTCCTATATAATAAGCTGCATATTTCTGTTTTCCCTTAAACTCATACTCAATTACGGAAGGCTCTGGTTTCTTTCCCTCTCCGATCTCTGTAAGAAGCTGCTTTGCCGCTGCATTCTCTACCGGAAGGCCGATCTTGTCTGCTGTCGGATGATACAGCATGGTTCCGTCTGTCCCAGAAAAAATATAAGCGTAGCTTGATGGCATCCCACTGATCGAAATGCCTTTAAGATCGTCCTGCAGTGCTTCTGCGGAAAGAACTGTATCCGCTCCTTCATTTGCCAGCTCCCTGTCCAGATTTTCGCCTTCGACAACAGTAATATCCTTCATATAATTTTCAATAACCGTCTCCAGATTACTCTTTGATTTTGGAACGATCATCAGCAGGCAAAGACTTATAGCAAATATGATGGCAATAAATACCAGTAAGAAGATTTTCGTTTTTAATGAATGCATCGTATTTGCTCTTTTTCCCTGTGTTTTGTTTATTTCCTGATTACTCATGGCTTTCCCCTCCTTATATCACAACACATTTTTTGAGATTTTCTGTTTCTTGTCCTTTATGATCTCTTCTGCTCTCTCATAGATGGCCGCCGGATCTTCCGATGTCTGAAACACTCCATTTTCATAGAGGATCTTTCCGCCGATCATAGTTAATTTTACATTTATCTTGCTTCCACTGTAAACTATATTCTTGGCAATATTGTTAAATGGCCTCATATTAGGCTGATCCAGATCGATCAGTATCATATCGGCCAGTTTCCCTCTGGCAAGCACATCTGCATCCGGAAGTCCCATGGCATAAGCCCCGTTCACTGTCGCCATTTTCAGAACCTCCATCGCATCAACGGCTGCTGCATCTTCCTCCTTCAGCTTGGCAAGCCCTGTTACCAGGAACATCTCCCTGAACATATCAAGACAGTTATTGCTTGCCGGTCCATCTGTTCCGAGTGCTACAGGTATTCCTTCCTTCAGATACCTGCTGACCGGCGCTGTTCCACTGGCCAGCTTGGTATTGGAACCCGGATTGGATATCGCATACAGCTTTCGTTTTTTTAATACTTCAATATCTTCTTCTGACACATGTACCAGATGGTACCCGCCTCCGCCGTAATCAAACATGCCAATGGAATCCAGAAATGCAACCGGTGTCATCCCATACCGTTCCCTGCATCCCTCTACCTCAGCCTTCGTTTCACATAAATGGGTATACACCGGTGCCTGGTATTTATGGGAAAGCTCTGCGATCTTCAGCAGCAGCTCCTTTGAACAGGTATACTCAGCATGAAATCCAAGCTTAAAGGACTGCAGCGGACTTTTATTATTCAGTCTTACATACCAGTCCTCCAGTGCCTCCGCTGACTGGCTGAAATTGTTAACGCCGCCAACCTGTACGCCTCTCATTCCCATGGTATCAAAGGCTTCAAATATCGTATCCGGTGTCAGATACATATCAAAAACCGCTGTAATACCGCTTGTCAGGTATTCCAGTACGGCAAGCTTCGTCAGCTCACCGATCTCATCTCCGGTCAAAAGTGCTTCCACCGGAAAGATCTGTTGATTCAGCCACTGGTCAAGCGGCAGGTCATCTGCAAAAGATCTCAGCAGGGTCATTCCTGAATGCGTATGTGCATCCTTGAATCCAGGCATCAGCAGATTACCATTACAGTCAATCTCACGATCCCAGATAATCACAGGTATCTTAAGCTCCTGAAAGATATCATCGTTGCTTCTGCCCTCTCCCACATACAGGATACGATCACCACTCACCCATACCTCTCCGGAAAAGATTTTCCTTCCTTCTTCCATGGTGAGGATCCTGGCATTAAAAAAACGAATGTTCATTCCGTGTCTCCCTCCAATTCTTTAGCTGACAGATTCTCTGGTCCAAAGCTGTTTGGCAAAAGCTCTTCCAGACTGAAGATCTGAAAATCTGTTATACTCCTTGCTACGATCACCTTAAATGCAGCATCATTTGCAAATTCACGCATAACCTGTCTGCAGATACCACATGGAAATGCATACCCACTCAGGATATATGTTTCTTTTTCACTGCCTCCTGCAATGGCAATCGCTTTCAGGGAACGTTCCCCTTCGCTTACTGCCTTAAAGATGGCACAACGTTCTGCACAGACGGTTGGTCCATAAGCTGCATTTTCAATGTTGCATCCTGTATATATCTGTCCACTCTCTGTCAGAAGCGCTGCTCCTACCTGAAAGTGGGAATAAGGTGTATACGCATTTTTTCTGGCTGCAAGTGCCTTCCCTATCAATTCCTCTACAGGAAGCCTGTCCTGATCTGGATCTTCACACTGTACTTTTTCCATCTTCATCCCATCCTTAAAACAGCATCAATGATTCCGTGATCAGCTTTTTGAACAGGGGTGCTGCAATATCTGCAGCTTCCTGAACTTCTTCATGAGTCAGAGGCTGGTCTGTCATACCGGCTGCAAGATTGGAGATACAGGAAATCCCACATACCTTCATTCCCATATGATTTCCTGCGATTGCTTCTACTGCTGTACTCATGCCAACTGCATCTGCCCCAAGTGCCCTCAGCATCCGGATCTCTGCAGGTGACTCAAAGGAAGGTCCGGTAAGCTGTGCGTAAACCCCTTCCTTCAGTGCTATATTATGTATCCCTGCAGCTTCTCTGATCTTCTGCTGCAGCTTTTTATTGTAAATCGTACTCATATCCGGAAATCTGAGTCCCAGTTCATCAATATTAGGACCTACAAGCGGATTAGGCGCAAAGCAGGAAATATGGTCTTTGATCAGCATAAAATCCCCTGCCCCAAAAGAAGGATTAATTCCACCGGATGCATTGGTAAGAAACAGAATTTCAGCGCCCATCATCTTCATCAATCTAGTTGGAAGTACCACATCTGAAATCGAATATCCTTCATAATAATGGATTCTTCCCTTCATGCAGACAACAGGAACCTGTCCTACATAACCGAAAATAAACTTTCCCTCATGTCCGGGTACTGTCGAAACAGGGAAATCTTTAATTTCGCAATATCTGATCTCCCCTTTGACATCAATAGCATCTGCATAATTGCCAAGACCTGATCCAAGAACAAGTGCAACTCTTGGAATAAAAGGAATCCTTGCCCGTACGCTTTCGTAACAGTCAAGGAGTTTCTGGTATGTCTGATTCATAAAGGAACCCTCCATTCATTTTCTAATTACTTATTAATTTTACCACAAAACAGCATTTGCTTCAACCAATGGAACGCCTTTTAACAGCTCTTTACAGCTTCTTAACACTAGCAAAAAAGTACTGTCTTCTGCCTGATTTACCGGAAAAATGCTGAATGATATTTGCAAAAACAGGGACTGCTGTTCCGGGCAGTCCCTGTTTTTCTCAAATAATAATGCACACCATGCCTCCGTTGGAATCGTTCACGATCTTCTGCATGGTCTCCTGCAGCTTCACCTGACTTTCCTCACCGATCATCGTCAGCTTTCCGGTAATACCGTCATTTACAAGCTGTTCTACTGTTTTTCCAAAAATGTTGGTTTCCCAGATGCCTTCCTTTCCGGTTTCGGATTCGGAAATATACCGTATCAGATCCTTTGCCTGTTCCTCACTTCCTACGATCGGAGAGATCTCTGTTTCAATATTGGCACGGATCATATGGATGCTCGGGCTCTCTGCCCGGATCTTTACACCAAACTTGTTGCCATGCCGGATCAGCTCCGGTTTATCTAACAGGATTTCTTCTCTCTGCGGCATAACAACGCCATATCCTTTTTGTCTCACTGACATCACCGCACTCAGAACCCTGGAATACTCTTTTTTCATAGCCGCCATTTCTTTCAGTGTCGATAAAAGCTGATATTCATTGTGAATGTCTTCTCCTACCAGACTGCTCAGCATCTCAAAATAGCAGGCATCATCCACATCAATATAGATTCTTACGCAGCCGTCCGCCATTCCTACCTGATCCATCTTACATTTTCTGACAAAATCTCCGTTAATGGAAACCGGCCTCTGCAGTACATCCCGGATACAGGTGTATTCCTTCATGACATCTCTGACCTTTTCTACAAGCTGTACCTTAAGTGGGTGATCCCTCTCCAGCATTTCCACCCACTTCGGCATATAAAATTCCATAACTGTAAGCGGAAATTCACAGAGCAGCTTTTCAAGAATCTGCCGGATATCTTCTTTTTTTAACTGTTCACAATTTACAGGCAGCACAGATACCTGATACTTTTCAGAAAGAACTTCTGCCAGCTTCCCTGTTTCTTCGCTATAAGGCTTTGTGGTATTCAAAAGTACGATAAAGGGTTTGTTCAGTTTCTTCAGTTCCCGTACCGTACGCTCCTCTGCCGGTTCATACTGCTGTCTTCCGATCTCAGTAAAGCTGCCGTCACAGGTCACCACGATTCCCACACTGGAATGATCTGCGATCACCTTTCTGGTACCCGTTTCAGCCGCCTGTGTAAAGGGGATCTCTTCCTCACTCCATGGTGTCTTCACCATCCTCTCTTCCCCGTTTTCCATATGGCCTGCAGCACCTTCTACCATATATCCCACGCAGTCGATCAGCCGCACCCTGGCCTGTGCCCCTTCCCCAAGGGAAATACTTGCTGCCTCCTTTGGGATAAATTTTGGTTCCGTTGTCGTGATCGTCTTGCCTCCAGCGCTCTGTGGCAGTTCATCATTTGCCCGTTCCCGTTCAAATTCATCCTCTATATGAGGCAGGACAAGCAGATCCATGAACCGCTTGATAAAGGTTGATTTTCCCGTCCGCACAGGTCCTACCACACCTATGTAAATCTCCCCGTTGCATCTCGTCTGTATGTCCCTGTATAAATCATAATCCCTTTGATTATCCATATAATAAACCCCTTCCATATTTATTTAAATGTATGAAAGGGGTGTTTGTTTTATGAACAGAATATTCAGCTTTATTCTTCGTACTTAAGCTACTGCATTTGCATTTATCTGATCAATAGTCTTTTTGATTCTTATCCACATATTCATATCTGTAAATATCTCCACGACACTGCCTTTATCTGTGAATGGTGATTCCTGAAGCACTGACAGATCCTTCATCATCCCATTATGAATAATGTATTCAACAATCTGGTTCACAAAATAAATCTGTCTGCTGTCAAGATTGGTATCATTTAAGAACTCAGAAAACGCTTCCTTTGCAGCATTCATATCGAGTCCCACAATTTCACGTACAAATTCGCCTAATGGCTTATGACCATATTCCTTTTCATAATCGTTTTTAGAACCAATTTCATTCCAAAGAATATGTTCCAGACTTTCTACATCTGTTTCAGTCAATGGTTTATTTGTTTTAAGCTTTGCAATCACTATATTATCCTGATGTTGACGGACATAGAATTCTGCTTTTGCCTTGTAATTCTTCAATTCATCATTTTCGAGTTCTGATTCATTCCACTCTGTCGAAAGAATTTCATCTGTAAAATTGGTATCATACTTTACAATTTCTTTTGGAAGATATCTCATCAATCCCCGAAGTGATATCCTGATATGTTCCAGTTCATCAATACCGGCATTTTCTACATAATTGGTATGCAGTATCTTATTAATCAGTTCTGACTGCATCTGTATTTCTGGAATATTGGCAACGCTCGCAATCCCTTCCACTTTCTTAAACAAATCGCTTCTATGGCGGCCATACCCTTTACCTGACAGGAATGCCAGTTCCATCGCATAAATAAGTGCATCAAAACGAACAGCACTTGCTTCATCCCCATCCGGCTGAATCAATGGTGCCAGTTCCTGACGAACCATTAACGTGTCTTCAAATGTAATGGAATTATAATTGCTCACTATAGAATACGTATCCACATATTTCAAGTGCTGCCTTACAGCAAAATTTTCACGATTCAGCTCCTGCACTTTTCCAGTCATTGTTCCAACAAGTTTGTTTCTATAAGCAATTAATCGTTCCACCTGATACTCAAGATTCTGAAGCTTATATGCTATCTCAAACTCTAACGTGAAAACTGCTCCTTGCAGTGCCATCATATTCGCAGTAGGTCTTCCCTGATTCATACGGAAAAATTCAAAATTTCCGCAGAAATCAAAAATATAAAACTTATTCTTATCCTCTCCATCCATAAGATCAGCGCACAATCTGGTCCCACGCCCTATCATCTGCCAGAATTTCGCTTTACTCATAACCTTCTTGAAAAATACAAGATTCAATACTTCCGGAACATCAATTCCTGTATCTAACATATCAACCGAAATAGCAATCTGCGGCATTTTCTTTGGATCCGAAAAATCATCTATAGCACTTTGCGCATAAGTCATATAATTATCAATTACCTCTGCAAAATGCTGTCCGTTCTTACTTAATTCAGGATATTGCTTATTAAATATTTCAAATATCTTTTTTGCGTGGTCGTGATTTTTGGCAAAGATAATTGTTTTACCGATTTTCTGTCCATAATCTACCTTAAGACCATCACTCATAAGTATATACAATACCTGTTTGATCGTATCTTCATTAAAAATCCATGTGTTAAGTGCAGAAGAATTGATTCTTTCTGGCAGCTTTCCATCCTCAAATTCAAAAGTATCTTCATAAGCAGACTTGTCTTCTTCTGAAAGTTCATCATAGACTATGCCTTCTTCTATAAACTTAAGCTTAGTTTCTACAGTCATAAAGTCTACGAGATATCCATCCTTTACAGCCTGTGCAAGTTCATAACCATATGTAGGAACACCTTTTTCCAGATCAAAAATTTCATATGTATTCTTATCAATTTCATCTTTAGGTGTTGCTGTCAGTCCAATCAGTGGTGCATCAAAATAATTAAATATATCTTTATACTTATTATAGATAGATCTGTGCGCCTCATCACAGATTACCAGATCAAAATGACCACAGGTAAACAACTTGCCATCATCATCTTTCACAGAATCAATGCAATTTATCATGGTTTGATAGGTTGAAAAAATACAACGTGCTGTATAATTATTTTTTTCATCTACCAGATTAGAACTCGATAAATCCGGCAACAGAGCTGAAAAGCTTCTTTTTGCCTGTGTAACAAGCGAATTACGATCTGCCAGGAATAATATATTCTTAACCCATCCTGCATCTAACAACACCTTACATAATGCAATTACAGTTCGTGTTTTTCCGGATCCTGTAGCCATAACAAGAAGGGCTTTTCTACGGTTTCGTCTGCCAAAGCTGTCACACACAGCCTTAACGGCACCTTCCTGATAGTAGCGTCCAGCTATGTCCTTATCTACTGAAACATGATCTAAGCTTGTCCTCATCATCTGAAGATTATATAATTTTTCCAGATCTCTCTTAGAATAAATAGCCGCAACTTTTCGTTCAGGATATTGATTATCTACAATTCGTGTTTCAAAACCATTTGTAAGGAACACTACCGGTCTTCTGTTAAATTCCTTTTCCAATAAATCTGCATATAGCTTTGCCTGCTGTCTTCCTTTATCTACACCTACACAAGTCCGTTTTGCCTCAATCACTGCCAATGGCTTATGGCTATCGTCATATAGCACATAATCTGCGTATCCTGTTTCAGACTTATTGGGCATTCCCTCAAGTTCAACTTCATTAAGCCAGTCCTTTCCTTCTATCCAGCCGGCATCTAATAGCATTGAATCAATATAAATTTTTCTCGTTTTATATTCAGATAAATCAAGCGGCTTTGGTACATAGGTCTGCTGTTGTTCTTTACGCCTTGCCGTCAGTTCTTCTTTCAGTGCTTTATTCTCAGCAATTAATTTTTCCAAGTCCACATCATTATCTGCAGACTTTACTGTCGGTTCTTCCTGTATAGCAGAAAGCAATTTTACATCATATTGTCTTTCTTCGTAAAAAGCAGAATAACAGTAGGAGACATAATCCATGAAAATAAAAAGATTCTGCAGACAGAGAATTGCCTCATCCTCTATAATCTTTCTGCCATTATGAGCTGCACGATTCCCTATCTTCCGAATTAAATCAAGACGTTTCCACAAATCATCATCTACCAGATCATGAAAATCTTCCGTACTCATAAGGCTGACCAGGTTATCCTGATATGGTTTCTCCAGTGATTTATCTACGGAATACATCCATTTAATAGCAAATTCCATAGCACGACGGCAGTTAATCACGCTGGAAGCAACATCAATCTTTAAAACTCTTTCTGCTGCTATCGCAACATTTGCAAAACTATGAAATTTGGGTTCCTTGTTCAAAAAATCAAAGTTAGTCATGTGCCAGCCTCCTTTGTTTATTCATATGATTTATTGTATAAATTTTGATTTGTCGACCTGATTGATAAAATCGGCGAATTGACGCTGCTTCTCAATATCTGGAATCAAAATATTTATCTTATTCATTGTAGATATCGGAAGCTGTGGTTGAGCAGAGCCACTAGCAATTTTTTCTCTAATATCAGCTAATTGCATCTTAAACTGCTCAATAAAATACACTTCATTAACTACATCTTGTTTCATTCTAAGAATTACCATTCCCGAATTAATTCTAACATGTTCAAATGGTATGGCTTTTGTATAAAATGCTAAATTACCTAAAGTCCCACGTGTTGTAAGAACAACATCACCTCTCGACAATTTCCCCTTACGAAGAGCCTCATCTTTCTCTTTAGTTACAAACATACATGTATCAAAATTAAACCCTGTTGATGTAACATTTTTAGCATTTAAGAATAAGCAATACCCTTTATCAGAGAACTCATCAGCAGTTGGATAATTCTTTCCTCTATCTCCATCAATAATTTCACATACATCAGTCATTGGCTTGGTTTCAATTCCGAATGAATTGATTATAGGGTCACCAAACATCTCGACAAATCGGGCTTTAATCAAATTATCTAATAGTTGTAATTCCCTCTTTCTCGATTCAATTACTGCCTCACATTTACCAAGCACATTCACTACTTGCTTCTGCGTATCCATTGAATCAAGATTGAATTTTTCGTTCTTATAATCCTTAAAATAAATATGTGGAATTGTTGCACCCGTAAAATACTTTTCTAAATGCATATAACTAACTACATAATACAGGTATTCTGGAAGAACGTTATTCTTTGGTAATAAATATTGCATTGTACCAATAACTGATGACTTTGCTGGATGCAAAGTTGTTCTTCCAATTCCAGCCCCATCTTTAACAACAGCTACATATGAATTTTCTTGATGATAAAAATCCACATTACCTATACAACCAGATGCTCCATAAACAGGATAATCACCCTTCAGTTCAACTATATCTGATTGCTTTAAATTCGATGATCCCCGCTCACAAACATCTTCAAGTTTTACTCTCATCTATACCATCCCTGCAAATCCGAATCTGCAGGATTTAGGCTATGTACTTTCTGTGTGCATTTTTTACATTTATTTGATTAACCATAGCATACTGCATGGTTGTATCAATTTGAGAATGTCCTAAAATTTTCTGAACTTGTTCGATAGGCATTCCTTTATCTATTGCCCTTGTTGCCATTGTCCTTCGGAATTTGTGAGGATGAATTTTTTCAGCATTTATGCTTCTTCCCAAATTTCTAATCCTTATTTCTACTCCACTAATCTTCAATCGCAAATGCGGTGCATCCAACGTTACAAACAATGCCGGGTTATCATCATTCCTACATTTTAAATAATCCTGCAGATGAAGCTTCGCTTTTGCATCAAAGTAAACTCGTCGTTCTTTATCCCCCTTGCCAAACACTACACATTCCCGCTCTTCAAATGATATATCATCTATATTTAAACGGACCAATTCTCCAACCCTTATTCCTGTAGAATACAGTAAATCAACTATAGCCAGATCTCGTTTACATAAACAGGCATCACGTAATCTCTCTATCATCTCATCCGATATCGTTTCCTTAACAGGCTGTACTGTTTTTATCTTATGTATTCTTTTCATCGGACTCTTAAGAATATAATCTTCTTCCTCAAGCCAGGAAAAGAAACTGGAAATATTTCGTCTGATATTATCAACGGTAGTTTTACTACACCTACCGTTTTCTTGGTATTTTGCAAGATAACAACGTATTTCATCTGTAGTAATTTTTCTTATAGGCGTATCAATACATCTCAAAAGATGCTCCACTGTTGATTTGTAATAAGACACCGTTCTATCTGAGCATCCCTCTATTTTCTTTGCTGCAATAAACATATTCAAATAATCATAATTAGTAGTTTCTGAAATGGGTTCCTCCTGTTCCTGCATATTTTTTAACAAAACTTCCTGAAGTTTCTTCATTTGTGAAATATTCAGATATTCTGCCATTTCATTCAGTATTTTTACTAATTTTTCTTCCACGCTGGTTCCTCCATAAATACCAGCATCCTTCAACCAATTATGAAC
>ERZ1026864.911-NODE-911-length-15804-cov-4.240777_pt1 | contig 15804 bp, 9 predicted proteins | sample MGYA00380162_ERZ1026864 | MGnify/ENA primary metagenome ERZ1026864 (study PRJEB33269, sample SAMEA4719798) | human gut metagenome | biome: human-associated habitat; feature: organic feature; material: feces | place: Cameroon | collected 2013-10 ... | reverse complement strand
TGTAAAGTCGGCTGCTCCGCGGCGAACTTCCGTCTCTTCCGGTACCAGATCAAAGTGGAACCACTCTCCTTCTGCTGCCGCTACAATACCCTTTGCACGTAAAACGTCACCATAGTCTTTCGTCTCAGCTAACTTGTGCAAAATCTCGGTAAGTTCTTCCTCCGTAAACTTGTGCGCTGTCTCAACGCCCCAGCTTTTAAATACATCATCTGCATGATGATGGTGATGGTCATGATGATGTCCGCATCCACACTCGCCGTTGTGATCATGCTCGTGGTCATTATGGTCGTGATCATGATGATGTCCGCATCCACACTCACCGTCGTGATCATGCTCGTGGTCGTGATGGTCGTGATCATGATGATGTCCGCATCCACACTCGCCATCGTGATGATGTTCATGCTCCTCTAACAGCTCTTTTTCCAAAGAATTAACCTTTTCCATAGCCTCTACGATATTTTTACCCTGAATATCATCCCATGGTGTTGTAATAATAGATGCTTCCTCGTTTTTCTCACGAATCATCTTCAGACAAGCATCCAGCTTGTCGGCTGACACATTCTGTGTACGGCTCAAGATTACTGTTCCTGCGTATTCGATCTGGTTGTTGTAGAACTCACCGTAATTCTTCATATACATCTTGCATTTCGATGCATCTACAACCGTTGCCGTACTGTTGATCTGTACTTCATCACCAATATTTTTTACTGCTTTGACCACATCAGACAACTTGCCAACTCCGGATGGTTCAATAATAACACGATCCGGACTATATTTTGTAAGCACCTCTTTGAGTGCCTCTCCAAAGTCACCAACCAAAGAACAGCAAATGCAACCGGAATTCATCTCTGTAATCTGGATTCCTGCCTCTTTCAAAAATCCACCATCGATACCGATCTCACCGAACTCGTTCTCGATCAAGACTAACTTCTCACCTTCAAATGCTTCTGCGATCAGCTTTTTGATCAACGTCGTTTTACCTGCTCCTAAAAATCCTGAAATAATATCAATCTTTGCCATTGTCTCATCAATCCTTTCTATCGTCATTTGCATTTGCCTCTAACTATCATTATAACAAACCTGTCAACTCTCAAATTGCTGTTTCGTTGTCTCATACATCGCAATACTCGCCGCGATCGGCAGATTCAGACTGTCGATGCGATTGGAATGCGGAATGATCACACTTGTCCCGATCTGCGCAAAGCGATCCGGCAGTCCGGTCGCTTCGTTGCCAAAAAGCAAAGAAAACGTCCCCTGTGGTCTGATCTCATGCAGACTTTTCTTGGCGTCCAACATAAATGGATATAATTCCCGTTCACCAAACTGTGCCTGATATTCATCAAAATCCTCAAAGTAAACAAAGTTTGTCGAAAAAATCGCCCCCATGGACGCTCTTACCACTTTGGGGTCAAAGGCATCCACTGCCGGACGTATGATCGCCATCTGATTCAAACCAAATCCTAAGGCGCTCCGCATGATCGTTCCCATATTGCCGGCATTAGAAGGATTTACCAAAACTATGTGGGATGCTGTTTTCTCCAGCTGCCCTTCATATTTCGTAAATTCTCCGATCACGTAACAATTTTCTTTTTGAGACAATACATGAAATATTTTGTCTGTCTGAACCATTTCTATACCGGCATCCCTGCACAAACTACGCAGTTTGTCTAATGTTTCCCCCTCTTTCATGCCGGAGTGAATATATACCCTCGTCACCTTGTCCGGCTGAAAGCGTAACAGTTCAAATGTCAGCGTTATACCTAATGCATAGGAAACCGGGGAATCCTTGCGGTATCTCTTATATCCTGCCATCTTTTATCCTTCCTGTTCAATGCGCACATCGATTGTCATATCTCCAATTTCTGTTGAAAAAGGAATCGTAAACATTTCCGTTGCCGCACCATCATAACTTGCACCAACACAATAATCCGGTGGTGTAATATCAATCATAATATTATTATTTGCAAATACCGTCGCCGCATTGCCCGCCACCATATTTCCTAATTCCGAAATTGCACTCTGTCCGATCGCATCAATGGCATTGACCGGCATCATCATCATTTTAGATACGACCCCAAGTGCTGTCTGTGGTTCAAAATTAAGCAATACTTCTCCCGAAAGCTGACCTACCAGCCCGAGACGGATCAAAGAATTTTCTTCCGGGAAACTCTGTTGTCTAAGAGATGGTGTCCCTATTTTTAAATCCAACATACACATATCTTTCATCACTTTGCACACAGATATGATAAATGGATTGACATGCTCTGCTTTCAAACTTTCTCCCTCCCCTTACAACTGGAAATAATCCCAAAAATCTTCACTAATATTAACATCGCACTTATTGAGCCAGATGTTATATTTCTTTTGGAACAGGCGATTCTGGCGTTTTGCAATGATAACTTCCTTGCGAGCCTGTGTCGCATCCTCTTCCTTGTCATTGACGCAATATATAATATAATATCCCTGCGTTCCCTCTACAACACTGCTGACTTCACCCTTTTTGAGGGCTAACGCCGCATCCAATGCCGCTTTCTCCAATTTGGTGGAACTTTTGCCAACCACCAGTTCCTGCGTTGTTGCATCGGTATTATCTTTGGCCAATGTCAAAAAGTCTTTCGTCTTAACTGCACGAAGCTGCAGCTGTTCTGCCCACTTAAGAGCCTGTGCCTTGGCTTTCTCATCCATATCGATCTTCTGTCCGGAACTTCCGATCCCTTTCGTCATGATCTCAATATACTGGATCGCAGCCTGCCTTGCTTCCTCATCTGACACGTCGGTGTTTGCCTTGTCAGTAGCCACATAAAACATTTTATTGGCAAGCACGTTTTCTTCATACAATTTACTAAGTCCCTGAACGGATAAATAATATTTCTTTTTATCACTGTCAGACACCTTTTCCATGATCTTTTCTGCCTTTTGCATTGCCTCGTCTTTCTCATCATTGGTAAGTGAAACTTCATTACGATCCGCTGCCTGCGCGATCACTTTAAGCTGTGTTACCATATTGACGATTTCCTGCTTTGCCTGAGCACCCACTGTTTTATTGCCGCCCAGCGAATAGTTCCATAGCTCACTTCCAAAATTGCCCTCATACTGTCTTTTTAATAGGTAGGCATAGTTCATCATCTCGCTATATTCTACACCGTCACTGCCCACTGACATAACGATCGAATCCTTATCCGGTGTTCCTGCCGCAAGCTTTACCTTTTTTGTGCCAATCTTGGAATTGCCACAGCCCGTGCATACTCCTGCCACGGCAATGCATATGCTTAAACCAACTGCCATCCATTTACTTTTCTTTATCATAGTCACCATGCCTTTCCGTTACTCCACGACTTTTCCGATCTCACGGATCAACTGATTCACTGTCTGGAATAATTTTTCTGCTGTCTCCTGCTTACTTACTGTTTTGGAAACAGACGGTACCTTCACCGCAGCAGGGATCCTTCCGTATCCGCTGCGATAACTTTTGCCTGCCGGCTGTGGTTGTGGTTTCATCGTGTAAATAAAATAGGATTGTTCTTCCTTTTTGGCCGCCTGCACCACCTTAAAAGCGCCCTCATACGATTCTACCATTTTTACAAGGTTTACGGAAGAGATTTTTGCGTTTGGTTTCAGATAAAATCGAATTTGGTTCATTTTTTGCACAATTTGTGTGATTCCGGCACGGTGTGCTTCCGCTTTAAGCAGTGCCACACGCAATAAATTCTCAGCCGCATTAGGCAATTCTCCAAATCGATCGATCATTTCTTCCTGCATATCTGCATATTCTTCCGCATTTTCAATCCCGGCGATACGTTTGTACATATCCAGCTTTTGAAATTCACTACGAATATAAGTTGCCGGAATAAACGCATCCACTTGCAGCTCCAAACTGGTCTCAAACGGTTCCTCTTCCGGCTGTTCGCCTTTCAGTGTAAGTACTGCCTCATTGAGCATTTTACAGTACAGATCATATCCAACCGCTTCCATATGCCCGGACTGCGCTTCACCAAGCAGATTCCCGGCTCCGCGGATCTCCAGATCCCGCATCGCCACTTTGATCCCGGAACCCAGTTCCGTGTATTCACGGATAGCGGCCAATCTCTTCTCCGCTACCTCTTTGAGCATACGTCCCCGCTGATACATCAAAAACGCGTATGCTGTACGATTTGATCTTCCGACACGACCGCGAAGCTGATAAAGCTGTGACAACCCCATCTTATCGGCATGATCAATGATGATCGTATTTACATTCGAAATGTCTAATCCGGTCTCAATAATCGTCGTTGCTACCAAAACATCTATTTCACCGCTGATAAATGCCATCATGATCTTTTCAAGTTCTCGCTCACTCATCTGCCCATGCGCAAAAACAACATTGGCATCCGGCACCATTTTTGCTACTTCTGCCGCCACCTCTGCAATACGGGCAACGCGGTTATACACATAATACACCTGTCCGCCTCTTCCCAATTCGCGATTGATCGCCTCACGAATGATCTCATCATTATGCTCCATCACAAATGTCTGTATTGGCAGACGGTCTACCGGTGGCTCCTCTAACACGCTCATGTCCCGAATGCCGGTCAAACTCATATGCAGCGTTCGTGGTATCGGTGTTGCACTAAGCGTAAGGACATCAACATTTCCTTTCATCTGCTTGATCTTTTCCTTGTGTGTCACACCAAATCGCTGTTCCTCATCAACGATCAATAATCCCAAATTCTTAAATTCCACGTCCTTAGACAGCAGACGGTGTGTGCCGACAATAATATCAACCTGTCCCTTTCGCAGTAGATCTATCGACTTTTTTTGCTGTGCCGGAGTACGAAAACGTGATAACATCTCAACTTTGACCGGAAAGTCTCCGAGTCGTTCGCACAATGTGTTGTAATGCTGTTGCGCTAAGATCGTAGTTGGAACAAGCATCGCTACCTGCTTTCCATCATTTACCGCCTTAAATGCCGCACGCAATGCGATCTCTGTTTTGCCATAGCCAACATCCCCGCAGATCAGCCGATCCATGATCTTGTCACTTTCCATGTCCTTTTTAACGGCGGCAATGGCTGTCAACTGATCTTTGGTCTCCTCAAATGGGAAAACCTCCTCAAATTCCTGCTGCCACACAGTATCCGGACTATAAGCATATCCTTTTTGTTCTTGTCGCTTGGCATATAACAAAACCAATTCTTTTGCCACTTCCTGCACAGCCTTGCGCACGCGTGTCTTGGTCTTTTTCCATTCCGGCGATGACAAGCGGTTTAGTTTCGGCTGCTTCGCCTCACGCCCGGCGTATTTCTGCAACAGATCCAGTCCCGATGCAGGAACATATAGATTTCCGCCGTCTCCATACTCAATCTTAATATAGTCCTTCGACACATGGTCGACTGTGATCTTTTCGATACCTTTGTAAATACCAACTCCATGATTCTCATGGATCACATAATCGCCAACGCTTAACTCATTAAAGCTCTGTATCGCCTTTCCATCGTATTTTTTCTTCTTGACATTACGCCGTTTCTGCTTTGTGCCAAAAATATCACCTTCCGTCACAACAGCAAACTTCGTCATCGAATAAACAAATCCATGACGCATAAATCCATACGATACCATAACCTGTCCGGCTTCCAACGGCATATCCGGCTTCTCATGATAAAATGCCGGAATTTCATATTCTCCCAAGTCTTTACTTAAACGCTGCGCACGCGTCCGAGATCCACAAAGGAGCAGTACACGGTATCCATTCTTTCTCCAGCGAAGCATATCGTCTACAAGTAGTTCAAAATGCTTATTATAGGACCCCACCGGCTGTACCTGTACATTCACCTGCGCCCTGCTCGCAAGCTGCTTTGGCAGTCCATCCAGCAAAGACAAAATAACAAGTTGCTTGTTCTGCAGCAATCCAAATAAAGGCTCCATTCCCTGCAAGATCTCCGGCTGCTTTGGCAAAAGATAGCCTTTCTCCAATCTACTTTCCATACTGTCACGAAACTCTGTTTCCACCGCCTGAGCTTTCTCATAACAGCGGGATGGCTCATCTAAGAAAAAGATTGTCTCCTCCTCTGGCATAATATCAAAAAAGGACAATGTTTCCACCGGAAAATAGGGCAGGTAGGCTTCCAACCCAATACGGCTCTGATATTGTTCGTAATCATTTTTTATTTCCTGTAAATGGTCATTTAACCGATTCACTTCTTCGAATTTCTTCGCCTTTTTTAATTTTGTGCTGATCTTTGCTGCGTCTTTCGCCATTTTTGTAAAACCATCGGCAATTTGCTCAGTAGTCAAAATTAATTCCGATGCCGGAAAGATGGTAAACTCTGCAATGCGTTCAATTGAGCGCTGACTCTCCACGTCAAACGAACGGATCGTGTCAATCTCATCATCCCAAAACTCGATACGATATGGGCAGTCCTCCGTTACCGGAAATACATCCAAAATTCCTCCGCGCACGGAAAAATCTCCAGGCATCTCAACCTGTGCCTGTCTCACATAACCCATATTGACTAGATTTTTACAAAGAGTCTCAAGATCATATGTCTCCCCTTCCGCTACCTGCTGCTTCGCCTGCTCATAGATCTTTTGCGATAGTACGAACTCCATGCCGGCATCGATCGAGGTGACAATGGTTCCCCCCTTGCGATCCAGTAATGCCTCTCTGACTTTAAGTCTCTGTGTGCTAAGTGCATTACCATGTACATCAGCACTAAAAAAAATCACATCTTTCGCCGGATAATACATAACTTCCCGGTCAAACATGCGATAGTCTTCTGCAATTTCCCGTGCCCTCAACTCATTCGCCGCAATGATCACTTTCCATTTCAGAGACTCACCGGTAAGGCCATAGATCCATTGGCACTTTTGTGATTCGATGCATCCCGATATCTGCAATGGGAATTGCTGCTTTTGTATTGCCTCTTCGGCATTGCGGTACGCCGTAATCTCCGCCAAAGGCGCCAATAATGTTTCCATCACTGCCCCAACCTCTTACTTTCCGTTAAATTGATTCATCGCCGCTTCAACGCTGTCTGTCAAAATAGTCTCACATGCCTTTACCGTCTGCTCCAGCGCAGTACGGATCGTCGGCTCTTCCTCTGCCGGGAATCTCCCCAACACATAGTCCGCCAGATCCCAGCCTGCCGGTTTCTCTCCCACGCCAATCCGGATCCGCGAAAACTGCTGCGTCCCCAAATGCGCAATGATATTCTTGATTCCATTATGTCCACCGGCACTTCCTTTGGCACGTACCCGAAGCTTTCCCGGAGCCAATGCGATATCATCATAAATGATGATCAATTCCTCCTCGGGATCGATCTTATAAAAATCCACCAGTTCGCGTACACTCTCACCGCTAAGATTCATATATGTCTGCGGCATCGCCAACAGCACTTTATTCCCTGCGATCATTCCCTTACCGCATACCGCCTTGTGTTTCTTGATGTCCATCGAAATGCTGTAGGCATCGCTGATCGCCGTAATCGCCGAAAATCCAATATTGTGTCGTGTTCCGGCATATTTACGCTCCGGATTTCCTAATCCTACTATAATATACATTGTTAACCTCGTTTCTATGCTGTCTGTTATTACAATCGCACAATCTCCTAAGCCGGGTTCAGCGATACTGCCTTTTTCTCGCTGCCCCCGGCTCTTATATTGCTATTTGTTTGTTGTGTCGGCTATTGCTAGTACGTCTTATTATCACGGTACTCCCCAATATGTACCGCCTCTCCACTGTACTGCTTTAACATATCCATTCCCATTACATGACGATTATCCATCGTGCGCATAATGTCTTTGATCTGCAATTGTGCAGCGACATGCGGTGTACTCAGATTATAAACCTGATTATCCCTGAATGAAAGTACATATGGCTGCAGCACATTGTACATGCCAGGAATAATGACTAATCCCTTATCACCGTTAGTCAGCTCGACACATACACCCGGTTCCAAAATATTAATACTGTGAATCAGCGCCTGTACCGCAACACGATCGTATCCATTTCCGGCATCTAATAGAAAGCGAATCGCCTGCACATCTGATGTTGGCTCTTCTTGTATGTTCATTGCCGTCAACTGGTCATAAATATACGCTGTACGCAATATTTCAACCTCTGGGATCTTCTTCTTTTCCATTTCATCATCTTTGCCGCCGACATGAAAGATTCTTCGCAATGCTACTGACAATATCATCTTGACACCGGCATCAAGCGAATAATCTCTGCTAAACATCTGATAAGCCGCCACATAATACGTATTGATCTTTTTGAGATCTTCTTCTGTCAATTCCAACTGCGATTTGCGTCGCAATCCGATCGGGATCAATAAGGTACCTATATCATGCAGTACTGCTGCTGTCACCAGATCTGTCTGGTTTTTCTCGGACAAATTCATCCGCTTTGCCATCATCGCACAGAGCAGCGCTGTGTTCAGTGAATGTTTATACACATAATCTTCCACGCTGCGAAGATTTTGGATGAAATTTATCTTGTGGTCCAAAGAACCATACTTCTGAACAAGCTGCGTCACAAACGTATTCAACTTCGCAGACGGTTTCTGTTTGCTGACTGCATCCAAGATCTCTTTGATTGCAAATACTGCCATCGTCTGATAGCGTTCAAACTCAATATCTTCTGCTGACATAGGTGGTACCGGCTCCGCCGGCTCTAATACATAAATACCGATCAGTCCAAAGTTCTGAATACTAATGATTCCCTGCTCTGTCAGTCTGGAATTTCTTTCGTACAACATAACTCCATTTTTGTTGTATATTGGTTTTGCCAAACGCATCCCTTTTTTTAATTCATCTGCTTTTACAAAAATCATGACAGCCCTCCTATCTACGCATTAGATCTGCGCTTTATTTATTTTTTTCTGCTAGATTGTTCGTTACTCGGTTATACAGCTCCCAAGCTGCGTTATAACCCATCTTTTTCTGTCTGTGGTTAACTGCTGCCGACTCACAGATGATCGCAATATTACGACCGGGGCGGATCGGAATAGAGTGGCACACAACCTTGTTGCCAAGAAATTCCGTATACTGCTCCTCCAGGCCAAGACGATCATAATCCTGTTCTTTATTAAATTCCTCAAGCTTAATGACCAGATCAATATTCTGATCATCTTTAACGCTCTCTACACCAAACAGTGATTTTGCATCAATAATACCGATACCACGCAATTCGATAAAATGTCTCGTAATGTCCGGTGCGCTGCCGAGCAATGTGCTCTCATTGATTCGTTTGATCTCTACCACATCATCCGAAACAAGACGGTGTCCTCTATGAATCAACTCCAATGCGACTTCCGACTTACCGATACCGCTTTCTCCCATGATCAAAATGCCTTCTCCGTAAATATCTACCAGCACGCCGTGAACCGTACAGCGCGGTGCCATATTATAGTTAAGGCACTGGATCAGATCCGCCATAAATTCATTCGTAGCACGCTTGGTACGTAAGATCGGCACCTGATATTTCGTTGCCAATTCGATCAGACGGTCATCCACCGGAAGGTTACGGCAAAAAACGATACATGGTGGTTTGGGTGACTTCTCATTGCCACACAAAATCTCTTCTAACATTTGGACACTGTATTCTACACCTTTTTGCTCCATATAAGTATATTCCACCTGCCCAATGATCTGAATCCGGTTAGAATCAAAATAGTCAAAGAACCCTGCCAATTGCAAAGCCGGTCGATTAACATCCGATTGCGTCACTTTCACGTCCTCAATAGGTACATTCGGTGTACAGTTTTCTAATTTTAATTTGTCTACTAAATGTGTCAATGCGACACTGTACTCTGCATTCTGCATATTCTACCAACCTTTCTAACCATAGTGCATATTCCCTGCATCCCGCAAATTCCTGCCACCCTGCTGCAAATTTCTATACAGCTTGCTGGCAATCCCTATACAGATTGCTGCAAATTCCTATACAGCTTGCTGACAATCCCTGTCAACTGACAGAAAATCATCTATTTTGTTATGAGTCTTTCTTATGAAAAAACTCATATACATTTTGTGCTGCCTGTTCATTCATGGACTCAACTTCAGCCAATTGCTCTACGGAAGCTGCCTTGATCGCATCAAGTGAAACAAACCGCTTCATCAACTGTTTGCGACGCTTCGCCCCAATCCCCGCAATGTCATCCAATATGGATCTGACTTGCACTTTACTACGTAAAGAGCGGTGATACTCAATGGCAAAACGATGCACTTCATCTTGAATGCGTGTCATTAAATGAAATCCTTCACTGCATGTATTGACCGGTATCTCACTCCCCTGAAAATACAATCCACGGGTGCGATGCCTGTCATCTTTCACCATGCCACAGACCGGTATCACTATTCCTAGCTCCCTCAAAACAGACTCTGCAACATTCACTTGGCCTTTCCCGCCATCCATCATGATCAAATCCGGGAACACCGTAAAGCCTCCCGTTACTTTTTCCCCTTGATCTATCTGTTGTTGTTCCTCCAGACCGTGACGAAATCTTCTTCCAAGCACCTCTTCCATGCTGGCATAATCATCCGGGCCTTGCACCGTCTTAATGCGGAACTTACGGTAATCGCTGCGCTTCGGCTTTCCGTTTTCAAAAACAACCATAGAGCCAACCGACTGAAATCCACTGATATTCGATATATCATATGATTCCACCCGCTTTACTTCAGACATGCCTAACAGATCTGCGATCTCCTGCATTGCCCCTAATGTACGTTCTTCTTCTCTCCGCAGCTTTTCTGCATCTTGCGTCAAAACCAGCGCTGCATTCTTATGCGCCAGCTCGACTAAACGCTCTTTCTGTCCCTTTTTGGGTGCAAGAATAGATACCTTTCCACCTCGACGTTCCGACAGCCAATCCGAGATCAGGTCTTTTTCTTCTAATTCATATTCTACCATGAGTTCTCGCGGAATAAAAGGTGTTCCTGCATAAAACTGTTTGATAAACGACTGCACTAACTCTTCCGGTGCATCACCGTCTATCCCTTTTAAATGATAATGATCCCGACCGATCAATTTGCCCTCGCGAATAAAAAACACTTGAATGACCGCTTCCAGATCAGTCTGCGCCATAGCGATCACATCGCGGTCAACCCCGCCAAAATCTGTAACTTTCTGATGCACTGCAACTTTTTTGACACTGGCGATCAGATCGCGGCAAGAAGCCGCTTCTTCAAAGGCAAGTTCCTCGACTGCTTTCGCCATCTTTGCTTCCAGCATTTCTAAAACCTCTGAGAAATCTCCTTCCAAAAGTTTCAGTGCCTTGCTGAAATTTTGCTGATACTGTTCCGGAGTCACATATCCCTGACATGGTGCCTGACACTGCTTAATATGATAATTCAAGCACGGTCGTTCTTTACCGGTATCTCTTGGCAGCACACGATTGCATGTTCGTATCTGATAGATTTTATGAACCAGATCCAACATATCTCTTGCAGACCCTGCACTGGTAAACGGGCCAAAATATTTACATTTATCCCGCCTCTGCTCCCGCGAATAGATCAACCGCGGATACTCTTCATATACGGTTGCTTTGATAAACGGATATGTTTTATCATCTTTTAACATCGTATTATACTTTGGACGATGCTCCTTGATCAGGTTGTTTTCGAGTACCAGCGCCTCCACCTCGGAATCCGTAATGATATACTCAAAATGATCAATCTGCGAAATCATTTTTTCAATCTTGGGCGATACTTTTCTGCTCGCCTGAAAATACTGTCGCACACGATTTTTCAAACTAACCGCTTTGCCCACATAAATAATAGCATCTTTTTTGTCGTGCATTAAATAGACGCCCGGTTTGGCGGGCAGTTTTTTTAACTCTTCCTGCAAATCAAACATGGGCGTCTCCTTAAAATTCTAATTCAAATTACAATTTAATCTTCTTTACACTCTGGTCTAACTGATAAGCGATCTCCTTCAAACCTGCTGCACTATCAGATATGTTCGCCAATGTGTTGCTGACTTCCACAACTGATGCAGATGTCTCCTGACTGCTGGCTGCATTCTGCTCAGCAATGGCAGAAAGATTCTGCACGACATCAACGACCTTACTTCTGGAATCATCCAAGCTTTCTGTTCGTCCGGAAATCGTAACAACACCTCCGATCGCCTTCTCAACACCTTCGTAGACATCCGCAAAGCGTTTCTCTGTCTGCTGCATCTTGTCGCTCTGAACAGCCATGATCTGTTGTACTCCCTGCATAGTATCCACGGCATGCGTCGAGTCTTGTATCAAAACATTTGTAATATCATCAATCTGTTTGGCTGAATCATTTGACTGCTCTGCCAGCTTCTGAATCTGAGAAGCAACCACAGCGAAACCACGTCCCTGCTCGCCGGCACGTGCTGCTTCAATAGATGCATTCAGTGACAACAAATTGGTCTCTTCTGCAATTGATGCGATAATATCTGTCGCTGCCTTGATCTTCTGCGCGGAAGCATTCGTAATATTGGTCTGCTCATAAATCTCATCGATGGAAAGCTTGGTCTGGTCATTCACTTCCATCAACTCTTTCAAAATGGACATTGCCTGATTACTGGACTCTTGCATCTGCTTTGAATTCTTATGTAATGCTTCTGCAACGGAATTCGTTTCTTCGATCATATTGCCCATCGTAATGACATTTTCTGTCGCACTCTGTGTCTCATCAGCCTGATTTGTCGCACCACTGGCGATATCACCCACAGCACTTTCTACCTGCTCGATCGCACGTGCTGTATGGGCGGCATCTTTATCCAAGCTTTCAGACGCATTGAACAGACTATTACTTTGTGCCTGAATGCCCTGTATCATCAGAACCATTTCTTTACGAAGCGATGCAACTGAACGGCTCATCATGCCGGTTTCATCCTTTCGCTTTAGCAAACGTTCTGCAGCCTTGTTTTCTGTAAAGTCCATTCTGGACATCTTTTCCACAATTTTTGAGATCATGATCAGCGGTCTTGTCATTCTGCCCGTGATAACTGCTGCCAAAAATGCGAATATAACAACAACAATAACAAATGCTACCGTTCCGGTCTTTATCATATGGTTGATCGGTGCTAAAATGTCATCCTTATCCGCTGTAATGACAAGAACCGTCGGCTCTTTTTTGGTGACATAATATGCTGCCATCTTTGCTGTTCCTTTATATTTATACTCAACAACACTTGTCTCAGGTCTGGATCCCATCTGAATATCTTCTACGACCTTTTTGATCCTTGCATTCTCTACCGGTTGTCCAACCTTTTCCCCTTCCGGGTGGCAAAGCATCATGCCGTCGCTTCCGGATACAATATATGCATAACTGGAATCAACACCCTGCAAAGCTACATTACCAAATGTATTCTTCATAGAAATTTTATTGTTCAGGTTACCTGCCGCAATAAATTGATCCAAAGAAATACCGTTCGCAGTTACCATATCGTGCATGTAATGCTCCGTCTCGACTTGAATTGCCGATTCTGCTTCAGGCACTACAATCAACAGCATGATCGCACCGGTCAGCACAACTGCCAGAATTACAAGTATAGACACTCTAAACTTCAATGAAGATACAAAGCCAACCTGCTGCGCTCTCGTCTTCTCCTGCTCAGCGACTTCCTTTGCTCTTTCTCCGAGCTCCTTTGCCTTTTCTGCAGATTTCTCCGCAGACTTCTTCACCTTCTCCGCAGACTCTTCCGCTGTTGCTTTCACCTTGTCTGCAGCTTTCTTAGCTTTCTCTATCTTGGCGGCTTCTTTCGCCTTCCTCTTCTCATTCTTCTTGCGCTGTTTTGCTAAACGCTTCTCTTCTTTTCTTTTCTGTTTGTCAGTCTTCTCTTCATCTATTGCTGGTTCATCCACCGCATCTGTAGTCTTCTCTTCATCTGCTGCCGGTTCTTCCACCGCATCTGTAGTCTCCACTTCATCTGCTGCCGGTTCTTCCACCGCATCTGTAGTCTCCACTTCATCTGCCGCCGGTTCTTCCACCGCATCTGTAGTCTTCACTTCATCTGCTGCCGGTTCTTCCACCGCATCTGTAGTCTTCTCTTCATCTGCTGCCGGTTCTTCCACCTCGTCTGTAGTCTTCACTTCGTCTACCATTGGTTCTTCCACCTCGTCTGTAGTCTTCACTTCGTCTACCATTGGTTCTTCCACCACATCTGTAGTCTTCTCTTCATCTGCCGTTGTTTTATCTGCATGATTCATACGCTTCCTCCTTATTTCGGAATGTATTTCCCTCTGAAAAAAAATTCCTCACCAAAACACATGATATGCTCTGATGAGGAGAGGGGTTTGAGGGGTATATCTAGTCGCTATCTTAACGACTGACTATAGTATATCAGCATTTCTTACAAATTGCAACTAGAATTGTAAGAAAATTGTAAAAAATTTCATTCAAACTTCAAGCAACGAAAATTGTCACGTCATCACATATTGCTTATTCTGTCTGCAATAAACAGATATTTTGCAGTTTTAAATAAACGTTCCGTGTTGCAATATCGTCTTATACCGAATATTCTGCTATTTACGCACTACCATATACTTTTCCAATAAAATATCAGGAACATAAGACATTTTTGCTTTGCGCAGCCCTTCTGCCCCGGCATCATCTTCTCGATTAATATAGCGGTACTGCTGGCATTCATGCTTTACAAACTGCTGGTTGATCATCGGATATGCTCCTTGGATCTCTGGAAATGCTTTTTCAAAATGGACCGCCAACGTATCTCCACCAAGCGATTCTCCCATCGTAAAGGCCACAACTTCTCTATCTGCCCAAAGCACACCTCCAACCATTCCCAATTTGTCATAATGCTGCAATGCCTGATTCACAACTTGAAATTCTTCTTCCATATCAGGATCCCATTTGTCAGCACGCTTGCGCTTCCAAATTTGATTCATCTGCAGACAAGCCTGCCAATTATCCGGTCCCAACGACTCATATCGCCAGTCATGATTTTCCTCAAAACGGTGAATGTGGCCACGCTTTCCATGCAGTTTTTTACCTGCTAACGTCGTCAAACGTTCTGTCTCATAAATATAATCGTAAATATCCCGTTCCGGCGTAATGATAAATTCCCCCGGATGCCATTTTTCTAACAATTCAACCTCATCCCGCAACAAACCGTAAAACCGCAATGCATCCTGTCTTTTAGTCCATTCCAAAATACGTTCCAAAGCCTGTTTCTTATCTCCCGGTCCGGACGGAAAATCATAATACAGATCGGCGCCATCATAAAACCGCACACTGATGCAGCCATCAAATTCTGCCATTTCTGCCGGATATACACTTTGCCACAAATAATTATTAGCAAAACAATGTTCACAGGTTCTTCGCGGATCCTGTGCATACATAGTCATCATAAGCTCTCTATCTTCCAAATTAATTTTATGATATCGTATTCTTTCCTGCATAACTCATAACGGTTTCCCGTTGTTTCACCTCGTTTTCTACTCTTATCTTACTCTTAATTCTCCTCATGTTATCATGAAAAATTCAAAACATCAACAATACTTATGTTTTCTGTCTCCCTTGCCGATATAATATACAAAGTCCCAAAGAAAAACAAGCAGCTGCGAAGCAGACATTTGTTTTTCCGGGTTCATTAACGAACACACAGTCTGGCAGCAAAGAGCTGCGGACTCGGAAAGGAATGTAGGTATTATGGTCGCTACAACTTATTCGTATGACTTTTATTTGCGGGGGATATACTCTTCAAACCGTGGTGCACGCAAAGCAGAGCGTCGTTCATCCATGCAGAATAGTGAACTTACCAAGGCGGATTCCTCAGCTATGAAAAAGATCATTGAGCAATTGCGTCAGTTGGAGTGGAGTGAACCAACCGTAATG